>CENY01079681.1_pt1 | contig 21985 bp, 16 predicted proteins | sample 356181 | NCBI WGS metagenome assembly CENY01 (sample SAMEA2619840, study PRJEB7988) | marine metagenome | isolation source: saline water (ENVO:00002010), including
ATAATCACCCACGCTCCTACCGTAGATTTATCATTCAAAGTGCAATTATTTCCTAAGAGACAATTGTTTCCAACCTTGCTGGCATGACAAATCACGCCATGCCCTATAGTTACGTAATCGCCTATATGCATATCTCCATCTGCGTGGCAAATAGAGCCATCCTGAATATTTGTACCTTCGCCTATTGTCATAGTACCTCGATCCGACCGCAGTACTACTCCTGGCCAAATAGACGAATTCGCCCCAATTATTACGTCCCCTACTACATAGGCAAATTCACTAACATAAGCTGTTGGATCAATTAATGGGTATTTCCCCCCTAAACCTTTTATCATCGAGCCTCCAAACTGTATTTTTATAAATCATGCTATTTCATGAAAACCTTGGTAGCTATAGAATCTCATCTAAAGGAGCTAGTGGAAATGCCTCTCTACGACAAAAAAGCTAACGAAAATGTCAATGATGCTGCACTAAAATGGGAGCAAAACGAACTAAAACAAACGTTACTGAAAACCCCCGAAAGCGAATCTCATTTCTTGTCGGTTTCTGGAAATAAAGTAGATCGTCTATATTTACCAACTCAAAATCAATCTTTTGATTACTTAAGCGATTTAGGATTCCCCGGCTCGTTCCCTTTTACTAGAGGAGTTTATCCAACAATGTATCGGGGAAAGCAATGGACCCGACGTCAGATTGCTGGATTCGGCACACCAAGCTCTACAAACGAAAGGTATAAATACCTTCTTGCGCATGGACAAACTGGACTTTCTACAGATTTTGATCACCCAACTTTAACTGGCTACGACTCTTTACACCCACTATCTGAAGGGGAAGTTGGGCGACTAGGTGTCGCAATAGACACTAATCAAGATATGTCAGATTTATTTGATGGCATTCCAATTGACAAAGTCAGTATCTCCCTCACGATTAACCATCCTGCGATTATTCTTTTAAGCTTCCTGCTGAATCATGCAAAAAAAATGGGAGTCTCATGGGAAAATTTGCGTGGAACTGTACAAAACGACTCCTTAAAGGAATTCCATGGACAAAAAACTTTCGCACTTCCTCCAAGAGGGGCTTACCAAATGACTATGGATGTAGTTGAATTCTGCACTAAAAATGTACCTAACTGGAATACCATTTCGATCTCGGGTTACCACACCCGAGAAGCAGGCTCTACAGCAGGTCAAGAGCTCGGTTTTACCTTAGCCCAAGGTATGGCCTACGTTGAAGGTGGAATTGAACGAGGATTATCTCCTAATGAATTTGGCCCAAGGTTATCGTTTTTCTTCGGAGTCCATATGGATTTCTTCGAAGAAATAGCCAAACTTCGTGCTGCTAGGAGGCTATGGGCAAAAATAATGAAAGAGCGTTACAAAGCGACTGATCCACGAGCACTCCTCTGCAGATTTCATTGCCAAACACTTGGTTCAACTTTGATAAGAGAAGGTGCTCTGAACAACCTCATACGTGGATCAAGTCAAGCGTTAGCTGCGATCCTAGGCGGAACACAATCGCTACATGTTAGTGGATACGATGAAGCTCATGAAATCCCGTCAGAAGACGCAATGAGAATGTCGCTAAATACTCAAAGAATTTTAGGCAATGAAACAGGAGTTATTAATACAATTGATCCATTAGGTGGTTCGTTTTTTGTCGAACAGCTTACCAATCAACTTGAGGATGAGGCCTGGTCCTATATTGAGAAAATCCAAGATATGGGAGATGGGAGAAGCCTGAAGGAAGGTATGTTTGCTGCCATAGGCAATGGCTATATCGAACGTTCAATCTCTGAAGCTGCTTATGATTATCAAATGCGTATTGAAACTGGAGACTATAAAGTCCTTGGACTGAATGAGCATGAAGAAGATTCTAGTATGCCACCTGAACTCTACGAGCATGATCAAAATGAGGAACCAAGGCAAATCGAACGGTTACAAAATATCATTGAATCACGTGATTCAATCAAAACTAACGCTACGTTAGAAAAATTACGACATGCTTCTGAAGTAGGGGAAAATTCTATGCCATTTATTCTAGAAGCCGCTGATGCAGATGCTACTGAAGGTGAAATAATGATCGCGCTTAGAGACGTTTTTGGTGAGCATCAAGATCCAGGTGTTTTTTAACATGAGAAACTCTAAACCACCGAAGATCCTGCTAGCAAAACTAGGCTTAGATGGGCACGACCGCGGTATTAAAGTAATTGCGAAAGCATTGGAAAACGCCGGGATGGAAGTAATTTATATGGGCATGAGAGTAACACCAGAGCAAGTGGTCAATAAAGCACAAGAGGAAGATGCTGACGTAATCGGTATTTCGTTGCTATCTGGGGCTCATAAAACTTTGATGGAAAGACTGATGAAAGTGATACATGAAAGAGAAATGAGTGGAGAAACCCTTGTTTTACTAGGGGGAACAGTAGCTGATTCAGATATAGAGCCTTTAAAAAGCATTGGCGTCGACGGTGTTTTCCCTGTAGGTTCAAGTCTCAATGATATTGAAAATTTCATCAATGAAAATCTCAAAAGGCAAGAATAGAAATGACCCAGCAGTGGCCTCCAAATTACGATTCTGGATATATCCCTGATACCAACGAAGAATATTGGGATAAAGAACTTGAAACCATGAATCCCGACGATCGAGAGAATTTGATCCTTTTGAAGCTAAAAAGACAAGTTGAATGGGCTTATGCCCATTCACTGTTTTATCAAAAAATATGGAGCGCCGCAGGATTTGAACCATCCCAGTTGAATAGATTAGAAGACCTACAAAGAATACCCATCATCACTAAAGAAGATCTGCGAGTAGATTTAATTGAGAATCCTCCATTTGGAAGCAATATCTGTGACGATTGGGAAGACATTCTCCGAGTACACGGTTCTTCAGGTACAACTGGAATCCCCACCGTAATTGCAATTAGTCAAGGAGACTGGCAACGCATAGGTGAAGCGCATGCACGAGTTGAATGGGGAGCAGGGATTCGCCCTTCCGATACAGTTTTCATAGCATCCCCATTTAGTTTATATATGGGTTCATGGGGGATGCTTGTGGGAGCGGAGCGCATTGGAGCAAAATGTTTTCCTTTTGGTGCTGGAGCCCCTGGACAAACAAAAATGGCAGTACGGTGGTGCCAGAAAGTGCGACCTTCCGTATTTTATGGCACTCCATCTTTTGCGCTATATCTTGCTGAAACTGCGAAAGAAGAGGGAATCAATCCTAAAGAATTTGGCTTTAACATTTTAATGTTTTCAGGTGAACCTGGAGCATCAATCGAATCAACTCGCCAAGCTCTTACAGATAACTATGGCGCTATAATTGTCGATAGCGGATCAACAGGGGAAATGACACCTTGGATGAGCAATGGGGGGTGCCGGCATTCTACGGGTATGCATCTGTGGCAAGATATGGTTTTCACACAATTATTAGACTCTTCAACCTACAAAGTTGCGCCTTACGGATCTGAAGGTGTTCCTGTTTATACCCACTTGGAACGAACGTCGCAGCCTCTAATTCGATTTTGGTCTGGTGATCTAGCTTATTGGTCTAATGAACCTTGCAAGTGCGGTCGGACTTACCCCCGTCTTCCTTACGGAATATACGGACGTGTCGATGACATGGTCACGGTCAGAGGGGAAAATGTTTACCCTAGTGCAGTTGAAAACGTAGTCAGGTCCATAGCAGAACTGACTGGTGAGTTTAGGATGGTAGTTTCTAGAGATAAGACCATGGATGAACTAACAGTTTTGGCTGAATTCGTAGACACCAATTACTCCCCTGAGAGAATAGATATTATTAAGCGCTCATTAGAAACACAACTTTCTACCACACTGGGTATACGAGCGAATGCACAATTGAAAAGCCCAGGAGAATTAGAACGGACTCAATTTAAAGCACAACGAGTAATTGATGAACGCGATTTTCGAAAATCCTAAATACATGAGACAAATCACAATCTAGCTGAAATAAGGAGATCTTATGGCAGAAAATAGAATTCTGTCCGGCATGCGCCCCTCGGGAAGGTTACACCTAGGAAATTATTTTGGGGCATTGAAAAATTGGGTAAAGTTACAGGACGAATACGAATGCATGTACATGGTCGCAGATGTGCATGCGCTTACTACGCTTGCAGGCAGTGACCAAGTATCTACCATTGCTAATGATACTCATGAAATGGTGCTAGACTGGCTAGCTGCTGGACTGAATCCAGAAAAATGCGTCTTGTTCATTCAGTCTCAAGTACCTGAACATCTAATCTTAAGTAGCCTTCTAAGCATGAGCACTCCCTTAGGCTGGCTTTTACGAGTTCCTACATTCAAAGAACGAGTACGTCAACTTGGTGAGGATGAAGAACATTTACCCTATGGGCTTGTGGGTTATCCAGTGTTACAAACTGCAGACGTAATAGTGTATAAAGCTAATAAAGTTCCTGTAGGAATTGATCAAGTCCCGCATATTGAAATATCCCGAGAAATCGTACGACGATTTAATCGTTTATATGGTGAAACTTTCCCAGAACCTCAGCCCCTCCTAACAGATTCACCGATGATTTATGGAACTGATGGCGAATCAAAAATGAGTAAAAGTTTAAATAACCATGTTGAACTTGCCGCATCTGAAGAGCAAACATCATCAAAAGTACGCACCATGGTCACAGATCCTCAGCGTCTACGCTTAACTGATCCGGGGCGACCAGAAGTTTGCAACGTGTATTCCTTACAAAAAATTTTTAACAACTCCCAAATTTCTAATATTCACGAATTATGTACTACCGCAGGAATTGGATGTGTCGCAGACAAAAAGAATTTGTCTGATGGTATAAATTCATTTTTCAAAGAATTTCGCGAACGAAGAATAAAACTAGAGGAAAAACCTGAAGAAATTAAGGAAGTTCTTAAAGCTGGGGCAGAAAAAGCAAGAAAAATTGCAACCGCAACAATTGAAGAAGTTTACTCCAAAATGGGTCTTGCTTAGATATGCCAGATTCTTTATTACCTCGTTCAATCAATGGGAAAGCACCGCTTCAAATCGCGATTGAATGTGCTGAAGCCGGTGCCAGTGTCATTCGAAAGAGAATGCCAGATACTGTTGGTATTAACTCCAAACAAAAACTTGGGCTTAACACCAAAGGGGGATGGAACGATCGCGTAACAGAGGTAGATAATCAAGCTGAGGCTGAAATTATTGCAATTCTAAAATCAGCATACCCAGATCATCAAATCATCGCTGAAGAGTCTGGCACTCAAGGATCTATTTCTTCGAAATATCAATGGTATATCGACCCTATTGACGGTACTCGAAATTTTGCAAGTGGACTTCCACATCTGTGTGTCAGCATAGGACTATGGTCAAAATCAGTGCCGATATTAGGTGTCTTAATGGACCCCATCCGAAACGAACTTTTTACCGCCGAAACAGGTCGTGGAGCACAAATCAATGGCGTTGCTGTAAGTGCCTCAACAGAAATTGATTTCTCTGAAGCTTTACTTGGATTTGATATGGGGTACAAGCCTAAAGAAGGAAATTTGTTGCTAGATGCGATTAATGAACTTTGGCCTAATTTTCAATCCGTTCGAATGATGGGATCAGCCGCTTTAGGTATTACCTATTCAGGTTGTCACCGACTTGATCTATATGCACATCATTATGTACAACCATGGGACATTGCAGCTGCTATAGTTTTTGTTCAAGAAGCTGGGGGATTGGTTACAGATCTAAAAGGTCAAACTATTCATCCCAACAGTCAACACATAGTTGCTGGAGCACCTTTAATACATGAAATTTTTTTAGAAAAAACTAAAGATTTTGAATGGCGAAAGTCAGTAAGCTCAATTCCTTAAATTAGATCTGCTAATGAATTTATTGCAATCCCGCTAGGTAATTTAGGGGAAAAGTACGTACTTTTTCTTGGAAGCCTGATCCCTGCTTGCACAACTGCTTGGAAAACTTCCGAAGGCAAACCTTTGATGAAAAATGCCACTTGCCCTGCACCACTGTTAACTATATCAATCGCTTCTTCACCTTCATGCACGTATAAAACATGATCGGCAAAATTTTCTCCGAACACTGGTTTAAGTATCATTTCTTGTATGACAAATGCTTCTACCGACCTAGCTTGGGTCTGTGGAGTCGCGTCTGGATCTGGCTCGGGAATAATATCATTAGCAGGAGTGAGTAAAACAGGCGACAAGTTTTTTTCGACAACTCCAAGCACAACCTGATTTTGCCCTATTGTGGCAACTATAGAATCTAGTACATCCGCAGAATAGTCATCTATGCCTAAAGGCCTAGAGACGAAAAGTGCATTTAATAACTCTCTTATCTTCTTTAACTCAGCTTCACTCGCACTGTGGATGACCCGATAGTAAGGTAATATTTCAAGTCCCTCATCCTCGAAGTCGATTAATGCTGTCAGCATAAAATTTGCAGGGTGATTTTTTGTGCTTGCAGCATCCTTAGCATGAATTAGTGCGGTTTCATATCGATGATGACCATCAGCTACATAAACCTGCTGTTTCTCTAACACTCCTCGTATTAAATCAATTTCAGCTTGGGCAGTAACGGTCCAAAGCGTATACCCGATATCATCCGCAATGAAATCTGCAGTAGGTACTTTCACCACTATCGATTTTATCAGTGTAGTAATTATTTGATCAGGATCCTGATATAACATCATCAATGGGCTAAAATTTGCATTAGTTGCTTGCATTAAAGCTAGTCGATCTTCTTTAGGACCTGGTGCAGTGTTTTCATGTGGTAAAACATTTTCTCCAAGTTCTTCTAATCTCAAGACGCCTAAAATAGCAATTCGTTCTTTCGTAAACCCTTTACTTAAAAATTTCTGACGGAGAATGTAATATGACTCCGTTTCATCTTGTACTAAAACCTGAGTATCTTGCATTTTTTGAAATGCCGATGCAGCGTCTGAATAACGGTTTGCTTGAGGCCTAGAACCTAATTCCGACAGCTCTAAGCGAACCATATTATTAGGATTCCGTCGTAATAACGCCGCCTCTTGGTCCTGTGATATCACATCATAAGGCGGGCAAATTAAATCCGACATTAATCCTGCATCAATCCCATACCTAATAGCCTTAAACGGATAGAAATCAACCATGTAAACTCCTCATTATCATAATATGATTATACTCAGGTATTTATTAAGTAATACTTTTTTATTATTACAAAGGGGAGAGGGGCCTATGTCAGTCATCAAAGCAGATATATATTTCGATTTCAGGTGACCGTTTGTTTTCAATTCAGTTGTATGGCTGAATCAAGTTAAAGAAGCGCTTGGAGGCAAAGAGCCTCTTGAAGCAACATGGCGTCCTTTTTCATTAGCTCAAGTCAATCAAAAAATTGGCCCTAATTATGAAGTCTGGGATGAAGCTGATGAAAATTTAGATGAAAGCCTCTGGGGCCTTCGTGCTGGTCAAGCTGCTAGGCGACAAGGTGAAGACGCTTTAAGAAACTTCCTTCCCAAATTACTAGAAGCTCGCCATATAAATAGAGTGTCACTCGGTGATCAATCTACCTTAATTCAAATTGCTTCAGAGTCAGGTCTAGATATAACTAAATTCAAAAGTGATCTACGTGACCGTACTACTCTTGACGAAATAAAGGCATCGCATCTAGAAGCCACGGGATCGCTTGGGGTTTTCGGCACGCCCACATTCATTCTCGATGGAGGCGGGTCTGCATTTATCAAAATGATTCGCCCTCAATCCAAAGCAGATGCTCTTTCGGCCTTCGAATCTTTAGTCTCATTATTAAAAAATGCACCTTTCTTAGGTGAAGTAAAACGTCCTCAGCCTCCATGGCCTAAAGGAGTATTTGATTAACTCTCAACAAACTTATTCGGCTAATTTAAGTAAATTAGAAGCAAGCTTGGGCAAAAAATTCCATTCGATTGAACTTCTTGCCCAAGCAATGAGGCACCCATCTTTGCTAAACGAGCAACCTAAGACAGAGCTCCAAAGTTACGAGCGTCTTGAATTCTTAGGAGATTCTTTCCTAGGGTGGGTGATTGCAAAGGAAATTTACAAAAAATACCCTAACTATCCCGAAGGGGAGTTAACCAAGGCACGTGCTTTACTAGTCAAAGGCTCAAATCTTCAAAAAATGGCTAAATATCTAGACCTTGGTAGTTTTATGGAGATGGGACATGGGGAGGAAACAAATGGAGGGCGTGATAGGTCATCCAATTTAGCCGCTGTGTTTGAATCGCTTGTTGGAGCGATTTTACTTGACCAGGGAGAAGAAGCTGCTAGCAAATTTATACTGAAATTATTCTCAGGACAAATCAATGCATTATCTATTACTGAATCCTTTAATGATGCCAAAAGCACACTACAAGAATTCTTGCAAAAACACGGTTTACCGCTGCCTTTGTACAAGCTTATTAGTGCGACAGGACCGTCTCATGCCAAGTTATTTAAAATTGAAATAGTAGTTAATGATACTCCAGTTGCAGAAGCAACAGCATCAAAAAAAAATACTGCAGAACAGCAAGCAGCCAAAGCTGCTTTATTAGTTCTACAAAACCAAATTCATGATTTACAATCTCGTTGGCGATAATTATCGTAACTGTTAGCATCAGCCGACAAGGTAAATAAAGCGCTAATTAGGAATCCTAATATTGGCTTTTTCGTTATTCGAAAGTAAAGATAAAATAATTAATGCTCTATCTAAGACGCGTCAAGATTTGGGCAGTAACTTGGTCAGTCTCTTCCAGGCAAACCCTCCTGTTGATGAATCTCTTTGGCAAGATATAGAGGACTTATTAGTTTCTGCAGATGTCGGAATAGAAACATCTGGGAAGTTAATTCTGGAAATTAAGAAATCTGTTCAAAAGCACGGTATTTCATCCTCAAATGAACTACTGGAGCAATTAAAATTTGAATTATTAAATTTGTTGAAGGCTAATCCAGAAAATACTGGAAATAAGGACTATAATTCAACTCCTTTTGTCATCATGGTTGTTGGTGTCAATGGTGTAGGGAAAACCACTAGTGTGGCAAAGCTTGCTGCGTACTATCAAGGTATAGGCAAAAGCGTGTTACTCGGCGCTGGTGATACTTTTCGTGCAGCTGCAATAGACCAATTAAAAATTTGGGGCGAAAAACTAGGTGTTGATGTCGTTGCACACCAACAAGGATCGGACCCAGGAGCGGTAGCATTCGACGCGTACAACGCTGCAATCGCTCGTCAAGTAGACATATTAATCTATGACACTGCAGGTAGACTGCATAATAAAACAGAACTCATGGAGGAGTTGTCCAAAGTGAATCGGGTCTTCAAGAGGATTTCACCAAATGCCTCACATCAAACTTTACTAGTAATTGACGCAACAACTGGTCAAAATGGAATCGAACAAGCAAAAAATTTCAAATCGTCGGCAGAAATCAATGCGATTTTTTTAGCGAAACTTGATAGCAGTGCAAAAGGCGGCGTCGCTGTTGCAATTAGCGATCAATTAGGAATACCGGTTAGGTTTGTTGGAACAGGTGAAAGCGTAAATGACTTATCAATATTTGATCCAGAGCATTTCGTTAATGGCTTATTTACCGAAACTTAAACAGGACTGCAAAGAACATGCTTGAAACTTTTTTTTGGTTGATAATTCTGCAGTTAATATCATTCTTAGCTATCCCTTTCTCCTCACGAGTTTTTGATAGATTGCCTGACAAAGGATATTCATTCTCAAAAATTCTTGGCCTACTTATAGTTGGATTCTTTACATGGCTGCTCGGTCTTACTCAATTAATCCAAATTTCTCGCCTCAGTGTAATTATTGCTTTGATCGTGCTCGCTTGTATTTCATTTATAGGCTGCTCAGGCCAAATAAAAAATATTCGGGGAAATATCAAAGTTAATGCTAATTTTGTAATTACTGTTGAAGTTCTCTTTATTACGGTTTTCCTCGGAATGGCTCTCCTGCGTGCATCTATACCCGAGGGAATTTCACATACTGAACAACCAATGGATCTTATGTTTTTGAGTTCCGTAGTTGGTAGTCAATATTTCCCACCAATCGATGCATGGCTAGCCGGGGAACGAGTTTCTTACTACTATCTTGGGTACATATTCGTAGGCTTGATGGCTCTCCTTACAGGATTGGAATCATGGGTATCTTACAATTTAGGCATCGCGTTATACGCAGCGATGACTGCTATTACTGCTTTTGGTATCACCTACAATTTAGTTGGGCTTTGTCGTGGCTCCAGAGAATCGGGCATTCTTGCCGGCTTATCCACTGTGTTTCTATTACTAATAGCAAGTAATTTCGTTGGGATTTTAGAGCTATATCGGGCTGCAGGCGGAGGAGATACTAAATTCTGGTCTACTGTTGCCGTTACTGGCCTAAGCCAATCTGAAGCATCTACAACTTGGATGCCTAATGATTCAGCTTGGTGGTGGTGGAGAGCATCGAGAGTCATACCGGGGGCAATAACAGAATTCCCCGCATTTAGTTTTCTACTAGGTGATATGCACCCTCATGTAATGTCCCTTCCATTTCTACTATTTACTGTCGCACTTTCCATACAGTTATATCTACAACAAGGACTATATCAAGTTAATTCTTTAAAATTACTTTGGCCGTTATGGCTAATTTCAATAGTCAGCCTAGGCGCATTAGTAGTAATCAATTTATGGGACTTTCCTGTTGGTTTTGCTTTGGTCAGTAGTTCAATTTTATTAAATACTGCAAGGAATGAGAGGCGTATTCAGTTAGGAAAATCCCTAGTATTAGAAGATGATTTATTATTAGTTGGTTCGACTAACGGCCCTCAAAATGATTCACCTTTGCCATCAGTTCGTGTTTATAGATATGAGAAAAATAAATGGAGTCTACAGCAAAAATTAACAGCTGATGATCTCTATTTTCGTTCGGGCTTTGGAGACACGATTGCTACGCACGGCAACCTGTTAGCAATAGGATGCCCAGATGCTAGTAACACAGGACTAGTTCGACTCTATATAAATTCACAAGATAAATGGTTGCATAAAACCACATTACGCCCTCCAAATGATAAAGGGATTAAAAAATTTGGATCATCAGTTTCAATAAGTCAAAATCAAATTATTGTAGCAGCTGCTACCGAGATTTACATTTTTGAACAAATCAATGACTTATGGGAAATAGCAACCACATTTATAGTCGATTCAGTAGACTTAGAGCCTACAGTAAAACTTCAAATTCACGGAAATTACATTGCTGTTGGCATAACCACACCTAGCACCGGAGTACTACGTATTTACCGAAAAGCTCGTACTAGATGGCGACTATCGCAAGAAATTACTTCTGCAGAAGCTGGTGTAAAGCTCTTGGGCCAAAGCATTTCCCTCAACAACGACTATCTCGTTGTGGGAGGGCTAGGGTCAGTCACAGTATTTGAGCGACAAAAATTGCACTGGAAATCTAGTCAAATTTTATATCCATCAGCTCCTTCAGAATCTTTTGGCGAATCATTAGATATCGACGGGTCATTTATTGTGGTAGGCGCCGGTAAAGATAGTAGTCAACTTGCTAATGCAGGGAAAATATTTGTATATGAACTTGCAAAAAACGGATTCTGGACTGCGCATGCTGAACTTGTTGGAAACGACACGGGATCAAATGCCTCTTTTGGCTCGACAGTAAGAATTAGCAATGACTATATATCCGTAGGTGCTCCAGGTCAGGGGCAAGGAGCGGTGTACTCCTACTACCGATATTTAGATAAATGGATTCCGAATGGGAAAATTGGCGGACCTTGGAGGTTTTCAAGATCATTTTTAGCAATTGGAATAGCATTATTTTCAAGCTATCTCCTAAGCTCTCCATTCTTAATGAATTTTGAAAGCTCTGCTAAAGGAATTGCGCCGCTTACCGAAATCCTTACTAGCCCGCTGCATCTACTATTTATATGGGGTGTTTTTGGATTATTAATAATTCCTTTATACCTATTATTAATCCCGCACTCTTTGAGTAAAGACACTTGGAGTCCAATACGATTGTGGATCATTATGATTGCTTCGTTGAGTCCAATCATGTTCTGGTTGCAACCAATATATGGTCCTATTCTTTATGCAATACTTTTAACGCTCTTTGGGATTCATCAGTTGGGGTATAGGTATCCCCGAGCTGACGAAGCGTTATTTGCATATAATCCTCGTCTCACTTTTTTTGTAGGAAGCATCGTAATTATTGTGGGACTCATTTGGGATGGCATAGTTAGTAATGATCGCGGAATTAATGGTGAACTCCTTGCAGTTAACAGGCTATTAACCGTAATTCCATTTGCGGCCTTAATTATTATCGGACTTTACTCTGCATGGTCACTTGCGCATAAAGATAGTGAGTATATGCGTCGTGCCAGTTTTGGACGCGAAGCATTAACAAGATGGAATGGCTTCGTACCAGTTATGGGGATTTCTTCTATAGCGCTCTCGTTGATTATGGGAACTGAACTGTTTCATGTCATCGATATTTTTGGTGGAGAGTTAAAAAGATTCAACACCGTATTTAAGTTGTATTTTCAATCCTGGGCTTTACTCTCAATAGTTGGAGGCGTGGCCCTTTGGTATATTTCTATGAAATTTGATAGAAGAACCTTATTGGGTCGTGCAAGTTTGAGCTCATGGGTACTCATTCTAATTGTTCTTATTGGAGGCTTAAGCTATTACTCGTTCGCAGGCGTCTCAACTCGTACCAGTAATCACGATAATTTAACACTTAATGGACTGTTCCATCTTAGTAAATCTAACCCTAGCAAGTTTGAATTAATAAAATGGATTAATGAAAACACCTCTAAGGGAACGGTTATACTCGAAGGATCACTTGTTCCATGTCCAAGTAACCCTAATGGATGTAATGATTGGGATCCAAATCTTGGTGGAATCGCGGCTGCCACAGGACGGCCAACAGTACTTGGATGGGAGGGACATGAGCGACAGTGGAGAGTAAATCATAACTCCCTACATGAACGACAAACTGACGTACGTGAGATTTATTCGACTACAGACGCCATCGGGGCAAAAAAATTAATTTCAAAATATGGAATTCAGTACATAGTAATTGGCAATAACGAAAACATAGTATATGGATCCTCAGGAAACAAAAAATTTACGCAGCTTGGTTCATTGGTATTCGAAAAACCAGGTTTAATTATGTATAAATTGGATTAATGAATGTTTATGAAACCAAGGGCAATAAAATCTTTGGCGACAGTAAAATCTTTTTCCCTTAATCAATGGAATAAAGTGCTGTCTCTAAGCCCACCTAGGACCAACTTTGGATGGGTCTATATCTTGATTGTTGCTCTAGCGCTACTCACTAGATTGTGGGACTTGGATGCAAGATCGCTTCATTATGATGAGATACTACATGCTTGGTATTCTTGGGTATATTCACAAGGATCAGGGTATTTTCATACACCCTTAACTCATGGTCCTTTTCTTTTCCATGCTGGGTCTTTAAGTTTTCTTCTCCTTGGAGCAAGTGACTTTACGGCCCGATTAATTCCAGCGTTATTTGGGGTTTTCTTAGTCGGCATGCCTTATTTTCTACGTAACGAAATAGGGAAGACTGGATCTGCTTTTGTTTCTATTTATCTACTAATCTCTCCTTCGATTGTTTATTTCAGCAGATTTATGAGAAACGATGTTTATATGGCTGTTTGGGCACTAGCTCTTATAACCATTATGATTAAGTACCAACAAACTCCGAAATTTCGTCTGCTCCTAGCCTGGGCAATTGTATGGGCATTAGCATTTTCCACTAAAGAATCAACTTTTTTACTTGCAGGTACGATTGGCTTGATTCTTATTTTTCAAACCTCAACGCATCTATGGCAATGGTTGAAAGGCAATAGATTCCTTTCTGAAATAGGCCCGGCAGGTGATCTACTGGTGGTTCTCGCCACATGCTCTTTGCCATTATGGGCGCCAATTGTTGGAATAATTCAAGGAATATTTGGCATTGTTTTAGTAAATCCTGATCCAAATGATCCTAGAGTTATTGCTGGGGAATTAATCAGATCGAATGCCGAAACCGGTGCCCCAGTAGGTGGGAGTTTGTATATAGCCGCATTTATAGTTGTGGTATGCATAGCATTTTCTATATTTATCGGCTTGCTATGGAATAAAAGACTTTGGCCAATATTAGCAGCAGCATTTTCGATAATTTGGTTACTTTTATTCACAAGTTTTTTTACTAACTGGGAAGGGCTTTTTACCGGCCTTTGGGGGTCTTTGGGGTACTGGATAGCGCAGCAACCTGTAGAACGAGCAAGTCAACCTTGGTATTACTATCTCCTCGGATTAATGGTTTATGAATCCTTAGCCTTAATTCTAGCTTTAGTTGGCTCAGCCTATTTATTAATAAAGCATCGCACGACATTCAATATAACCGTTATCGCCTGGGGAATACTTACACTTGTATTATTCACAATAGCAGGAGAAAAAATGCCTTGGCTTTTAACCGGTATAACTCTTCCATTAGCAATAATATCCGGGATAGTGGTCGATAAAATATTAGCCTCAACGAGTCCTATGAAAATGAGATTCCAAATATACTCGGCTGGATTAATATCCTTCATATCAATTCCGCCAATTTTTTTCTACTTAATCCTTACCCCTTCTCCTTACTCAAAATGGGTGCTCTTCCTATCATTATCTTTTTGTTTAATCGGATTTCTCTCGTTAATGTTTTTTGTTTATCAATTGAAATTTACAGACAAATATTCGATAAATAGTAGATCCATTTTCCTCATGCTTACCTTTTCATTAATTTGTATTTGGGTGCTGGGGATTGGAATCAATGCTGCTCGAGCAAGTTTTTCATATCAAAGTATGGAAAACCCCAAAGAAATATTGGTATATTCGCAAACTGGTCAAGAAACATCTTATGCATCACGATGCATTAATCAGATAAATAAAGAAAGGAACCAAGCTATACGGATTCTAGTCGATGAATCCGATAATTTTTCATGGCAATGGAGGTGGTATTTGCGTGATTTCGATAGCGTCCATTACAAACCCTTAAATCAAGAACCTCAAAAAATAAATAGCTATGATGTCATATTAATGAGTAAGGCCTCAGAAGGTGCGCAACGAGATCATTTGAGTTCCTATCAAATAGCCGGGGATCTTAATCATCTTTGGTGGTTTCCTAATTATGCGTACGGAGATATTTCTTTTGCTAAACTATTGAAAGATTTTGCCTCAAGCCAAGGGTGGCAAACCTTATACAACTATCAAATCCTTAGAAAAATAGAAACACCAATGCAACGCTCTAGAGGTACGGTATATTTTTCTGAAAAATTTCACGATTACATTGAAACGTGTATGGAAAGGTAATAATCCCCACTTGCAAACATATTCTTACTTTCGCATAAATACGGTTAATTACTGAAGATGTTTTCTATCAGATATACGATAGGGATTCTAATTAGCCTAGCTTTTTTAATTGTTTTAATTTCCCAAATTCATATTGAGGAAATGATTACTTCCTTCAAGAATGCAAATTACGCCTATTTAATCCCGGGAATCATCATATATTTTGTCTCCTTATATTTTCGAAGTATTCGCTGGAAATATCTTCTAGCGCCATTCGAACAAATAAAAACAAAGCGACTGTATCCAGTGCTCCTTGTAGGCTATCTAGCTAATAATGTTTTGCCACTTAGAGCAGGTGAATTAATTCGAAGTTACTATTTAGCAAAACGAGAAAATATTTCAACAGCTACTGGTCTAGCTACAATTTTAGTAGAAAGGGTATTTGATGGAATAACGCTTATTACTTTCATACTTTTTGGCGGATTTTTTTTACCCATCTTCCCGCTATTTTCAGATTTTTCCACAACGCTTAACCTGCCCAATAATTCACTATTATATTTGGTTATAGGAGCATTCTTACTAGTTTTAGTACTAATTGTATTAGTTGGAATCATTCCAAATTTGTTTATACAAGGGACCGTAAATTTAATAAAAATTCTTCCTAAGAAATTGCGTCTCACTGCTATTCCATTAATTGAACGTTTCTACAGTGGATTCATTGGCATGAACAAACCTAGCAGATTGTTTAATGTTTTCTTCTTGTCTTTACCTGTATGGATAGCAGAGGCATGTATGTATTTCATTATTGGCTATGGATTTGGAATAGACAGTTTCTTTTCCAGTCTTTGGGAATACTGCCTCGTAATACTTGTTGTCGTTTCTGCCTCCAACTTAGCAACTGCAATCCCTTCTTCTCAAGGGTCAGTTGGACCATTTGAAGTTTTTGCAACGATGGCTCTAATTTATTTAGGTGTAAGTAACGGTATCGCGTCAGCCTATGTAATTATTTTACATTTATCTTTGCTTTTTCCCGTTATAATTGTAGGCATCGGATATATGTTTTACGCCAGTCTTTCATTAAAGCAATTAACCGGAGAAGCAAGTGAATGACAATCATAAATCTCGCCGAGTTGGAATAATTGGAGCAGGAGCTGCCGGGCTTTCAGCTGCGTATGATCTTGTTTCCCAAGGTTGTCATGTTGACATTTATGAGAGTGCTCCATTTCTTGGAGGCCAAGCTTCTACATTCTTAATTAATGGCGTCCCTATCGAGCGAGGGTATCACCACTTGTTCACTAGCGATCAATCAATGATCGGCTTGATTTCTGAACTAGGGCTATCGCATAAATTGAACTGGATAGACTCCAACGTTGGTTATTTTACTAAAGGTAAGTTGTGGAAATTTACCTCGCCGTTTGACCTATTGGCTTTCAGGCCAATTCCATTATGGGATAGAGTCAAGCTAGGGCTAGTTACTTTAATGCTTCAACGCAGGAAAGAATGGAAAAGCTTAGAGCAAATAACTGCCTCAGAATGGTTAATAAAAAATGCGGGCCCGAATATTTATTACGCAATCTTCGAACCCATGCTTAGAGGTAAATTTGGCCGTTATTACGACCAAATTACTATGGCTTGGCTTTGGAATAAGTTTGCACTACGTACTGCTTCTAGGGGAAAAGGAATTTCAGGTAAATTAAAAGAGCAGCTTGCATATCCTTCCGGTTCTTTTGGTGAAATTTTTGACACCCTAGCTATGCGGATTGCAGATGGCGACGGCAATATTCATCTATCCAATTATGTGAAAAAAATAGTAATTGAAGATAATCGTTTATCTGGTTTAGAGATTGCTCCGGAAGGAGGTTCTTCTTCATTTCATAGTTATGATCAAGTACTAGCTACGGTTCCTTCTTTTGTATTACCAAAAATTTTAGATAATATTCCTGAAGATTACCTACGGAAATTAACCGATAAAACCTATCTATCGGCCGTCTTAGTTATTCTAGAATTGGATAGAGCACTGACTCCCCATTATTGGACTTATGTAGGCGATCGTGAATTACCCTTCCTTGGAATCATAGAACATACTAACTTCATACCCGCAACGCATTATCATGGTGCCCATATTGTCTATCTAACAAATTATCTAGAGCCTAGTGACCCCATGTACAAAATGAATCCTGAAGAACTTTATCAGGAGTATATTCCTCATCTTCAAAAAATTAATCCTGACTTCCAAGAATCCTGGGTAACTAATTACTTTTACCACAAAGTGGATGCTGCTCAGCCGATAGTTACCAGAGGTTATACAGAAAGCATACCTAGCCACCGCACACCATTTAAAAATCTTTATTTAGCCAATACAACGCAAATATATCCTGAGGATCGAGGAACAAATTATTCTGTACGTATGGGGCGAAACGTTGCCCAACTTATGACCGAAGATTGTTAACAGATTAACTAATTGGAATGAATAAACTGAAGGGCAAATGCCCTATGCCAATGAGGAGGGAAAATCATGAAATTGAATGATTGCCATAATTTCCACGATTTCAGAAAACTTGCCAAAAAGAAATTACCATCCCCTATATTTCATTACATAGATGGTGCTGCTGAAGACGAAATAACGTACCAAAGAAATACCAGTTCTTACAATGATGTGGAATTAGTGCCGAACGTGTTACGTGGAGTAGAGGACATCGACTTGTCGACTACTATATTCGGCAAGAAAATGGACTTGCCGTTTTATTGTTCTCCTACCGCGTTGCAAAGGCTTTTTCATCACGATGGCGAAAGAGCTGTAGCGAAAGCAGTTGCCAAATTTAATACGATGTTTGGACTTTCCACTCTTGGCACGGTACCAATTGAGGAAATTGATCAAATTGACACACCCAAGATGTTCCAGTTTTACTTCCACAAGGACCGCGGAGTAAACGATGCGGTACTTGATAGAGTAAAGGCTTCGAATTTTGATGTATTAGCGCTTACAGTCGACACGATTACTGCCGGTAGTAGAGAGCGAGATCTTAGAACGGGATTCAAATCTCCACCTCAGTTAACATTAGCTAGTTTTTTTAGTTTTATTTCGAAACCAATGTGGGGACTGAATTATCTCTTTCGGGAAAAATTCGAACTACCATTATTGAAAGGCAATGTCTCTGAATTAAATAATGTATCAACATCTATTGGAAGCTATTTTTCCACTATGCTTGACCAATCGATGAATTGGGACGATGCCGAAAAGCTTGCTTCGGATTGGGGAGGACATTTTGCCCTGAAGGGAATAATGAGCGTTGAAGATGCTAAAAGAGCTGTAGACATAGGTTGCACTGGGATTATTGTTTCCAATCATGGTGGAAGGCAATTGGATGGGCAAAGATCAAATTTTGATCAATTAGAAGAAATAGTAGATGCCGTAGGAGACAAGATAGACGTTATTTGCGAAGGAGGTATACAGCGATCAACTCATATGATAAAGGCTTTATCAATAGGGGCAAAAGCTGTTGCAGGCGGAAGATTGTATTTATATGCACTTGGAGCAGCTGGTCAAGCAGGTGTTGAAAGAGCTTTAGGACTGTACAAAACAGCGTTGGAGCGAGACATGAAACTTATGGGTTGCAGAAACATTAGTGAACTAAATAGATCTAATTTAAGATTTAGGTGCAGACATCATTAAACCCATTTCTTCTATATAAGAGTGCAGTGATCTGAATTAATTAAATAGAGTAACCACAAATTGATACTTCAAATAAAAGAATGCATATACTTCTAAGCGACTTGAGGTTGTGATGGAAGATGAAGAGAATTTTAAACTAGCCAATTCTTTAAAAGAGCAAATTCAATTACACAATTATAGATACTATGTTCTAGATGACCCTATCATCCCTGATTCAGAATATGACAAACTTTTTCGGGCATTATTAGAACTAGAAAACAAACTTCCCGAGCTGAAAACCTCCGAATCTCCTACTCAAAGAGTGGGAGGATCTCCCGCGCCAGAGTTTCGGGAGGTTATTCATAGCACTCCTATGTTGAGTTTGGGCAATGTCTTTAATGAACAGGAACTCCTTGCATGGCATAATCGTGCCGCAACACGTTTACAACAAGATGACTTTGAGATGGTTTGCGAGCCTAAAGTTGACGGATTAGCTATCTCTTTGACATATCAGAACGGGATATTGGTACAAGGTGCTACTCGAGGCGACGGAACCAGAGGAGAGGATGTAACAGCCAATGTTCGCACAATAAGATCAATTCCTCTGTCATTAAATTCAACCAAACCTCCAGAAAAATTAGAAGTAAGAGGGGAAATATATTTTCCACGTGACGAATTTGAGAATTTCAACCAGGAGCGTCTAAAAAATGGTCAAACCCCTTTTGCCAATCCAAGAAACGCTGCTGCAGGATCATTGCGCCAACTTGACTCACAAATTACCTCAGAGCGCCATCTATCCATATGGGTTTATCAATTGGGACTCGTGTTAGGAGTAACAACCCCTAGCAATCATTGGGAAACAATGCTATGGCTTAAATCATTGGGCTTTCGCGTTAATCCTGCAATGGATCTATTTACAGATTTAAATTCAGTCACCAAATATCATCAAAAGTGGGTAGGTACCCGCGATCAGGAAAACTATCTTACTGATGGAGTAGTGGTCAAAGTTAATTCATTTGCCTACCAACAGGAATTAGGCTTTATCAGTAGAGAGCCAAGATGGGCAGTTGCTTATAAATTTCCTTCCGATCAAGCTGTTACAACATTACTTGATATCGGAATTAACGTTGGCAGGACAGGAAACCTAAACCCTTATGCAATTCTAGAGCCCGTGCAACTTGGTGGAGTGGTCATACAGCATGCGACTTTACACAACGAAGAAGACATTCGAAGGAAGGATATTCGTATAGGAGATCATGTAATAATTGAGCGTGCAGGAGAAGTAATCCCTCAAGTAATAGGCCCTGTTACAGCCAACAGAACTGGAATTGAAGTCACATTTAAAATGCCAACTGAATGCCCCACATGTTCGTCCGTTGTGTATAAAGTTGAAGGTGAGGCCGCGCACAAATGCAGTAATATCAATTGCCCGAGCCAGCAATTCGAAAGGATAAAACACTTTGTATCGAAATCCGCAATGGATATTGATGGCTTAGGAGAAAAGCTTGTTCGTCAGTTACTCGACTTAAAAATAATTAGCGAATTCGCGGATATTTATTATTTAGGTCATGATGATCTTTTAAAAATTGAACGTATGGGTGAAAAGTCTGCCAGCAATTTGTTATCAGCAATTGAAGCGAGTAAAAATCGACCTTTATCATCTCTTATATCGGGATTAGGAATATCGCACGTAGGATCAGAAACTGCTGAATTAATTGCAAACCGTTACAAATCTCTCGACAAGATCTCCATCGTCTCTTTAGAAGATTTTGAAACAATACCTGGTATAGGTACTACTGTTGGGGTCGCTTTAGTCAACTATTTTAATAACCCTGAAAACATCCGGGTTATAAACAAGCTCCGTACAGCAGGACTTAGACTTACCGACAATGAAATTACTAGTCAAGTCGTCGAATCACAGTCTTTCTCAGGGCTTAGGTTTGTACTTACTGGTCGAGTAGATGGCTACACCCGATCTGATCTAGAAAATTTTGTGAAAAATAGGGGAGGATCGACTAGCAGTTCGGTAACTAGTAAAACAGATTATCTTGTTGTAGGAGAAGACCCAGGATCCAAACTTGCAGACGCCGAAAGATTGGGAGTTCACGTCATTTCGTTTGAAGAATTACAAAATTTAGACAAACGTGGCCCGTTTTAATCAAATGTTAGAGGAAATTATTAGCGATCTAAGCCGCATATTTAAGGTTCATTTAAATCCCATGATGAAAAAACCATTAGTAATAGTAGGGTTAGGGAATCCTGGAGAAAAATATAAACAAACCAGACATAACGTAGGCTTTATGGCTGCCGAACTTTTTGCCAGCAAAAACAAGATTGAATTCAACTTAAAAAAGAAAACCGCAATAATTGGTGAAGGTTTAAGCAACGACAAAGACCTAGTAATTGCAAAACCGCGTACTTTTGTTAATTATTCGGGTCAGGCAATTAAATATTTAACTGATAGGTACCACATTCCTGTCAGTTCTTTCCTTATTGTTTTTGATGACATGGATCTCCCACTTGGCCAAATCCGAATGAAATCTTCTGGCGGGTCAGGAGGGCATAACGGATTGAATTCAATTCTGCATACCTTGCAAGCAGATAATTTCTCGCGCCTTCGAATTGGAATCGGAAGACCAAAAGGAAATACTATTGATCACGTACTCAGTAGGTTTGAAACCACAGAAATTCCTACATTAGAGAAAGCGCTTGACGACGCCTATAAAGCGACCTGTTCATGGGTTAATCACGGCATCGATTACGCAATGAATAAATTCAATTGAATTATTTATTGGCATTTTCATATCTGTTTCTATTTTCTATTTTCTGTAGCTGTTCAAGCGACCCGACAGTTACATCAAATGTGCCCACAAGTATGTCTGATCAAATTATGGAAACAAAGGATTTTCAAAATGATCCACTTAAGTCAATTCCAGATGCAATGCCTTCCAATATTCATGACATCACTAAAAGATTCAAGAATATCGCAATAAAACCTGCTGAAATAAGCAC
>CENY01171725.1_pt1 | contig 21945 bp, 21 predicted proteins | sample 356181 | NCBI WGS metagenome assembly CENY01 (sample SAMEA2619840, study PRJEB7988) | marine metagenome | isolation source: saline water (ENVO:00002010), including
TTACCGACAGGTGTTTATGAAGCACGAACATACCGCAGATCAGCCCACCTACGGCAATCGGCAGCAGCACCTTTTGCACCGGCTCGGAAACTCCGGGATTTTCACCCTGCAAAAACGGGAGCCACGGCAGAACGTACTCTATGAAACTGTTCTGGATAACCGTGGCCAGCGGGATGCAGAGAAGGAGCATGGCGAGCCAGCTCTTCCAATCGCCCTGCCCACCAGGCGAGTCCGTTCGCTTACGAAAAACGCCGATCGCTTCAATGGCCAGTAACAGCCCAGCGGGCACCGCCGGCACGTAGTAACGCAACGGGTCGTATGCGAACAAACTGAGCACCAGCGGGGTTAGAACAAATATGCTTATCAGGGCAACGTGGTAGCCGTCCTTGAGGGTTTCGCTCAGCCCCTTCACGCGTAAAATCAGTATCGTGCCGAGATAGCCCAGGATGGTCGTCGTGGGCGCCAACAGGTGCATATCATTCTGCAGCACCGTCCAGGTCGACAGCTGACCGAGCTCCAGCCTGCTCAGCCAGGCTCGGCTTGTAGAGTAAAGGAACAGGACGCTCAACACGGCTGCGGTGGTAAATATTAGGCTACTGCGCCTGGAAGTGACTAACGCCGACCCCAACATCCCGCCGATGGCTGGCAGTAAGTACACAGCAGAAGAAAGCTTTATGTAGTAGGAGGCAATGGCGCCTACCAGGATGACTATGGCAATGCTCAGCACACGACCCGATCGCAATCGCTCGGCAAACGCAAGGAACAGACCCAGGTACATGAACCCAATGATGGCCATCTCGAATAGAGCGGACCGGGAAAAGTGGAAAAGCGTGATGTCCGAAACAAAAAGGCCAATCGCCAGTGGAACGAACCAACCACCCCAACGCACCCAAACAAAGTAGCCGAGTGCCAATGCCACCAGGAGAAAGTAGCCGAGCGAGACGACCCTCGCGGGAGTGAGTTCCGTGGTGCCGGCCCATCTGAAAGCGTAGATGTAGGGCCACTGCGTGACTGGGCTGGCAGTCATCCAGCCGTCTCCGTAGCCGTCTTCCGGGTGCGCGGTTGTCGTTCCGAACCTTACGAGATTGCGCGGCGCGAGCGTCTTGTACCCTTCGTCAACATGGTAACCAATGTCCTCAGGGATGTAATGATTGGCAGGATCGGCATCGAGTGCGAAGGACCTTGCCAGGAAACCAACCGCAAGTAGCAACATCCCAACTACCAACGGTAGCGTGCCAATCGGTCTCGTTATCAAGCCCGTCTCCCGGATCTGCGTAGTGACCTCGCGCGGAAAATGTCGACCGTTCCGCAACATTTGCTTCAAAACGACTACAGCGTTGATCGACCAGTCGATTGTAGCCTATTCTTTGGATTCTCACCCATGCAGGCATCAAGTTCCGCGCGCATTCCCGATGTTCGATCCCTACCTATCCATTGTCGTCCCGTTGTTTAATGAAGAACAAAACGTCGAGCCGCTTGTGCGCGAGCTTGAGGGCGTTCTGGGCGGGTTGGAATACGCCAGCGAAGTCATCCTGGTGGATGACGGCAGCAACGACGCAACCTTCAATGTCGCCCGCGAACTTTGTGACGAATTCGACAACTTGAGCGTGGTCCGACTGCGGAGAAATTTTGGCCAGACGCCAGCCATGGTCGCTGGCATTCAACTGGGTCGTGGCCAGGTTCTGGTGACCATGGACGGCGACCTGCAGAATGATCCATCTGACATCCCCATGCTGGTGAGCAAGCTCGAAGAAGGTTACACCCTCGTACTCGGTTATAGACGCAACCGAGAAGACAAGCTCATCACTCGCAAGGTGCCCTCTCGTCTTGCCAACCGGATGATCGCATCCGTAACCAGCGTGCGTATCCGAGATACGGGTTGCACGCTGCGGGCATACCGGGCAGACGCCATCAAGAACATCCCGCTTTATTCGGAAATGCACCGGTTCATACCGGCCATGTCCTCCATCATAGACAATCGAGTCATCGAGTTGCCCGTGAACCACCGGCCCAGGATCCACGGCGTATCGAAGTACGGCTTGGGCAGAATCTACCGCGTACTGTTCGATCTGGTCACCGTGCGTTCCCTTTTATCTTCTCTTCGCAACCCGTCATTGATATTCGCACCACCTGCAGTGCTCCTGATACTGCCCGCTCTGGCACTGCTGCTCTACGGCGCCGTGATCGGTTCGTCCGCCTTCCTTGGTGCCGCGGTAATCACCATCGCCGGCGGCCTCATTCTGTTTTCCTACGGGCTGGTCACCGAACTGATCGTCAGCCTGGGCGATATTAAGACGTCCGAATTGGCACGAATGACCCTGGTACGCAGGGGTGCTTCTCCCGACCAAGGGGGGTTACGTCGTGAGTAACGCACCGGCAGTTTCGGTGGTGATCCCCATTTCGCGTGTGGACCCCGACTTTGAGGACCTCAACCGTGCGTACCTGGACACCTTGAACCAGTCCGACATCGACTGCGAGATTGTCTACATAGTCGATGTGGGCGACGACGAGGTGATCGCCCACGCAAACGAATGCGTCAATCGTCAACACAATGCCAGATCAATAATTCTGTCTCGGCAGTTTGGCGACTCCACAGCCTTGAGAATAGGTCTGCAGCAGACCTCGGGCGAACGCATTCTGGTTCTACCCGCTTACCACCAGATCGATCCGCGAGACGTGCTGTTGCTGCTCGAGAACCTGGAAGACTGCGACATGGTGTCGGCAGTCCGGGATCGCTCCAAAGAATCCCTATTTGGGCGGCTGCAAGGCGGCATCTACAACACCATCCTCACCAGCATTTTCCCGGACAACGTGCCGGACATGGGTTGTGAGGCCTACGCGCTCACCCGGCAGGTGTCCGATGAGGTGACGATCTACGGCACGCAGCACAACTTCCTTCCGCTGTTGGTGTTTCGACAGGGTTTCGCCGTTCGAACGGTAACCGTCAGGCAATCCGAGCGAGCGACGGCACCACGCATCCGCAGACCAGGAACCTATCTGAGCGCTCTGCTGGACATCATCACTATGGTGTTCCTGACACGATTTACTCGTAAGCCTCTGCGCTTTTTCGGATTGATCGGATCGGCCTTCGTCGCTGCGGGCAGTGCAGCGCTGCTGTACGTGATCTTCGAGAAGTTCTATCTGGACATTGCTCTGGCGCCCAGACCTGCACTGGTTCTGGGGGCGCTGATTTTGATGGTGGGTATTCAGATCATCGGCATCGGCCTGATTGGCGAGCTGCTCATCTTCTTCCACTCCAAGGACGTCCCGGAATTTCACATCAAGGAAGTCGCGGGACAGCTCGGCAAAGAAACAGAAGACGACGAAGAAGATAGCTACGCGGTCGGGAAATCCGACCAGGTTTAGGACGCGCCAGAGCCCTTTATCACGGTTGGCAACGTGAGCAGCAGAATTTTCAAATCCAGGCCGATACTCCACTGATCGATGTACTGCAGATCCAGCTCCAGCCAGGTTTCGAAGGGTAGCTCGCTGCGCCCGGAAATCTGCCAGAGGCACGTGCAGCCGGGCCGCACGCCGAAGCGCCGCCTCTGCATACCCTGATCGAACAGATTCACATCGCGAACAGACATGGGTCTTGGACCCACCAGGCTCATATCACCTAGAAGTACATTGATCAGTTGGGGAAGTTCATCGATGCTGGTCTTGCGAATGAACTGACCGAATCGCGTAACCCGCGGGTCGTTCTTGATCTTGAATATAGGACCCACCGCTTCGTTGAGGTGTTCCATCTCCTTGAGCTTTTTCTCCGCATCGTGTCGCATGCTGCGGAACTTATACATGCTGAAACGTCGTTTGTTTAAACCCACCCGCTCCTGCACGAAGAAAATAGGACCTCGCGAGTCTAGTTTGATCGCCAAACCGATTAATACAAACAAAGGAATCAGCACCGGCAGCGCGATAATCGTGACCACCAAGTCAAAGATTCGCTTGATGATCAGCATATTCTGACTCTGCGACACGGGATGCAGGCCGAGCATCGGAATTCCGCCCACGCTGGATACCTCCGTGGTCGTACCTGCAGCGGAGTACACATCCGCGGCGAAGCGTACCCGTATGCCCTCCTCCAGGCACAGATCCACCGCCGGCTCCAGCATATCCAGGAGCTTGCGCGGCGTGGCGATGATTACTTCGTCTACGACGGTTTCAGACAGGATCTCGGGAATTTGATCCAGACCACCGATTTGCATCATTGACTTTGCAGCGCCGTTAGCATGCATTCGCGCCTTCCAGTCGCAGGCCACCGGTTGGCCGACGCGCTGCGGATCTGGGTCGACAAACCCAATAATTTCTACACCCCAATCCGCACCTTCCACCATGGCCTTCGCCATGCGCATAGCGCGCGGCCCCGAACCCAAGATCAACACCTTCGTGTAGTTTTCCGCGCGTTCCTTGTGGCCATAAAAATACCAGTAATATAAAAACAGCTTCGTAGCGACCAAGCCACCGAAAGTGAGCAGGCCATATCCGAGCACCACGGTTCGACTCACGAAGCTCAGCTTTGCTACAAAAACCACGGCAAATATGCCAAGCAACACGACTCCAAGCGCTTTAGCGAGGTAGGCTATCTGTGCCCGTGGTAAGGGCGACTGCGTGGAGAACGCGTACATGGCGAATCCTTGGATGGGCACAACCAGAATCAACAGCGCAACGTGTTCGTAAAAATTAACGTAAGCTATCTTGCCGAAAAGCGCGACAGCGTGAACCATAAACACCCAGGCAAAAATGCCTCCCAGGTTATCGAGAACCTGCGACAATCTTTCAAAATGTCGGGTTTTGGAGAGCACGTTTGCCTGGGACGATTAAAATTCTTGCACGTCGGCAGAAAGTTTACCGAATCAACGTGAGTCACGTGTAATTGAACGTAAGTATTAACAACGAATCCTGCGCCCCAAAATCTGTCATAGCCTTGTCACAGTCGCGTCGTAAATAGCTATACCCATGCCGCATATACGTATTCTCCGTCACTACATCCACACGCCCTACATCGTGCTGGCGCTGGGTGAAATGATCGTAGCTGCCACGGCGGCGTATCTGGCGTACTACACGCGCTACCAGCAACTTCCTGATGTTCTGTTCTATCTGCCTACAGCGCTAACATTCTCACTGATAGTGGTAGTCGCGAACGTCGCCATGGGGGTTTACGAAGCGCGGCTGAGGGAAGGCTTCTCAGCGATGATGTTGAGAACGGCCGTGGCCATCTTCCTCCTGGGCACGATTCTGATGGGTCTGGTCTCCTATTTCGTACCACTCCTTGAGATGGCCAGGCCCGTGTTGTTGTTTGCGACCCTGGAAACATTTCTGCTGATCGGCACGTTTCGTTGGATCACCACTACCCTCATCGACGAAGACAAGCTGAAAAAGCGCGTGCTGGTTCTTGGTACGGGGCGGCGCGCCCAAAAAATCGCTGCCCGCATGAGACGGCGTTCCGACCAACGGGGATTCATTCTGCTCGGATTCATGCAGGGCCTCGACGCCACGGCAGAGAATCAGGTCAGCGAGCACCAGGCCGAGATCCTCTCAACGAACTTGAAGCTGTCCGAATACTGCGCACGCCACCAGGTCGAGGAGATCGTGGTTGCCATGGACGAGCAACGCCGGAGCCGCGATGCTGCCGGAGGGTTACCTCTGGAGGAACTCATGGAGTGCCGCTTGTCAGGCGTAAACATTTGCGATGTACAGCAGTTCATTGAGCGTGAATCGGGCAAAGTAGACATCGACCTGCTGCGACCGTCATGGATGGTATATGCCGACGGCTTCAAGATCAGCACGCCGCGAGCCGCTGTGAAGCGCACTTTCGATCTGCTCGCCAGTATCTCGCTGTTGCTGGTGGCTTGGCCGGTGATGCTGCTGGCGGCATTGTGCATCAAGCTGGAAAGCGGCTTTTCTACCGCCGCCGTGTTCAGACAAGTGCGCGTGGGGCTCGACGGGACCACATTTTCGCTGCTGAAGTTTCGCAGCATGCACACCAGCGACCCCGATGACTCGGCTATGTGGACACGAACTAATGACAAGCGCGTTACCCGTGTGGGTTCCTTCATACGCAAGACCCGTATCGACGAATTGCCTCAACTATTCAATGTGATTCGCGGGGAGATGAGCTTCGTGGGTCCCCGACCGGAGCGGCCCGCGTTCGTTGATGAGTTCAACGAGAGCATTCCGTTCTACCGCGAGCGCCATCGCGTCAAACCCGGCATCACGGGTTGGGCCCAGCTCTGCTATCCCTACGGCGACTCGGTGGAGGACGCCCGCGAGAAGCTTCAATACGACCTTTACTACCTCAAGAACCAGAGCATCCTGCTCGACCTCGCCATTCTCATTCAGACGGTGGAAGTGGTGCTGATTGGTGAGGGAGCCCGCTAGCGGCAGCCCCGTCAGCCAATCGCCGGCGGCGACGTCATGCGGCCGGTGCACGCCAAATATGCAGCTTCGCGGAGACGCAACACACTTCAATCGTCTTAGAGAAACTATCCACATTATGTTGTTTTTATTGATTTTTTATATGGTCACTGAAGTGTTCGATCAGCCCCTGGACGGCTGGTGCCGCATGGGTGATCGTATCGAGTGCAGGCTGGAGCGCCGGGGTGCCCATATGGCTGCACGCCCCGATCGGAAAGGTGGCAGGACGGATTCGTGCAGGTGGGCGGCAGCTTTAGCCGTTGCAGGCCTTCGCCATTTCGTCGCGGGTCAGGAAACCCGACCGCTGTAGGTGCTGGTTGCACTGACCGTAGAGGGGGCCCAGTCGGTCCAGAATGAAGCGCTGGAACAGGTCTTCTACCGTGGCGATGGAATCCTTGTCGAACTCCAGGGCCCGACACGATAGCAGGAAGCAGTCGGCAATACGCATGGGGCTAATGGGGAGTTCTTCGGGAGCGAGAGCGTGTCCTGTGCCCATTGCCGCACGTTGGGCGATGCACTCCAACAGGTGGGTAAAGTGTGCCGCGCACTTGCTGGAGAGCTTCATGGCCTGCCGCAGCTCGACTTCTGTGCGGGCTTTGCTATTGGACGACGGCGTGCCAAACCAACCGCAAGCCTCACGCTGCAATCTACGCGCGAACGCGTGAATCAGTTTGCTGCGGCGATAGCGCATCTCCCGCACGAGGTCGAAATAATGCCGTTGCCTGGATTCGTCGTCACCACGAAAAGCCAGCTCGAACAGCGCTGCCTCAATGTTGCAGTACAGCCCGTCCATCAGATGCAGCAGATCCGACGTTACGTGCTTCTGCAGAGTAGAAAATACGCCACGGGGATCCACACTTCGATCCATAGTGCTCTATCTCAAATGTCCCTGGAGCGAGTGTAGGCAGGCGTTGCCCCGGATTCCTTGAACCGGCACACGCTGTTTGCGTGACGGGCATCGCGCGGCTTACGCCAGCGGCCGGCTACTGCAGACGCACCTGCGCGTTGACGTAGCCGGGCTGCTCTTCGGCGTCCACCGCAATGCGCTGCACCACTACTTCGTGCTCGCTTTGCAGCTGACCGAGCCAGGTCAGCAGCGCGTCGAACGCCTGCCCCTTAAGCATCACGCTGACCGCACCGTTGGATTCCGGCTGCACTCGATTGAGCGTGAGTCCGTGCAATTGCGCCGCGCTGGTGATGGTGGGCAGCAAGGCACGAGAACCCGCCCCGCTGCTGCGCTGCTGTGCGGCTGCCGTTCGGGCAGCGGCTTCGTTGGCCTGCATCCAGTCGAGCGTGGATTGGGCATTGCGGTATCGATTGTCTTCCACGGCGCGCCAGTCACTTACGGGTTTCCATACGGCCAGCCACAGAACACTCACCCCGATCACACCGGCCAGACAGGCGATGATGACTTGCTCGTTGCGTTCGCGTTGGTAGTACCAGCGCCCTACCCCGGACGCCACAAAACGACGCTGCAACCCGCCAAACACGCTAACCACCAAGACGGATGCGTGCACGCACGCCCGCCTCCTGCTGCTCGGCGGAAGTGATCACCACGGTAACGCCACGCTGATCGAGACTTTCTTTCAGGCGCTCGAGTTCCTGATAGCTGCGCAGTACCAGATCTGCGGCGAGTTCTCCGCGCGCCTGCGTAAAGTTAAGACTGGACACGACGACATTGCGATCCACGACTCCCGCCAGCGCGGACAGATATTCTGAGAAACCCAGATCCCCCGAGCCAGTGCCACCAATGCGCAACTTGCCGCTCATCTGGCGGCGCACGTTGGTGATTCGCCGTTCTGTGGGAAAAATGTCACGGTAAAGGTCTTCGCTGGCCTGCTCTAACGTGTCAGCGCGCAGGCTTGCCCATATACCCTGGGCCGCTATGCTGAGAAAGCCCACCAGCAACCACGCCGCAGCTAGTGCGGCAACCGAGCGCCATTGCAGCCAATGCGTGTTCTGTGGCTTCTTGGCTGCGTACACGCCTTGCAGCATATTGATGTGGTCGGGGTGAGCACTCCAGCGAGCGGCCGAGTAAGCAAGCGTGGAATCCACCCGCTCACCGTCGCCGTCGATTACTTCAACATCACCATCAAGCTGTCCTGCTTCAATATCGGTGAGCCTCCCGTTGAGCAAACGGACCTGGGCAGCGTTTATGGAACCAAGTGCCAATGCAAGATTAGGTCGGTCTATAGTGGCTGAATTGGCCAGCGTCTTCACCACAACAGAGTCGCCGTCGAACAAAACGCTGACCTGATCGGCTTCGCACGGCAACAACTCCGCTTCGGACGCCATGCTGCCAGCGGCCAATTGCAGCTCCACCAGACAATCCAACCAGCCCTGCAGCAGCTCTTTGTCAATCAGGTTGCAGCGCACCGATTCGCCTCGACGAATAGAGCCGGCTGCCAGGTGCATACCCTCGATGTCTGTTGCTAGAAATTCCTCCACAACGAACGGTAACGCGCGACGGATCTGTCCTGTGCTGCGGCCGGGCACATCACAACTGACCGCCAATATATGCTCACCCGGCACCAACAAAACCACGTTCGCGGGATTTTTCAGCCATTCGGTCTCGGGATCCAGTAACTCGCCGAGCCCACGAAAATCGGTTAGTCCGGTAGCTCGCGTGGAGCCGTCGTCCTCGACGATGAGCCATTCGTTGGGGAGACGATAGCCATCTTCATCATGCTGCGCGGGGGCAAGAAGGCGAATAAATAGAGTAGGCATGAGTCGTTTTGATGGTGCTGGGTGCGGATGAAATCTCAGTTTGGGCCCTGATGCAAATCAGAATGCTCAAGGAAGCGCCCATGAACGGTCATTGCTCCTGTTCCTCGTCCGAAACGAATAGGGATCGGAAATCTTTGCCGAAATCCCTGGAAATTAACGTGATGTTCCCGTCATTTGGGTCGCGTTTCATAACGGATGCCAACTCGACACGACTTTCGCCCACCTCCGCGCGCACCTGGACTTCGAAAAACTCACTGGTGACGCTCATCACGCTGGTTGCGCCACGAAGCTCAGGATTGGCGTTCGTGGCCTCACTGACGCTGGCGAAGGTTCGCTCACCCTGCACAAGATTTTGCATCTGCTGTGGGTTAATGGACGAATCCAGCGATGACAACACCACCGCATCGGCAGTATTCACGTTGATTTGCAACGTCTCGGTGGGTAGCACGCACAAATGCGGCTTCACCGCGTCATACACCTCACGATTCATATCGCGCAGCAGTCGCAGCTCTGATAGGTGTCCAGCCGGTCGGTTCGCGGTGCGATAAGCGTTCTCCAAAAGCAGGTAGTCACCATCTTCGGCACCAAAACCATGGATCTCCTCGTCTGCGTCAATCCAGTCTCTCCACGCATCCGCATGAGTCTCGGGCAGTCTCAGATTGCGCAGCAGCGTTCGCAGCCGTTCGTGATTCTGCTGTGTACCTGCACCCAACAGGCTGTTGAGGTTGAAGCAGCTGTTGAGGTCTCGCACCTGCACTTCCATCATCCCGTCTTCCACTGCGAACGGCGTCAACGGTCGCGCCCACGTCTCCTCAAGATGGTCCACACCCACACCGGTTTGAGTGAAATCTTCGTATAGCACCTGACGCGCCAACGCCTCGGCTCCGATGGCATAGGACAACGCTTGGTCCTGAGTGAACGAATAGCGGGCCTGAGCGACCAACAGTCCGTGCCGTCCCACCATGTGGAATGCCACAGCAGACAGCAGCGCCAGGATCAGCAACATGCTCAGCAGTACCACGCCCCGCGGCATTGCCGGTGGCGCTAGACGCTGGGAACGGGCCATATTCTTTCTACGATGCCAAATGGTGGCAGCTCCATTCGCAGCAGCACGGCGGCCAACCGCAGGGTGGGTTCGCCCGGCCCGCCGACTCCCACGGGCCAGAAGCTATGCTCGTCGCCATTCACGTCCACTGCGAAAAACTCTATTTCAGCTACGTCGGCAAGCAATTCCTGAAGCAACGGCTCCGACACGGCATCGCGGTCAAGCACCGACCAGTAGGCTCGGTAGAGATCACCATTCTGGGTGACGTAAGCCACCCGTTGCAGCTCCGATCGGTTACGAGCCAGCGGGTTGCGCCAACCCCCTCTGGTGAACTCCATGAGGCCATCAGCCCCGACGAGCACCGGCTGCAGAGGATCTCCCAATTGATCTCTGATTCCGCGCGCGCTCAGCTGCAGTATGTCGCGCTGCATAATCTGTACCGCGCGTTGCACCTCGGCAAGCCGATCACCCCTGGCACTGAGCAGATCATAGTTAGATAGCACGCGAGTGACGATCTGGCTTGCCAGCACGCCGATCAAACCGAATACGGCAAATACGATGAGCATCTCCACCAGGGTGAATCCGCTGGCACGCACGGCGCGCGCCCGGCACATCAGTAGCGCCCCACGAAAGCGGTCACATGATCGAGAGGGCCGATCTCGTCATTGCCGGACACTTCGTACACTTCGATTTCCACGCGCCGCAACCAGGGGTGCGCGGTATCAGCGACCTCCCGGTCAATGCGCCACTCGCGTCCGCCCATGAAAACACGTTCGCGATCGTTGCCAGTGGGCAATAGTTCGGTAGTGATCTGTCGCTCCAGCCGCAACCGTGCCAGGTGATTCTCTGCGACCCAGTGTGCCATGGTGCGCCGCTCGATGCTGAAGGTCTGGGTGGAGATGTCGCCCACCCTCGCTGTCACTGCAAATCCCGTCAACGCGAAGACCACCAGAGCGATGAGCAACTCGATCAGCGTGAAGCCGCGACCGCGCACACGTGTCATGTGGGGTCCTCGTCGCCTTCCTGCCGCGCTCGGGTTTGTGACAGGCCATCGGAATGAACAACCCACGTCGACACCTCGATCTCGGGACGAAACGCGAGGGAAAACGGAGTAATTTCGCCAGAGGAGAAGATCAGCAGGCGTGGCAGATCCTCATCTTCATCATCAGCGAACGGCAGCTCACCCACGTCCTTAGTTTCCAGCTCTAGCATCAGATATGCGGGTAACTCGGCGTGGTTGAATGGCCGTTGGGGCTGCGGCACCCATTCCTGGAACTCGGGGTCGAGTTCGGCAAACGAATAGTCGCGCTCGGAAATGAACACGCCCCACTCGCGATTTCGTTGCAGGGCTTGCTGGCGGGCCAGCTCAACCCGCTGCGCAAATCGCTGGGCAAACCCCTTAGCCTCCTGCTGGGTGTCGGCGCCGGCAAATCCCAAAACCACGGTGCCAGTCAGGATGGCCACTAGCGTGACCACCACCAGCAGCTCCAGAAAGGTGAACCCCGCTGCGCGGTCAGATCGGCTAGATATCCTCGTAATGGATGTCCGCATTCAAGCCTTCGCCACCTTCGCGACCGTCTGCACCGAGCGAGAACAGGCTGAAACCGGCGTCGGCGCGTTCGTAGACGTAGGGATATCCCCAAGGATCCGGAGGCAGCTTGGCGATGTAGCCCTCTGGATTGTAGTTCCTCGGTTCCGGAAAGCCCGTCGGTTGATTTTCCAACGCTTCCAGACCCTGCTCGGTTGACGGGTAATGGTAGTTGTCCAGCCGGTAGATTTCCAAGGCGTTGGCCAGTGAGTTCAGATCACTGCGAGCGGTGGTAATCCGCGCCTGGTCCGGACGACCCAGCAAATTCGGAACGATAGCGGCACCAAGAATGCCGATGATCACCACCACGACCAGAATCTCGATCAGGCTGAAGCCACCTACTTGTTTTGCCGTTGTGATCACAATCTTGACCGCTCCTGCGCCGATGGCGCTAAACCAGTTGATTCATATTCAATATGGGCAGCAGGATAGCCATGACAATGAACATCACAAGGCCACCCATCACAACTAGCATCATGGGTTCGAACAACCGCACCAAAGTAGTGACGATACGCTCAACCTCGGCCTGCTGGTAGGCAGCCACCTTGTCAAGCATGGAGTCTAGCTCTCCGCTAGCTTCCCCGCTTGCCACCATATGCAGGAGCATGGCCGGAAACGATCCGACGGATTCCAGAGCCGCTCTCAAGCTGCTGCCCTCACTGACCCGTTGCGTGGCGTCGGCCAAGCGCCGTCGCAACCAGGTGTTAGACACTACGTCACTGGCGATGTTCATGGCCTCCACCAGCGGCACACCGCTGCTGGTAAGGATGCTCAAGGTGTTGGCATATCGTGCCGCGTTGCTGCTACGCGAGATGCGGCGCAGGAACGGCAGTGCGAGCTTCTGCCGATCCCAGCGCAAGCGTATTGCAGGCTGCATGAGGAGCCAGCGCACCCCAGCGACCATGCCCGCTACGATCGCTAGAAACAGCCACCAATAGCCGCGCGCGGCGTCTGAAATGCCAATCAGCACGCTGGTGGCTAGGGGCAGCTCCTGGTTCATGTTCTGCAGCATGCCGACCATGTCGGGCACCACGTAGATCATCAGCGCCGCCACCAGGCCAAATGCGAGCAGGGTGAGCAACACCGGATAGAGCAGGGCCATCTCCACGTTTCGGCGCGCTTCAAACTGCCGCTCGGTGTAATCCGCCAGGTTGTCCAGCACCCTGTCGAGGTGGCCGGATTGCTCGCCGGCGGCCACAGTGGATCGAAACATTTCGGAAAAGCTGCCAGGGTAGTCGCCCAGGCTCGACGCCATGGAGTGCCCCTCCAACACTTTCGACCGAATGCCCATGATCAACGCGGCGATGTGCTGCTTCTCGGATTGCTGGGCTACAGCCTGAAGTGCTTCCTCTACGGGTAGCCCGGCGGCAACCAGCGTTGCCAGTTGGCGGGTAAACAGCACCCGGTCCAATCCGCTCAAGCGTCGGCCAGGCAATGAAAACAGCGACTTGCCATCCGAGCCCGGACGGCGGCGTTCACTGGCCACATCCACGCCCAGCGGCACCAATCCCTGATCGCGCAGCAACTGTCGAATCTGCCGGACGCTGTCAGCCTCCAAGATGCCTTTTCGCCGCTTGCCGCTTTGGTCTAAGGCAGTGTATTGGAACGCCGCCACGCCCTACTCCTCCAGGGTGACGCGCAGCACTTCCTGCACGCTGGTAACCCCGCCCAGGATTTTTGCTTTGCCGTCGTCACGAATGCTCGGCGTGGTTCGTCTGACGTAAGCCGTCATCTCCTGCTCGGAGACCTGGTCGTGGATGAGTTGACGCATGGTGTCGTCAACGCTAACCAGCTCATAAATGCCGGTACGTCCCTTGAAGCCTGAATGCTGGCAACTCTCGCAACCCTGCGCCTCATATACCTGGGCGCTGGCTTGCTGGAGAAACTCCAACTCTGACGCCGTGGCGTCGCGCGGCTGTTTGCATTCGTCGCACAGTACTCGAATGAGCCGTTGGGACAACATGCCTACCAGGCTGGAACTGAGCAGGAACGGCTCCACGCCCATGTCGACCAGTCGGGTTACTGCACCAATGGCTGTATTGGTGTGCAGCGTGGACATTACCAGGTGCCCGGTGAGACTCGCTTGAACGGCAATCTCCGCAGTCTCCAGATCACGAATTTCGCCCACCATCACCACATCGGGATCCTGGCGCAGGATGGCCCGCAATCCGCGCGCGAACGTCATGTCTGCTTTGGAATTGACCTGGGTCTGGCCAATGCCCGTCAGGTTGTACTCAATGGGATCTTCGACAGTGAGGATATTGATGGTGCGCGTGCTGAGTTCCGCCAGCGAAGCGTACAGCGTGGTGGTTTTGCCTGAGCCGGTGGGCCCGGTAACCAGGAAAATGCCATGGGGTTTGTGCACGATGTCGCGCAGCACCTTGAGGCTGTCGTCCTCCATCCCTAGATTCTCGAGCCTGAGCCTCCCGGCCTGCTTGTCGAGCAACCGAAGTACCACGCGCTCGCCATTGCTGGCCGGCATGGTAGACACCCGCACATCCACCTCGCGCCCCCCGATGCGAAGCGAGATGCGGCCATCCTGGGGTATGCGCTTTTCAGCGATGTCCAGTCGGGCCATAACCTTGATCCGCGATACCAGCAGAGCCGCCAGTTGACGCTTGGGTTTGACCACTTCGCGCATCACGCCGTCCACCCGGAAGCGCACGATGAGCTCTTTCTCGAACGTTTCGATATGCACGTCTGATGCGTTTTCTCGAATGGCCTCGGCCAGCAGCGCGTTGATAAGACGGATGATGGGCGCGTCGTCTTCCTGTTCCAGCAGGTCTTCCGTTTCTGGCACCGAGTCCGCCAGGCTCGCCAGATCCAGCTCATCGCCGAGGTCTTCCACCATCTGCTTTGCCTGCGATGAGTCGCGCGCATAGGCGGCGGTCAGCAGCGCTTCGAATTCCTCTTCTGAGACGCTGCGTGGCGCTACCGGGCGCTTGGCGTAGCGCTTGATCTCTGCCAACGTGGTCAACGTTGGGGGGCTGCGATAGGCAACGACTAGCTGTCTACCTGGCCCCTCCTCGTCGGTGATTACCACGCCGAATCGGCGCGCAAACGCGAATGGCAGCAGGGGGGCCCCGGCGTCAGTTTCGGATCCGGGTGGATGCTGGTCTGGGGTGGGTAGCTCGTTCATCCCCGCCATCATAGCAATGGTGGTGGAATCCACTAAAGAGCCTAAATCAGAGATGTGACACCGCTCTCATGCGAATTTTCCCGCTGAAATGCTCAATAAGGCCGCATTTTCACCCTTTGCTGCAATTCGCACGGTGGTTGCAGCCTACCAGGCGTAGTCAGTGCTCCGAGCCTTTTAGTAGAATACGCCCGTTGACGGCAAGCTAAGGGGACATGATTGGATTTTGTTGGTAGCCACATCCTCTCCGTCAATCAATTCGACCGATCGGACATAGAGCACATTTTCCGGGTCGCTGATGAAATGCGGCCCTACGCTAATCGGGCCAGAATCACCCACGTCCTCGACGGCGCCATTCTCTCCAATATGTTTTTCGAACCCAGCACCAGAACGCGTGTTTCGTTCGGATGCGCATTCAACCTGCTGGGTGGGGAGGTGCGCGAAACCACCGAGGTGAAGGCATCGTCGCTGGCAAAGGGGGAGTCTCTCTACGATACTGCGCGAGTGCTATCCGGCTATAGCGACGTCATCGTCATGCGCCATCCCGAAGCGGGATCGGTGGCCGAATTTGCCAAAGCCAGTCGGGTGCCCGTAATCAACGCAGGCGACGGTCCCAATGAGCACCCGAGCCAGGCTCTGCTGGACCTGTACACGATCCGCAAGGAGATGAACAGCCGAGGTCGCAGCATCGACGACCTGCGTATCGCCCTGGTGGGCGATCTTAAGTACGGGCGAGCCGTCCATTCCCTGTGCAAGCTGCTGGGCTTGTTTGACAACGTGCACTACCAGCTGATCTCTCCACCAGGGCTGGAGGCACCTGAGAACATTACCAAAGAACTCTCCCGGCGCGGACATCACGTGGACGAGCACCATGAACTGGAACAGGGCATCGATCACGTCGATATCCTGTACGTCACCCGAACTCAGGAGGAGCGCTTCCCCGACCAAGAGGAGGCCGATCGGTATCGCGGGCTGTTCAGGGTGAATCAGGACATCTATACCAAGAACTGCGAGCCAAACACGGTCATCATGCACCCCCTGCCCAGAGACTCGCGGGCTCAGGCTCAGGAGTTGGACGACGACCTGATGCAGAACCCCAACTTGGCCATTTTCCGCCAGACCGACAATGGGGTCCTCATTCGCATGGCGCTATTCGCGCTGGTTCTCGACGTAGCGGGCGAAGTCCACAATCACGCGAAACCGGTCACCTGGTACACGGCCAAGCGATTCGGCGAGGGGGCATAGCCGGCCAGTATCTGAGGGTTAGCGCCTCGGCACTCTTGGCACTTTGGCATTCCAAGCGCGCGGCACCGTCTTGTAGCCTCGGCATTCGGCCAGATACTTGGTGGCCTGATTCCATGCCTTCTTGGCACCCAGACGCTTTATCGAAAATTCCCGGACGTGGGATTTTCCGTCGGTCTGCACCTGCACCCTGAACGCCGGGGAAGGTCTTCGGACCAGATTGATGCCGCGCACGCCAGTGCTGTGCCGCTTGTCGGTGCCTGCTTGTCGGACGCGCTTGGATTTAGCCTTCTCCTGCGCTTCCTGCCACTTCTGGTCCAACGCCTTGGCTTCGCGGTAGACGCCTCGCTGCTTGGTCTTGTTGAGACCGATGAGGCTGAAGTAGCTCTGCTGCAACTTGCCGTCGATGCTGCGAGCTACTCTGAGGAGCTGGCCATTATTCAGTTCGTATACTGCCACGGGATTGACTCCTTAATCGCCTTAAGCTAACTAATTATGCCGCAGTGGCGAATACTCACAACTGCGATTCGAGTTCGGGAAGCGCCTGGAATAGGTCTGCCACCAGCCCGTAGTCCGCCACCTGAAAAATGGGGGCGTCCTCATCCTTGTTGATGGCAACGATCACCTTGCTGTCCTTCATGCCGGCGAGATGCTGAATCGCCCCGGAGATACCTACAGCAATATACAACTCTGGCGCGACAATCTTGCCTGTCTGCCCCACCTGCATGTCGTTGGGCACGAATCCGGCATCCACCGCTGCTCGGGATGCGCCAATGGCGGCCCCCAGCTTGTCAGCGATGCCATCGAGCAGCGAGAAGTTTTCGCCGTCCTGCATGCCGCGCCCACCTGAAATCACAACCCGCGCAGCGGTCAGCTCAGGTCGCTCGGATTTGGCCAGTTCCTCACTCACGAACGACGACAGCCCGGCATCATGGACGGATGCCACTGCCTCGACACTGGCAGCCCCCCCCTCTCCGGCAACGGGGTCGAAGGCGGTCCCACGCACGGAAATCACCTTGATGGGGTCCGCCGATTTGACAGAAGCGATGGCATTGCCCGCGTAGATGGGTCGTTTGAAAATATCGGGCGCGTCGACGGCCTGAATGTCGGAAATCTGTGCGACGTCCAGCGCCGCAGCGACCCTGGGCAGAAAATTCTTACCGACCGTGCTGTGAGCGGTAAGAATGTGGCTGTAGCTGGCGCCAACTTCCGCAACCAGCGGGGCAACGTTCTCGGCCAGTTGGTTGGCATAGGCAGCATTGTCTGCCAACAGCACCTTCCCCACACCGGGAATCCCGGCAGCGGCGTCAGCCACCGCCTGGCAGCCTTCGCCTGCCACCAAAACGTCGATCCCTTCGCCAATTGCCGCGGCGGCGGCAACCACCACGAGCGTGACCGGCTTCAGTTCGGCGTTGTCATGTTCTGCTACGACCAGACTGGTCATTGTATTACCTTCGCTTCGTTCTTCAGTTTGTCTACAAGCTCTTCGACGCTTTCGACTTTGATGCCCGCTTCCCGCTCTGCCGGTGGCTCCACGCTGAGCACCTCGACGGTAGGCGTGACGTCGACGCCCAGTTCGTCCGGAGTCATCACATCGAGCGGCTTCTTCTTCGCCTTCATGATATTGGGCAGTGAGGCGTAACGCGGTTCGTTCAGACGCAGGTCGGTGGTCACTACCGCGGGAAGCGATATTGAAACCGTCTGCAGACCGCCATCTACCTCTCGGACCACCTGGGCCTTGCCATCGGCGATACTCAGTTCCGAGGCAAAAGTACCTTGGGACATACCGGTAAGCGCAGCGAACATCTGACCGGTCTGACTGTTGTCTGCGTCGATACTCTGCTTGCCGAAAATTACCAGCTCAGCATCTTCTTTGTCCTGTAGCGCCTTAAGTACTTTCGCGACCCCCAGGGGCTGGACCTCTACGTCCGTTTCGATCAAAACGGCCCGGTCGGCCCCGAGAGCCAGACACGTGCGCAGTTGCTCCTGACAAGAAGACCCACCCACAGCCACAGCGACCACTTCGCTCGCGGTCCCTGCCTCTTTGAGGCTAACCGCCTCTTCTATCGCAATCTCGCAGAAAGGGTTAACGGACATCTTCACGTTGTTCAGATCTACACCGGAGTTGTCCGGTTTCACCCGGATCTTAACGTTGTAGTCAACGACGCGCTTTACCGGAACCAGTACCTTCATGAAGTCCTCAGACGGGTCAACAAATTTAATGGAATTGATGGACCGAAAATGATCCGCCCCCAGGCGGGCCGGTTATTCTCCCCTGCCCCCTCCGACAGGTCAAGCTGCGCGGCATTTTGACATGCCCCGAGCGCCGTGTGCGCGCTGATTGCTGCTGACTTATAATACCCGCGAACACACCGCGCCGATGCTTTGGCCTACGCGCGCTCATATCAATCCAACTGGAGAAGCGGCTGCATGGAACGGGAATCCATGGAATTTGATGTGGTCATCGTCGGAGGCGGCCCTGCGGGATTGGCCGCCGCCTGCAAACTGATGCTACTCGCGGAGGCCGCGGGCCAGGAAGTATCGGTATGTCTAGTGGAAAAAGGCTCGGAGATTGGGGCTCACATCCTGTCGGGGGCCGTGTTCGAGCCCCGCGCGTTGAATGAATTGTTTCCCGACTGGGGCGCCCAAGGCGCCCCGCTGAACAACCCGGTCACCGACGACGAAGTTTACTACCTGGTCAATGACACCAACCGCCTGAAAGTCCCAAGTTTCGCGGTACCCAAGGTCACTCACAATCACGGCAATCACGCCATTAGCCTGGGCAATCTGTGCCGTTGGCTTGGCGAGCAGGCAGAGGCCAAGGGAGTCAACGTATTTCCTGGATTTGCCGCTTCCGAGATTCTGTTCGGCGAAAACGGCGAGGTGGTTGGCGTCGCTACGGGCGACATGGGCGTGAGCGAGTCCGGCGAGCAGAAGGCGACCTATGCACCAGGTTACGAACTGCGGGCAAAATACACCGTGTTCGCGGAAGGCTGCCGAGGCCATCTGGGCAAGCAACTCATGGCCCAGTTCGATCTCCGGAAAGACTCCTCCACGCAACACTACGGCATCGGTTTCAAAGAGCTGTGGGACATCGATCCAGACAAACACAAGGCCGGCAAGGTGGTGCACACCATGGGATGGCCCGGCAAGCATTTCAGGGGCATGTTCACCGGTTCTTATCTTTACCACCTGGAGAACAACCAGGTCTCGCTGGGGCTGATCGTAGACCTTTCGTACAGCAACCCCCATGTGAGCCCGTTCGACGAATTTCAGCGCTGGAAGCACCATCCACTGATCGCGCAAACACTGACCGGCGGCAAGCGGGTTTCGTACGGGGCTCGCGCCATCGTCAAAGGTGGGCTCACCGCTCTGCCGAAACTCAGCGTACCGGGTGCGCTGCTGGTGGGCGACGATGCCGGATTCCTCAACATGACCAAGATCAAGGGCAGCCACACCGCCATGAAATCCGGCATGCTGGCGGCAGAGGCCATTTTTGAGGCGCTGACCGATGGAGCGCCCGGGGGCCAGGAACTCACGTCGTTCAAAGACAAGTTCGAAGCATCGTGGCTGTACGATGAACTGCGGGTGGCGCGTAACTCCCAGCAGGCCATGCACAAGTTCGGCACACTGCCGGGGTCCGCGTTCGTTTATCTGGACCAGCTCACTCGCGGCAAGCTACCGGTGACCCTGAAGGATCCGACGGAGGATCACGCCACGCTGAAGCCCGCCGCGGACTGCAAAACCATCGACTACCCCAAGCCTGATGGCGTGCTGTCGTTCGACAAGCTGTCATCGGTGTTTCTGTCGAACACCAACCACGAGGAAGATCAACCCTGCCATCTGCAGCTGGCGGACCCTGACATCCCGATCAGCCAGAACCTGCCCATGTACGACGAGCCGGCGCAGCGTTACTGCCCGGCAGGCGTTTACGAGGTGGTGGAGGAAAACGGCGCCGCCCGATTCCAGATCAACGCGCAAAACTGCGTGCACTGCAAAACCTGCGACATCAAGGATCCAGCCCAGAACATCAACTGGGTTGTTCCGGAGGGGACGGGCGGCCCGAACTATCCGAACATGTAGCCGGCCCGCTCTCGCGCCGGGGGCTCATGCCGGACCAAGGACAAAACGTTCGCCGTCGCTGTACACGCAGTGTGCGCCGTCGACGACCTGGCTGAGGTCCACCAGCTGATAAAATACTGCGCGGTTCAGGCGGGCATTCAGCCCGCCTCGAACCCGGATATAGGGACGCGGGTTGTTCAGCGGGTCTTCCACCCAGAGCGCGTGCTGCGGACCCGCCAGCACGTAATCGTCAACGTTAGTACGAAACAACAGCTCACTCGCAAGGCCCGCACCTCGTACGGCCAACTCCACTGCCGCAAACGGCACGTCTTCCACCTCGATGAGCAGTCGCTCCGCCGGCGTTACCAGGCAATAGCCGTCTTCGTCATGACGCAGGATGGTGCTGAACAGTTTTACCATGGCTGGTCGCCGGATGGGCGCACCTTCATGATGCCAGTTGCCGTGGCTGTCGATGGTTATGTCTATTCGACCGCTACGCCCGGGATGCCAGTCCGCCACCGGAGGCAACGAACGCCCCTCGGGTAGCGCCGCAAGCTCGTCGAACAGGGATTCGGGGGTGGAGCTCATGACCTTTGGTTGGCCATCCGCGGCTAGCCGCCGATGAACTTCATTACCGTGACTTCGCCTTTGAAGCTGACGTCCTGTTTGTCATGCAGCGCGCGCACGAGCAGACCCTGCAAACGCGCCATGGCCTGATGCCTCGGCAGATCGAGGAGCGGCTTGACGTCGTGGCTAGCCGAATTAGACAGACAGCCATATAGAAACCCGTTAGACGACAACCGTAACCGGGTACAGGAACTGCAGAACGGCTCGCTCTCGTTGGCGATGATGCCAAAGAATCCCTGATCGGGTATCTCGTAACGCACGGCGGTGGAGTCGTAGGGCGCATCCGTACGGGTGAACTCATAGCGCGCACCGATTGCCTCGAGAATCTCGTCCATGGAGATAAAGTCACGCAGGTACTCGTTGCCGCGACGCAGATGCCCCATGTTCATCAGCTCGATATAGCGCAGCTCCATGCCGCGCTCAAGGCAGTATTCCAGCATCGGCAGAATCTGGTCGGCATTCCTGCGCCGCATGGGAACCATGTTCACCTTGACCTTCAGGCCCCCGGCGCGCATCTGCTCCATGCCGGACAGCACGGTGGCCAGATCGCCACCCCGTGCGATAGCAGTGAATCGCTCGGGATCCAGCGTGTCCAGGCTGATATTAATTCGGCGCAACCCGCTATTGATGAGCGCGGCAGCTTTTCGATCGATGAGCTGGCCATTGGTGGTCAGTGATACGTCCGCCAGTCCCAGGCTCATGAGGCGGGGCAAAATCTCGTCGAATTTTGGCGACAACAGCGGTTCGCCGCCCGTCAGCCGGAGCTTTTCGATGCCTGCAGCATCTACAATCAACTCCACCATGTAGGCCAGTTCGTCGCCATCGAGCTCATGCTGAGCGGGCTGCAGACGCTTGCCGTCTGGCACGCAATAGGTGCAGGCGTAGTTGCACGCCGCCGTCAGGCTCACGCGCAGATTTCTGAAGCGCCGCCCATGGGCGTCTACGATCATGGAAAAACCTAGGATTCAGCCGCGTAACAGTATGCCATGTGGGCTACCGGAAGCCGAGCGTAGGTCGATGAGGGAAAACCTGAACCAGTTCCGGTCAGGCTGACAAAACCCTGATTTACTTGCTGCCAGCCGCTGTCGTGTCTCCCCCCCC
>CENY01003986.1_pt1 | contig 21818 bp, 23 predicted proteins | sample 356181 | NCBI WGS metagenome assembly CENY01 (sample SAMEA2619840, study PRJEB7988) | marine metagenome | isolation source: saline water (ENVO:00002010), including
TGGTTCAAGTGGTTCAAGTGGTTCAAGTGGTTCAAGTGGTTCAAGTGATAATGATAGTCCGAGTGATACTGGAGCAACTAATGGATCTGGTAATGCTAATGCCGGAAACAATAGTAATCAAAAGATTAAGGAATTAGAAGAAAAAATTAGATATTTAGAAGAATCAATTGTTCCAAGAGGATGGGTTGGTATGAAGAATATTGGAGATAACCAGTTAAATGATATTAGACATGGATTAGCTCCATTAAGTACATTTGAAACTTTAATATTAAATGAGGGGGGGTCAGATGATGATTCAGAAGGAGAGGAAGAAGAATCACATCCTTCAATGGATAAATTACTAGATATTGATGAACCTGTTAATAATATTGATGAATATGAACCAATGGGGGTATATGATAATATATGTATGAAAGATGCTCTAGAAGATAAAGAAGGACACCAATATTATACTGATAATATAATTAATATGTATACTGGTGCTGATGTGAGAAAAGATGAAGATTTAGAAAAATTTCCAACTATTGATGGAGATGAAAAATCACCTAGAAAAATGTCAATATTCTTAAATAATAAAGTAGATCCTGAGTGTTGTACCGATTCTATGTATACTACATCATCGGGTTGTGTTTGTTTAACAAATGATCAGAAAAAGAATCTATATAATAGAGCTGGTAATAAATAATTACCTTCCTAACATACGGGTATGTATTCTTTCATATGATTCCGAAGCTTGTTCATCAAGCATTCTTAATCTTTCTAATCTTCTTTTTTCGGCTATTTCTTCATCCGAAGTACGTTTTGCTTCTTTCATTTGACCTTCTTCATCTAATTCATATGATATATTTTTTCTTTCTGATGTTTGGTCATTTATATTATATGATCTCGAAGAAATGTCAACAGATTCAGCATCTATTAATAAAGTATTTGTATATGCATCTTTAAGATCTCTATATGCTAATCCACCAGGACTCTCTCCACTAAAATCTGAGATTTTATCTTGACCAAGGACTACAAGGGAATCTTTCCCTTTATATGATATATCTACTTGAGGTTGATCATATTTTATAATTGAATTCTGGTTTTGACTGTTTAATTTCTTTTTATGTTTACTAAATTCAGAATGAAATAGATCTTCATTAAAGTTACCTTTTTTTAAGGATGAAGATATTTCAGGTTCTACATTTGTATCTTCTTTTTTTATCCAATCACTATACCCTTTATCAAAAATATTTCCTTCTCTGTTTTCTTCATATGCTTGATTAAATAGATCTCTATTAAAACTATGTTCTGAATTAATATTCATAACTGGTTCACTTGGCCGTGTTTCTTGGAAGTCTTTATAATTATTCCTTAGTTGATTATGGTCATGATTATGTTTTGAACTATTTAGTTGATCTAGTAATATTTTATATGCTTTCTGAATTCTTAAAAATGTTTCTGGATCCCCTCCTTTATCTGGATGATTACTATATGCTAGTTTTATATATTTCTTTTTCAGTGTGGTTACATCATACGATCGAGGGATTTCAAATATTTTAAGGGCTTTATCAAAGTCATCACTTTTATCTGGTAGGACATTGTTAGTTTGATCATCCATAAACATGTTGGGATGATGGTTATGCTGAGGTTGTTGCTGAGGTTGCTGAGGTTGTTGCTGAGGTTGTTGAGGTTGTTGCTGATATTGTTGTTGTAACATATTGATTTGTTGTTGTTGAGCCATTATTATCCGTTTCTGTTCTTCTATAAATTTACTATTTTCACTACTTGCATCAGTAAATCCACTTTCTGTGTTTCCCATAATATAAAGTATAATATAATTTATTTATTTATCTAACTTATTTATATAAATGGTAGTGTGTTTACCGTGTGGTCTCCCGGCGCTTATATCCACAGGTACCGCTGGGTTAGCAACGATGGGTGTAATAAAAACATCAAAGAAGAAAAAAAGAAGAGTCAAGAAAAGAACTAATAGAAAATTTAAGAAGGGGTCTAAGAAGAGGTCTAAGAAAAGAACTAATAGAAAATTTAAGAAGAGGTCTAAGAAGAGGTCTAAGAAGAGGTAATTTTACTTTCTATCTTCGGGTTTAACATACTCCATACCTATAAACTTAAAGATATCTTTTTCTGTTTTAAATTCATGATCAATTACAGTTTTCTTTTTTGTAGAGGGGTCTACTTCTTTAATACTATACTCATTGATGGTTTTTCCATTCTCTTCGAGACCTTTCCTTACCATTTTATTAAAGTTATCAGAGCCAGTGAAGTAGAATATCGCGAACGGATATTCCGAAGGTGTTGTATACATGATATCTATCCTACGAGGGACTCCTTTTACTCCAATCTTGCTAACACCATTATATTTCTTGTTTCCATGTGCGAGGGTGTCTATTAGGTATGTCCTTTTGTTAAGTTCTTTAATAAAGTCATTGTATGTCGCCTTTTTTGAAGAAGTGATTAGAACATCAATATCTCCACTTTCTGATTTACCTCTCCTGTATGACCCTGCAATTGTTAGTTGGGCTGTATCATCTACCTCTTTAAGGATTTTAATTAAGACCTTTTCGTGCTTCTTAATTTCTTCACGTGGGATCGGTTGAAGAAATGATTCATAATATTTAAGACCAAGTTTCTGAACATCATTCAGATTATCATCCATAACTTGCCGAAGTTGTTCAATCGTTGTAATTCCATCATCTACGAGGAGTTTTGCTTTCTTAGGGCCAACACCATGGATATTCATGAATGTGGCCCTGGGGTCATCCACGCCTTTTAGCTTCTCAAATTGAGGACAAGTTCCTGTTTTTATGATAGCATCAATCTTTTCGCAGATACTGTCCCCTATTCCTCGAACACCCTTCATTTTAGCCTTTGTGATTTCTGAGTCATCGTTTACACTCTTTAGATAGTTGATCGCCTTGATGTAAGAGGCTGATTTGAAACCATTACCATTCACCTTTTCATTGTTTGCTATCACTTTGAAGATTGAAATAATTAGATCGCGTTTATCTGTACTTGATTCTACTGAATCTTTTATGACAACATCGTCCCTTTTCCTGAGGTATCTCGCGAAGCGTGGTTTTCCATTCTTTTCTGTTTTCCCCGAGTGTTCATATGTGATAACCGTTCCTGGGGGATGTGTTTCCAAATAGTCATTCCTGATTTCATCATCCATACCCGAAAGATAGAATTCATGTGATTCTTCTGTATCAATCACTTGATATTTTCCCATATTTATAAGAGGCCTACATAGGAATCCTCCAAGGAGACCTTCATATTTCCCCTTACCCTCTTTATAGTCAAGAATAATACACTCTTCATCAAATGCTGGTTTAACCTTTAACATGGCATCGGCCCTCTTGTCTACATAGAGGGAATCTGGTCTCTTTATCATGATCCCCTCCCCACCCTTCTGAAGGACGGATTGATATACTTTTTCAAGGTGATCCTCTGATTCTACTACGGTTTGTTCTGCGAAGATAAGAGGGCATTCCACTGTGTTGAATGGTTCTGGCAAGGTTTCCATTTTCTTTAGCCATTGTTGTTTCTTTGAGTTAACAATTCTTTTTAGTTGCTTCAGTCTCTCCGAGAATGGTTTATCGCTATCTGGTATATCGTACACTACAAACTTAACATCTTTCCATTCATTTGGATCGGTTACTTTTTTCCTCACAACACCCATCCCTTGAAAGTTTTCTCTCCCGATCCACAATTCACCATCGAGATTTTTCTCAGGCATACATAATTTAAACCAATCGGGTGGATCAGAAAACTTCTTACCATTTCTTGAAATGAACACCCATTCACCGTCTAATTGAACCCATTGAGCTCTGTATCCGTCAAACTTCTCGGACATAATCCACCCTACAGGAGGTGGCATTGATTTGTTCACTTTTGAAGGGGGATCCCCTTTAATGAAGAGTTTCGCTAACATGAAGGGAAATAATGACATCTTTTATTCTTTATCTGTTGTATTCTCTATTTGTTGTATCTTTATCTGCTGTATTCTTTACGGGTCAATTCTTTAGATTATTTCAAATTTGAATTTATTTAAAAGATAAGCTTAAAAAACTAGTAAAGATACAAAGAACTAAAATGGTTTGTTCACATTGCGGCGTGCACGGACATAACTATGTGAAGTGTCCACAACTCACACAAGAACAGATAAAGGGGATTAAAGAAGAAAAAAAGAAAAAAAAAGAGGAGGTCGCGGCGAGGAGGAGGCAAAGGGAAGAACGGGCCCGAGTCGTGGCCGAGCAGAAGGCAGAGAAAGAGAAAAATAAATTGAGAGAATATAGCATCTTCAATAATAATGATTATGAAATTGTCCTTTATTGGGGTCATTCAAATTGCGAAACCGGTAATCTGAAACAGTTTCTTTATGTCCCCCCCCATTCAAATTCCCCATTCAATGCATCCAGGTTCCATCGTATTGTAGCGTTCCCCCTATTGGAAGTTATTGGGGAAGATAACTTTACAGCAAAAAAAGAGGTCATCCTTAAACAGGGTGATACTGAGGATGATACAGTGAGAGTGTTGGATGTTAATCTTAAAGATTATCCAGAACTAGCTTTCCAAGTTCAAGTTAAATATGAAAAGAAGAAGACAGAGGTTGAACAGTGGAAGGAATTTGGATTGAAATCACATTTCCTTCTGAAACAAATTGAGAATCTATCATCTTCTGGTAAAAAAGATGAAGAAGGATACACGGTATTCCATGAAAAATATGAGAATATCATTCCATTCCTTGAGATGATAGAAGGTATTAAGGTACCAACCACATGTTCAGATGTAGATAAAGAAAGGGCTGGAATCCCATCTAAATTAACGAATGTAACATAGTATTTAGGGATAATAAATATATATATTAATAATAATAATAATAATGAAAAAGATAATTCTGTATTCTTTAATTTTTTATGGACTTGGACATTACTTATGTATGAGTAGACATATTACAGATATATATAATAGATTATACAATATATCTCCAGATGATATAATTAAAGAAGTAGTAGAAGAAGAAGAAGAAGAAGAAGAAGAAGAAGAAGTAGAAGAAGAAGAAGATATTCCATCAAACAAAACTAGTACTATTAACGTATTACATGATTTAATAGATGAGATTAAAGGAAATAATCACAGCGAACTCTATATTGAAACAAACTATGATGTATTGAGTGAAATGTTACGAGATATGAAAGATATATCACTGAATGATATAGAAATAAAACTTAAAAAACAAAAAGAAATGAAAAGATTATTCCTTTCTTGGAAAAAATTAAAAAACATAAGAGATAATTCACCATATAATAAATATGGTTCCTATGAAAATCTTAAATTAGAATTAGAACTTGAAGACTCTAATAATGATTCAGACGATAGTATATCTAATTAATGATTAAAACATTTTTTCTGCCATTAAATCTACATTTGTACCCATTCCTTCAGATGGATGTCTATCTGAATTAAACGGCTTCTTCCTTACTTCAAACTTATTATTATCATGTATAATAAGTATTTGAACTTGTCTATACTTATCTTCACCGCAGTCTTGGTGTTCCCCAAATGCCCGCGACATACCTACATCTATTCTCCATAAACGATTATTATAAATGGAGTTAAGATATTTATTATCCATAAATTGTGGTGTATGTGCAATAACCATACCTTTTATAGGATTTAATAATCTATTCTTTTTATTAATCGTCTCCATGAGTTCATTAAATGATTTTTCTGTATTTTCTTCTTCTTCATCATCTCCATATATTCTACACCAGAATGGAGACATTTCATCATCATCTCTAAATATTTCATCAAAGATCATATCTTCGGTATCATTGCTATTTTTACACATCCATTTACTAACGACACTATTTATTTCATTAATCGTATATTTATTAGCAAGATCAATACTAACACCTCCGTGGACAAACAAGAAGCCTCCGATGGTTATTATTGATTTTTTTTTATTTGAATATAATTTAGCTATATTACCTCCTCTTTCAAATGCTTTTGTCCTATGATAATATCCCAATGGATAACCATCTTTTGTAAATTTTTGTGTCCGTTGATTTGCAGGAACAAATTCCATAAATTCTTTTGGCGATACATATCTAAAATCTTTATCAATATTCATTATTTCGTGGTTTCCTAATAATCCAAGGAATCTTCCTCCATATTTTTTTGCTTCATCATCAAGTCGTAATAGTAATTTAATAATAACCATATTATTACCTTCATCTTCATATACTTCATCATAATCTTTAATACAATTCTTATCCCAATCAGATGGCCTACATCTATCAATTTGATCACCTAATTGAATAACCCATGAATTCCCCCCAGACCAATGTATGTCATTAATATTATTAATATTTGATGTTTGGGGTATAACTTCAGCTAATTTAAGGGCTATTAATGTTACACGGAGGTCTCCATGAAGGTCTCCAATAGCGACTAATCTTTTAACGGGTGGATACATACCAATTAAATCATATTTTGGATTATGGGATTTAATCTCTTCTTTGACTTGATTTGTAGACTGTTGTTTAACAACTTGTTTATTATGGTCGTCAACTGATTCTTTTTTCTCAATTGTTGTAGTTGGAGCGGATAGTCTTCTTTGTCGTGTTGGTTTCGGTGGATTCCTTGTTTGCCCTGATGTACCATAGCTCATTTGATTTTTTTGAAGGTTTCCTGAAACGGACATCCTTCTATTAACAGATACTGATTTAAGATTTTTATTTTGACCGTAAACTTGTAGTTTTTTGTGAACCCATTGTTTTATTATCTTGAGTATATCTTTTCTTGTTAATTTTTTAATTTCTTCTATTTGAATTAATTCATATTTAATACAAACCTGAATTAACTCTTTATCTGAAAGTAGATTAAAATCAATTTCATTTAATTTCATATATTTAAATAAGGATAATTAAAAAACATGATTTAAACATAATAGTAGTTTATTTTTTTTTACTATGTGTTTTCTTTTTACTGCGTGTTTTCTTTTTACTGTGTGTTTTCTTTTTACTATGTAGATTATTGATTAATAGTTTATATTTATCATATGCTTCTTGACCATTTATTCTATCAGAACATAATGGTTCACACATTTCTTGAAATAAATTAAAAAACTTTGTAGCTGTTTTACTTTTATGAATTATATTTATATCAATAGAAGATCTATTTAATAATAATGGTATTAATGAACCTAAACTATATACATCAATTTTCCTTATCATTTCTTCTTCATTAATTCCTTTTCTAAGTAAAGCTTTCATAACCTTATGGACTGTTAGGATAGGTACTTTATTAAAGAATCTCATTAAATCATGGTAATGGTTATAATTTCCTCTTTTTTTAATATTACCAAGGATAAACCTTAATTTAAAAATATTTGAATCAAAAAAGATATATTCTATAGGGTAAAAAATGTATATTCTTCCTGTGGAGCTTTCCTGAGATGATCTATTTCTAAATGCTTTTTTATTATCTTTATGATTTGCTAGACCAAAGTCTATATATTTAAATTTTCCATTATGGAGTACAATATTATTATATTTTATATCATTGTGTACAATATTATGGAGATACATTTCTTTTAAACCTAAAAAGAGTGGTTCCATCATTTTCATTAATTCTATAAATTCAGTTTCAAAAGCAGTAGATGTATTAATAGTATTCATTTTTATAGAGAAGTATTCATTTAATGTTTTTCCACCAGATATTCCTGTTAACATTTTGCTGTTGAAACTATTGAATATTTTTCCAATATGGTTAAAATTCTTATTCCTTGTATTATCTTGAATGCATTCATCAATTCCTTTTTTATCATACTTTTCTAACGTGGAATATTCTGGAGCTTCACAGAAGGTATCAAATACAATTGCCCATTTTTGATAATCATGAATATTTATAATAAGATCTGTTTGTTTTTTTTCATCTTCTAACATTTTTTTAGAATCTTCATCATAGACTATTTTAGATACTCTTTTATTTGATGGTTTTTTATTTATATCACACGGAATACTTGGTTTAATAACGCAAGAATTGGAACCCCTTGCTATTAATTTACCTCCATCTATCATTATTAATATATAGTAATATATTAATATAATGGTTGATGAAATAATAACATTATCCCAAAAATCTAAGTACTATGAAGATTTATACGATATATTTTGGAAAATATCTGAGAGAAATAAGATAAGTGATAAACATTATAAAAATATATCTATTGGATTATTTAATACACCGTGTGGTGGCTTTGGTGACATTATTGTATGTAAAACATTCTATGATTATTTAAAAGAATGGTATCCTACAGCTAAAATATCTATATGTACTACAGCCCCTCAGAAATACAAAGATTTAGGTATAGATGGTAATATTTATAAATTAACTGGTAAAGATGGTAGTGACCATGAAGAATGTGTTGAATATGATAAACTTGTATTAAAAAAGAAGGTTAAGTTTGATATAATGGTGGCGATACCTATTATTAATAAGACATTTGATATAAAGAAGTTTAAGAAACTAATTAGTTATGCAAATGTGTTCAATACATTTTCTGTAAGTGAATACAACGGGGAATATCCACCATATACCTTTCCAATCGGTGTTGGAGAAGATAACTTAGGTATATTATTTAATAATTTTAAATGGAAGCAACAGAATATAATAAAGAAACCATATGCTCTAGTTTATATACAACCTTCACCACAGTGGGGAATACATTCTAAATATTGTTTCCTTTCATATTTAGAAATGATATGTAGAAAGTATAGATCTAAACATTCATTTTTTCAGGTAATTATACCAGATTGGATTGAAGAAGAAATATATACAAACCCTAATTTTAAGAGTCAGACTCTTAAAATATGTAAAGAGAAATATGATAATATTTCTATTATTGGGAAAGAACATAAAACTATATTAAAAGGAGATGATAAAAAAAGATCTTCTATTGTTTTTAGAGCTGATATACTCCCTCAAAAAAGGGAATTATTTATTTCATTAATGAAAGATAGTGTGAATGATATATTAGTTACAGGAGATCAAAGTTTATCTGATATAATATCATGTTGTAATTATAAGAATGTATGGTATCAGATAGCCCCATGGAAAGAAGGACTAGCTTATAATTTAAGTAAGTATCTTCCAAATAAGAACTACTCTACATTTAAGACTTCTTGTGGAACTATCAAATCAATAAATACTAAAATAGAATGGAAGAATTTTATGAAGGATTATGATTTTAGAATAAATGGAAAAAAGAGGTTTGATTCTATTCTTATTTCACATCACAAAATGAAAGAGGATAAGACATTGAAAAATTTATTATATATAATTGAACATTCCCGTTATTTAGAAACGGCACAAAAGAAAATAAATAAATTATAATATATAGTATATAATGGCTAATTTAAACTCTGTTTTTAGAACAAATATGACAGTATTTGATAGGACTACAACTGATTTCCAAACATGTATTTTTGATAAGCTAACTTTACTTGATAATTCTACACCCGAAGAATTAATTGAACACGAGAGACTAATTACTACTATAGGTGAAATGGAAAATATTTATGAATTAGGTAAAAGTAATCGGTCTCAAGAGTTAATTTATATTGAGAAATTAATTCTTAAATTTATAGTTACAAGTGTATCTGAATATACAACATGTATTGATTCCCTTGATTTTGATGATATTATAGATAATTTGTGTGCCCAAGGAATTTCAAATAACCCTATTGATTTATTGAGAGAACTATTAAGGTTAAATTCATCTGAACCTAATAATTATACTAAGCAAGAGATTAATACTGTATCAAATAAGCTTCTAAAATATGTTCCAGATGTTATTAATAAGATTATTGAAATATCTGAAACATATGAAAAAGATAAATGTTCAAATAATATATCTAATCAAACAATAATATTAAAAAAGATGTATGGGAGTCTAATTAATTCTCAAAAAGAAACTAATTTTGATTTAACTGGGTTTGGTATTGAGGAATTTTTCAATAGTTTTAATGATAGTATAATTACTAAAAGTATTATGTTACTATTCTTAGCATATATACTTGGTAAAATAATAGGATTATTTAATGTCCACTATAATGTTAAACAATAGTTATATCCTTTCTTTTTAAAATATTCAATATTAATCTTGTTTATATCTTTAATTTTCAAGTAATTATTTATAACAAAATAATTATATTGAGTTGCATTTTCAGAGTTTATCATAATGAGGCCATTTTTTCTAAACATTTTTTTTAGATTCATATATAGTATACTATATAATTATGATTTTAAATATTTAAACATATACCATAATAATATAGTATACTATATTTCATACACTTCAGTAAATGGCTGAACAAAAATATGTTACACAGCAAACTATTGATAAGCAAAAGTATTCTGTATTTTTGAGAGATTTATCAAAAGATCTCAATTTGAACCTTAAACATATGGTTGAAGATATTATTATTGATAAAGAAATACAAAAAAAGAAGGAAAAGAAGAATCACCATAAAGGGAAAAAGGTTATTAAGAAAAAAGATCTAATTATTCAAGAACAAAATGAAAAAAAGAGGAAAAATAATATTCAGGAGGATTATAAGAGGGCTGAATATTTAATTGATAACCTTGATTATAATGATCCTTTTAAACTTTTACATTCAATTAAGACAAACGAGGGAATCATAAACTATAAATTCTTGCTATTGAATAAATATTGGAAAAAGAAGAAGAAGAATATGAAATATATTATCCTTCTATATAATGATTTAAAAGATGAAGAAACAAAGGATAATAAAAAATTAATAGATGAAATCAAGAGTGTATTAGATGAAACCGAGTATAAATTATTTATGATGAAAAAAATGGGAGATATGCTTCCTCCTTTGAATAATTGGAATAAGGAAATTAAAGATTTTGATAAATGGCAAAAAGATACGATTAACTTTATTAATAAGAAAGAAAGTGTAATAGTTAAAGCCCCGACATCTTCTGGAAAATCATTTATAGCGATGGTTGCTGGAATTTTGCATAAAAAGATTTTATATGTTTGTCCCGCAAAGCCTGTAGCTTATCAGGTTGGTTCACATTTTATTCATATGGGTTACAAAGTCCATTTTCTATTGGATAATATTTCAAACTTTTCATATAGTTCAGATACAAATATATTTATTGGAACTCCCCGTGAAATAGAAAATAATTTTAATAAAATCGGATTTGAGTTTGACTATACTGTATTTGATGAAATCCATAATTTAAACCGTAAAGAAGATGGAGATATTTATGAAAATATTATTAAGTCAATGAAATGTAATTTTTTAGCACTATCTGCGACTATCAAGAACATTGATTTCTTAAAAGATGTATTCTCGAAGATATATCCTAATCATAAAATAAACTATATTGAATACAATAAAAGGTTTATAAATCACCAGAGATGGTTGTGGAAGAATAATAAATTGATAAAGCTTCATCCTCTAGCATTATATAATGATATTAACGATGATTATAGAGATAGTATTTTATCTTATACTCCAAATGATTGTGCGGTTATTTGGGATAAGGTTTATGATACATTTGAAGAAATTGATGAAGAGAATGATATGTTAGATGGGTGTTCTCCAGATGAATATTTTGAAGATAATTGTATTTTGACACTAGATAATTGTAAAGAGTATGAATTATTTATAAAATCTAAGATGATAGAATGGTCAAAGAATTATCCAGAAAAAATACAATCTATCTTTGATAGTTTTACGGTTAGTAAGTCAAATGATAGATCCATTAGTAATGATAATGATATAATTAAATTCATTCAAAATGTTAAGAAAAACGATATGTTTCCAATGATAATGTTCCATAAAGATGAAAATGTATGTAGATGTTTATTTAATGATATTTTTGAGTATTTAAATAAAAAAGAATTAGAAGAATATCCATATCATTATGATATTCTTGAAAAGAAGAATGAATTATATGAGAAATATTTAGATAGCCGAGAGAAGTATCAATCTAATATTAAGGTAGGGTCAAAGACAAATGATGCTCAATACGAAATACGGGAAAAAATGCATTTATTTGAAAAGAAAGAAAAAAATACATATATTACTTCAATTATTAATTATTATGAGTCAAAATTAAATGATATCTCTAAACTAGATAATGAAAGCCTTAAAAAGATTCAGACATCAAATATTAAGAAAGAAATGAATGAATTTATAGAATATCCTGATTTTTGTACTCAAGATATATTTAAGAAACATCCCGATTTCATTTTTACTAATTCTAATGAACCTATGTCTGCTGATACTATAAGGGAAGTACGGCGCGAGATAAAGAAGACACTTGGTATAAAGATTCCATATGAAAGTCCATTATTTCAGATGTTAAAGAGAGGTATTGGTCTATATATTGAGAATGCTCCAGATGAATATAATTGGATACTACAGAAGCTATTGTCTAAAAAAGAAATTGGAATAGTTATTTCTGGTGAGATTTTGTGTTTGGGGATTGATCTACCCGTTAGGACATCCTGTTTCTTAGGTATAGATAATAATACATTTACTAATGAAGACTACCTTCAAATGTCTGGGAGGGCTGGTAGAAGAGGGAAAGATACACGTGGTAATATCATCTTTTATGGTGATATAGATTATGTAAATCTAATAAGGAGTCAGCAACCCGAAGTGATAGGAAATACAAATCCTATATATAATTATTACAATGTATTATCAAAATACCGTGGAGACAATAGAATATTTAATAATATGGTTAATAAAGATAGATACCATATTCAATTTGATATAATCGAGGGTACAAAAGAAAATGAAAAGGTTATATGGTATCTTAGAGAATTCTGTAATACAAATAAGTTTGTAAGTGGATTATATGATATGGAAGTGTCATTATATAATCTACCTGATAATGATAAATCAATTTATTTGATTCATAAGATTAAAGAATTCCTTAATGATAGAGAAGATACTATTTTAGAGTGTTATAAATTTAAAAAACTGGAAGACTATAATAAAATCAAGTTAATCAAAAAATATCTATATATTTTGATGGGTTTATGTAATACCCTAAGAAAGGATAAGTATATGTTTTTAATAAAAACAAGTAATACAGTATTTGATGAATTAAATAGAATCATCTTTAATTTGATCATCTAGGAGTATCACAATCATTACATAAGCAATTTCCATTATCGTATGTCTTCTTTACACAATTATAACAGTAACTCGCAGTATGTCCGTTATAAGTACAGTCTTCTCCTACACATTTCCCGGCTATTTTGCAATGGAAGAATTGATTACATCCATTACAATGTGTTTTTAACTCATTTGAGCCAAGGTTAAAGGGTGTCTTACATCCTCCACAGTACATAACTTCTCTATTAAATTTATTTAGTTCTTCTACAGTCATATCCATTCTTCTTTCTTTTGCTTTGGGGATTTCAATACATGTTTCTGTATCTTTCTCTGGAACTACTGTATTCTTTCTATACCTTGTTGCGCGTCTCGCTCTTTTCTTTCCACGATTCATACAGCACATCATTGTGGTGTTTAATCTTATATCATTTTTAATATTTGAGGATTAAACTAATCAAATTTAAAAAAAATATTATTTATATATATAAATGAATACAGGATCAAGAAGACAAGTTTGGAATGGAACAGCCAATAAAACGACGGGGGGATTAACTAAACAGGATCTTGTTTGGATTGATGGAAGAATTAAATCAAAACGTGCCCGTCGTTCTGCTAAGAGGAATCAAAATCTTAGAAAAGCTGGATGGGTCGCGAAGAAGGGTGAATTCGGAGCTGTAAGAATAGAAGACTTAAATGTTAAGAAGAAGGGTAAGGCTAAGACTCCAAAGAAAACTCCTTCAAAGAAGAAAAATAAACGTTAATTAATATTTAAAATCATATCAATACAATTTATATAGATAGATTAACAATGACAACTACATTTAATATAACAAAAGATGATAAATGTATGGAGTATGTTCTTGAACAAGACAAAACAATTATGGATTTAAAAGAATTAATTATTAAAAATTTTTCATTGAGTACAGAATATATTGATATTAATTTTATACTCGAGAGACCTATTCGATCTCTAGGGAAGTTTAATTTAGAGGCGGGTAATCTTCCAAGGACATTAGATATGTATCCGTTAAATAGATTTAACTTAGAAGGCCGTACAATTAATGCAACATATACTATGGTTGATAATTACACGCCATTTAGAAGATCAAAAAAAACATTGGATATGTCAAAATATAAACCAAAAACTGAAACAGTTCAACCTGTTGTTGAGAGGGATGAAGATACACCATTTAATATAGATTCACTGGATGATTTTCCATCACTGAGTTAATTATACGAGGTACTTGATTTTAAAATATATTCTTTTACTTTTTTCTCTTTATAATTTAATATTGTATTAATATTTTCTAAATAGACTTGTTTTTCTAGGTTATCATCACATGAATTGATATGGTTTATTGTAGTAAAAATAATATCAATTTCATTATCTTTCCAATAATTTTTTAATTCATCTAATAGTGGAGATTCTTCATTTTTAATTTTTTCTGTTTCTTTATCTTCTAGATTATTTTTAATTATAGTTATATAATGTTGTAGAGTATGGTGAATGATAGAACCTTTATCATATGTACCGCATAATTTTTCTAATCCATTAATACATTCTCTATAAAATAAATTATATCTTTTATCTTCTTTGCTATACCATTCTAGTGATTTTTCTAAAGGATTATAAATATTATGTAAGTGTTCCCTTGAATCCCCTCTAACATTTCTTATAACACCCTGGTATTGAGAGGGATAATCATAGTTTATTGAATTATTATAAATGGATATTTTAGTCCCTTCTTCTTTGTATTTCAGCATAATTAATCGTAGTATACAGGATAAGGGTTCAAGTATTATATTATAATCATTTGTACTAAAATAACTCGTTAATGAAATCATGTTTATAAATAAACTAGTCATCTATTAATGAATTATATTTTTATTAATTTTAAATAAATTTGACGGGTTTATTGGATTTTATTTTAACTTAAAAAATATAATATAAGTATAATATACTAATGATAATTCCTGTCAGATGTTTCACATGTAATAAAGTCGTTGCAGATAAATGGGATCCCTTTATAGATATTGTAAGTAAGAAAAAGGGTGAATCAAAGAAGGATACAAATGATCTTGATATTAAATATATTGAACTTACAGAAGATGGAAGTATTGAAAAATCTCCAGAGGGAGAAGCCCTCGATGATCTAGGTCTACACCGGTACTGTTGTAGAAGGATGTTCCTTGGTAATGTCCATTTAATTTCCTATATTTAAAATATAAGAATTATATAATGGGGGATATATCACAAATGAGCCAAGAAGAGTTAAGTACAATGTTAAATGAGCTACAAGCTTCCAGGGAAAATTGGATGGCCGAGAACCTTTTATCTACAGAAATGAGTGATGGTTCTCAAGACCTTCAAATAGATAGTAGTATAGCCGTGACATTTCCAGATACAGCCGAGGGAGATGCCATGAGAGCTGCTTATTCAAGGAGATTTAATAATTCTCTAAATAGCCTCAAAGAAAAATCAAAATTTGACATCCCAGGATATATTTCAACTGAGATATATGCGAATGTTAAAGATCAACGAGAAGAAGTTAAAAAGAAGATTGAAAAGAGTAGAGAAAAAACGACGGTGTTAGATCTAACTATAGGAGAAATAATTAAAAATACAGTTATGACTATAGTTAATTTTCAAAAAGACATACATTACCATATATATAAAGTAGAGTTGGAAGAAAGAATGAATGAAACTGGAAATGAAGATGAGGTTCCATTTAAGAATTTTAAAAATTTTATGCTCGCATTTTTTAACTATTTAAATGAAAATGATAATATGTTATATTTTGGTTTTATTTTAATGTTCCTATCAATAATTTTATATTTATTTAATATATTAAGAGAATGATATACTTTCCAGAAATAGATCTTCAGAATAAAAAAACGATAATAATTATATCTCTTATAGTTCTACTGATATTATTTTTTAGTAAACTTGAAAATAATATATTACTAGGATTATTAGTTATAATTGCTATAATTACTCAGTTAAATAAAGTAAATGAAAATTTAAGCGGTTTGTTTGATAAGAAAGAGAAACCATATAACTACAATAATAAAATAGAGAAATTATTAAATGAATTTAGAAAATATAAATATAAATCACCATATAATTATAATAAAGCTATGAAATATTGGAAGAAGTTTATTAAGACACTTTATATTCTTGAGGATGATAAATTAGAAAATTATAATCATTATTTTGAAGATGCACATAACTATTTGATTAATTCTGTTAATATGTTTCAAAGTTTTGTTTCCGATACAAATGAAAGGGAATATGTAGATGGTATGAAATATGGTGATTATGAAAATACCAAAGAAATGAATAATATTAGTTATTTAACAAAAGAACTTTATCATGAAGGATATACGTTATTGTATAATCTATCATTAAGGTTAAATAAAAAATGGGACAAAAATCCTAATTCACATAATAAAGAAATTGTTTATGGTTATCCTCAACCATATGATAAAAAGAGTAAAAGTTATGATTATTATGTTTAAATCATGTTAAAAAAAATAAATAATTATATCTTTTATAATTAAAATGGAATCTGTATTTAATATTGAACCAGAAGATATAATTATAAGAGATAAACCACAACAAGATAAACAATATAACTTTTTAGATGGTGTAAATATACCTAATAAAGAAATATATTATAAAATAGTTAGTACGGTTATAGATTATAAACTTAAAAACCTTTATATGTTTATATATCTAAGGTTATATAAGATTAATAAGGAATATAGTAATATTAATGTTATAGAAAATATTAAATATAATATATCTTCACATGAATTCAATGAAATACTTAAATCTTTTGTAGATTCAAAAGATTTAAATGCAATAATTATAATGAATGCGATTCAGATATACTTTACATAATTTATTTTGTATCTTCACCAATCATTAAATTCATAGATTTAGTTATACTCTTTTCTGATGAAGGGAGTGGTTTAGAACGGGATAATTTTAAGTTGTCTTTACTACTATTATTATTTATTTCATAACTATCAATATTATGACTTACTGGTAATATTGGTGGTATTTTAATATCATGAATGTTATTATTAAATTTATCTCTATATTGTTCTATTGTTAAACTACCCCCAAACTTTTTAAGAAGAAGTTTATTTGGTGCTATTGATATATCTTCATTTTTATTACCCATGATAATATTTGAATACAATTTTATTAATGATATTATTTCATAGTCATTATTAAAATTATCTACTGTATGCCTTAAACAACATTCTAATGAACAAAAATCTCCATAGACATAAAATAAGCCATTTCTATATTTTAATGGTATACCATGTACGATATTATTAAAACTATGACAACAATTCCAACATACCTCACTTATACATGTATTATTATTATTTTCAGTTTCATAAAATGTATCTTCATTTTTATTAAATGGTTGTATTAATGATTCTTCATCTTTAAAGTGGTTTAATTTTATAATTAAACTCTCAGTAATCTTATTACTCTCTATTTTTGGGACATCCTTCTTTTTTGGTTTTCTACCTCTTCGTTTAGGCTGTTTTGGTTTTTCACTCCCTTCCATTATTTATTATTATTGATTTATACTAAAACCTTTTCTTTAATATCATTTATACGATCATTATTGTGAGCATGATATAAGAATGGCATATTAAAATATTTTGTATTCGCCATTAATTTATATGCGATTAACCAGAAAATAATCACACCAAGTATTAAGAATACAGTTGTCTGGAAAAATATACTTGTAAATAATTCTACCCCTGGGTTATTCATATAGAACAAAACCTGTACAACAACCTGGATTACAACTGTTCTAATAATATCATAAACCATTGGTATTATTTCTGGACTTATCATACTATATTCATTAAATTTTTTAAGAAATTCCATATATTATTTAACAATATAAAAATTTTATTATTCTTTCATAAGTTTGTTTTATAAGTTTATTTTATTCTTATTCTATAAATGCCACCTTCAGTAAAAGAACTACGTATTGAGAGTAATATACCATTAATATTACTATCAATATCTATCATTGTAATCGTATTTATTGGATACCTTGAATTGCGGAAAATTACTACTAGAATATCTGCTTTAGAAATACGTGCTATAAATAATGATAAAATTAGGAATGAAACTAGATTAGAAGAATCGAGTGGTGGTTCAGAAATAGAATCAGAAACAGATTCAGAAGATATTATCCTCCAAAACGATGAAGTTTATGAAGAAGATAATGAAGTAGATAATGAAGAGGTTCAACAAGATGGATATCAACAAAATTTTGATAATACCATTGAATCTGAAGAAAGTTATATAAGTGAAGATGACGATGACGATGAAGATGAAGATGAAGTTGTAGAGAATGAAGTTGTAGAGAATGAACCAGATGAATCAAGGAAAATTATTCCTCTTTTTCAGCAAGAAGAAAATTTCACAAATAAAGAAGTGATTGTAAATCAAATTAATCAATTATTTAATGAAGATAAATATGAAATTGCACAAGATGATGGACAAGAAAATGAATTTACAAGTGATGATTATGAAGAAGATCAAATAAATCATTTGAGGCCAGAAATTGAAGAAGTAGATGATGATGATGAAGAAGAAGAGGAAGAAGAAGAAGGTGAAGTAGAAGGTGAAGAAGAAGAGGAAGAAGAAGAAGGTGAAGTAGAAGGTGAAGTAGAAGGTGAAGGTGAAGTAGAAGGTGAAGTAGAAGGTGAAGTAGAAGGTGAAGGTGAAGTAGAAAGTGAAGTAGAAGGTGAAGGTGAAGTAGAAAGTGAAGTAGAAAGTGAAGTAGAAGGTGAAGTAGAAGTTATTACACCCGACTCCAGTGACAATGAAGGAGATGGAAATAAAGAAGATGAAGAAGATGAAAATAAAGGAGATGATGAAGTTGAAGTAAGTCACAATATGTCTGTAAATCAGTTACGGGATATATGTAAGGAGATGGGTCTTCCTTTATCTGGAAGCAAATCTACACTAATAGCCCGTATTAAAGGGAAACAATAAATTGATAAATAAATAAAAAAAATATAATATTAATATATAAAAGATGACTGACAATTATAAAAAATACCCTGCGAGAATGAGCGATGGTCGTTTTATGACTGAGCACAAACCGAGCTGTTTATTAAATAAGAACATAATGAATACTATGAATATGAATAGTAGTGAATATAGACAATATCTAATTAATTCTGCGACTGATATTATGGATCAAATTAACAAACATAATAATGAAATATATGGATGTACCGATTGTTCTAAAGTATCTATCCCTACAAGTCAAAGTATGCAGGATTGCTGGGATTCAAACTGTAAAATAGATTATGTTAATCCAGGTGGCATTGGCATAGATCAAGTTGCGGGTCCAAAATAATTTATTGTCTCCAACGATTATTACACTTTAGACATGTAATGAATTGTGTCATGGGTTCATCAGCAGAACGTGTCTGTACCTCATAATAGGATGTTTCTCTACTTCCACATGCTCTACATTTAAATAGATTTGTCATTGCCTCTGGCTTAAGTTCATATTTAATTCTATCTTTTTTTGATTTAATATTTAATAGATCTTTCCAATTATCTGGAAAGATATCATAAGCACTTAGTTTTCCAACATTATAAGGGTCAATTTTACCTGATAATATACTAGTTAGTAATTGATTATTATTGATATAACTATCTTCTTTTATATTTGAATAAATCGAGAGTATTTTAGCATTATAAAGATTTGCAAATACTTGATTGTCCCACCTCCTTTGAATATTTTTTTCTTTTGAAATATTAATCGCATAATTGTAGATACTTTTTTCAACCTTTCTTGATAAGGTTTTATTATTAATACATTTATCAAGAATACTTACCATTTTATTTCTTTTATCATCATTTTTATTTGTGAATTTCTTGTCCATTTATAAACTAATATAATATATCATTAAAGCATTCAAATTTTAAATATTTTAAATATTATATTATATAATTATGACTAATCAATACGGAGGGTCAGACCCGGATGAACATTTTATTAGATTTAAAAATAATCTTATTGAAAAAGATTCATTTTTTGATAATGATGAATGGTGGGAGAATTTAGTTGTGCTCCTACAATATGAAATGAGTAATGACGACCCACAAGAAAGATCATTGTTATTAACTTTGACAAGCTTACTAATATGGGGGAATTTTTATACAAAAAATGTAACCCTTGTAGACAAGGAGCATACGGAATATACGCGTACGTTTGTAGAGGTTTTTAATAGATCCACAATCAATATGGAATATAGTACGGTTGAAGACAATGTTTCATATGGAACATACTTTGATAAGAATTTATTTGTATTATTCTTATCTACTTTAGTGGACAGTGTAAAATTACTAGATGAATATAGAAAGACCCGTGAATTCTTAACTGTAACTGATTCAGAAGGAAATGTTTCACTTTCCCCTCTTAATTTTGATCAACGGGATTTAGATCAAGCAAGTGATAGATGGGATGCGGATGAAGAAAATAGTGGTTGGATAGAGAAGGATAGTAAGGAGAGAGAAAAAATAGCGAATAGAATAGCAAGAGCTAGGCCACTATCCATGATGGATATAAATGAAGTCTCCTATATTCATGCTTCGAAGGTTGGTCCGAGCAGATTTAATAAAGGAAGAGGAAGGAATAATATGCCATATATAAGTAAAAGTGAGATTGGTGAACAAATAGATACAACTGGGCCAGAAATGTTGATTGAAAGTTTATATAATAAATACGGTTCAGATAAAGGTACATTTGATAGTAAATTATCGGGTAGTTCTGGTGGACGGGCCATTGCTATTGTGGGTGGTGTTATCGCTGAGGTTGTAATGGTCATTGAAAGTATTAAAGAACAAATTAAGTCTGAGATGTGGGGTAAGTTAAAAGATATTAATACATTCTCGTATGATATCCTTAAAAAGAAGGAATTATACGATATTGGGCAGAGATATGGCATGGCAAAACATAATAAAGTAGGTCACTTAGTTGAAATGGTAAGGTATACAATTGAAGACCATAACAATTATAAAAATTATCCTAAACTTCCAAATAATAGCTTTGATAAAGAATCTCCTGATTCGGGATGGGCAGTACTCGGGCGGCGTGATGAACTGTGGGACGTCACTCTTAAATATACACACTATAACAGAATAATTAATAAGTTAAATGATAAAAAAAATCGTTTGGAAAGAAAAATAGAAGAGAAACTTGTTAATTCTACTTCTGAATTAATTATTCGCGCGGGACATAAACATACTAATCAAAGTATTAAAGAAGAATATGATTGGATGGATGAAAACATATTTGAATTATTAATAACTATATCCAGTATTATATTTATAATCTTTAAAAAATATTCTGATATAGGATATGAAAATATTGAAATAGAAGAAGAATCTACGCATTACGGTGATGATTTTCAGGATTATATAAATAATATATCTATGGTACTCGAGGTAAAGTATTGGTCTAGATTTTTAAAGAAGATATTTACTACAGATACCTATGAAAAAATTGAGGTCCGCCTTGGAGAAGGGTCTCTTGATGCCCTTGATGCTGAAGACAGTGAAGACAGTGAAGACAGTGAAGA
>CENY01088546.1_pt1 | contig 21759 bp, 21 predicted proteins | sample 356181 | NCBI WGS metagenome assembly CENY01 (sample SAMEA2619840, study PRJEB7988) | marine metagenome | isolation source: saline water (ENVO:00002010), including
GGCAGGCAAATCGTGGATCTCTGGCGCGAAGAGATCGAAAAGAAGGCAGGTAGCGATTTCCACGACCTCGCCGAAACCATCGACGATCAAGCATCATTTTCTGCTGTGGCACGGCGGCTGATCGCTCATCTCGAACTCGCCGAGGAATGGGATGGCGAGGAGGAGGAACTCGACCAATCATCCGATCAGGATGAGACGGATCAAGAGAACCAAGACGAAAACGGTGACGGATCACCACCCGAAGGCATGTCCGCGGAGACCGAAGAGGTCGCTGAAGGCGAGAGTGCCGGCGAAACCGACTTCATTGCCTCCGATGAAATGCAACCCATGGGAGATGGTGAAGAGGATCCTGGCAAGTCTGAACACCCGTGGTGGCCGGATGGGATATACGGCGACAACGCAAACGAGCCACCATACCAATCTTATTCCTCCCAGTTTGACGAGATCGTCGAGGCCACAGAGTTATGTGACGCCGAAGAACTTGTCCGGCTTCGGGCACAGCTCGACCGGCAGGTTCAACATCTGCAGACGGTGATCGGTCGGCTTGCCAATCGTTTGCAGCGACGGCTGTTGGCCAAGCAGCAACGGTCCTGGGAATTCGATCTCGATGAAGGTCTGCTGGATGCCGCCCGATTGGCCCGGATTGTGGTCAACCCCATGCATTCCCTGTCTTACAAGCAGGAGCAGGAAACCAATTTCCGCGATACCATCGTGACGTTGCTCATCGACAATTCGGGTTCGATGCGGGGACGCCCGATCAGCGTTGCCGCGACATGCGCCGACATCCTTGCACGCACCTTGGAACGCTGTGGCGTCAAAGTCGAGATTCTCGGCTTCACTACACGTGCCTGGAAAGGCGGCCAAGCGCGAGAGCTATGGCTGTCACGGGGCAAGCCACCCAACCCCGGGCGTCTCAACGATCTGCGTCATATCATCTACAAGGGCGCGGACGAGCCCTGGCGGAGGGCACGAAAGAGCCTGGGGCTCATGTTGCGCGAGGGTATCCTCAAGGAGAACATCGACGGCGAAGCGTTGCTGTGGGCCCATTACCGACTTTTGGGACGCCACGAACAACGCCGGATCCTGATGGTCATCTCAGATGGCGCCCCGGTGGATGATTCGACCTTGTCGATCAATCCCGGCAACTACCTGGATCGGCACCTGCGTCAGGTCATCCAATGGATCGAGACGAGATCGACGGTCGAACTCGTCGCAATCGGTATCGGCCACGACGTTACACGCTACTACCGGCGGGCGGTAACCATCGTCGATGCGGAACAACTCGGCGGCGCCATGATGGACAAGCTCGCCGAGTTGTTCGACGAGGACCCCCAGCACATGACTCCCGGAGGTTCGGCGCGCGTTCACTGACCGCGCGAAGCCCCCTGGCGGCTCGGGAAATCCGGTCTAAACGTGTTTCTTCAAGAACGCGAGCGTACGTTGCCAAGCCAGCTTGGCGTCCGCTTCGTCGTAGCGGGCCTGGGTTGGATTGGCAAATGCATGATTGGCCTCGTACCAGTGGGTCTCGAAGGTTTTGCCCGCACCTTTCATTCCCGCCTCGAAGCCATCGATCATTTTCTGATTGATCCACTTGTCCTTGGCCGCGAAGTGTCCGAGGACGGGTCCCTTTAGGGACTTCAACTGGTCCGCAGTCTTGGTAACATTGCCGTAGTAGACGATTGTCGCATCAACCGGCACCGCCAGCGACGTGTTCAGGGACCAGCCGCCCCCAAAACACTAACCGATGGTCGCGACGTTCCCGTTGCCACGATCGTGAATGCGCAACCAGTCGACCCAAGAGGAGACGGTATCCGTTGCAACCTCGGGATCAACCTGTTTCATAAAGCTGCGCGCATCGTCAGGAACCGAGACAACTTTTCCGCCATAGAGATCGATGGCGAGCGCCAGATATCCCTCGTTGGCAAATTCCCGGTCTACAGCCTTGATCTGGTCGTTCAATCCCCACCATTCATGTATCAGCATGATCGTAGGGGCCTTGGCCGCGGAAGGTCTTGCGAGGGACGCCGAAACATCCTGGCCGCCTGAAGTGCGCAGGGATACGGTCTCAAGCGTCGCGGCAGCGGCCTGCGCCAGCAGCGGATCCGCCAGCACGGCGGCAAGCGGAAGCCCGGCGACACGCTTGATGATCGAACGTCGTGCGTAAATGTTTCTTAATCCTCCCCATATGAAGAATTCTTGTGTGACCGGCCCTTTGATCGGGACATGCCGTGATTATCAAACACGGAGCGGTCGCAAACCAATCCACATATTTTCGAGATCGCTGAAATGTGACCGCAAGTATGGGAATGTCCCGGGCTCCGAACGCCCCTAGATTCTGTGAATGAAATTCCCCTGTCTTAGCGTCTGAAGGGCCATGGCCACGCAAGTTCAAACGACCATGGGCGGCCTGGAATGGACGCTGCTCGTGACCCTGTCCGATTTCTGGGGTGGATCGTTCTTCTTCATGGAAGTCGCGGTGGCATCATTGCCGCCCTTGACCGTCGTCGTTCTGCGGGTCGGTTTGGCGGCGCTGGCACTGAACATCCTGCTACCCCTTGCGGGTGTGCGGATGCCGCACGGTCTCCACGTGTGGAGAGCATTCCTGGTCATGGGAATCCTCAACAACCTGATGCCGTTCACCCTGATTGTCTGGGGTCAAACCCACATCGACAGCGGCCTTGCCTCCATCCTCAACGCGACGACACCCCTGCTTACGGTTCTCGTAGCTCATGTCCTGACGACAGATGAAAAAGCGACAAGCGCGCGGATGTTGGGTGTGGTGGTCGGTTTCATCGGAGTCGCCCTGATGATCGGACCCGATGTCCTGCGCACATTCGATGGCAGCGTTGCGGGACAGCTTGCTGTCCTTGGAGCGGGAGTCTCGTATGCGTTCGCGGGAATCTATGGACGTCGGTTCGTCCGGATGGAACTCTCTCCGATGACGACCGCGACCGGTCAACTCACCGCGTCAACGGTGATATTCATTCCCTTGACGCTGGTCGTCGATCAACCCTGGGCCCTCGCTCTGCCCGATGGTTGGACAATTGGCGCCGTTATTGCCCTGGCACTGTTCTCCACGGTACTCGCCTACGTTATCTATTTCCGTATCCTCGCCACCGCCGGGGCGACGAATCTTCTGCTGGTCACGTTCCTCGTACCTGTCAGTGCCATCCTGCTCGGAACATTGATTCTCGGCGAGCAATTGGATGTCCGCCACTTCACAGGCATGGCGCTTATCAGTGTCGGGCTGGCCGTCATTGACGGCAGGTTGCGCCGCCTATGCGGCAGTCCGGCGCGTTTCAAGCGCTGAGGGCGAAACAAAGCCCATCATTGCCCTGAATGGAATCAGCAGGGCCAGTGCCATCGCCACCTTGACGCCAAAGTCGCCGAGCCCCCAGGTGACCCAGGGAAGACCAGCGCCGGCAAAGGCGATGGAGAAGAACAAGGCGGTATCAAGGGCTGAGGCGGACAGTGACGATACCAGCGGTGCCCGCCACCACGCCTCCGACCGGCGCAACCGGTCAAAGATCAGAACGTCGAGAAGCTGGGCCGCCAAAAATGCACTCCCCGATGCAATGGCGATCCTTGGTCCTGCCGCCCATATGGAAAGCACCACGGCGATGGCGAACCCGACGTAAACGACCCGGCGTGTCGCGCCAACTCCGAACCTTCGGTTTGTCAGATCAGTCACCAGAAAGGCCACGGGATAGGTGAGAGCACCCCAGGTGATCCAGTCGTTGATCGGATACTGGACAGCGATATTGGATACAACGACCACGACAACCATGGCCGCGATGGGCAGCCACAAGGCCCGCAGCAGTTGTCCTGTAGTATCTGACGGTTCGTTCATGCCGGCCTCGCGTCGAAAGGGGTGAAATTCGCCGCTGTCCCGACTTCCGAAAGCGCTCTGTCGCCCCTCACACTTGAGAGAGCGAAACTAGTTGGCAGCCTGAGCCTTGATGATCTCGCGCCGCACGCGCCTGGCGTTAGCCGAAAGCTTGTCTTCCTTGGCGTCTGAGAGGAACTTGTCCAAACCACCAGCGTGCTCCACGGTGCGGATGGCGCTCGCCGCCACCTTGAGACGAATGGGGCGGCCCAATACCTCGCTGAAGATCGACACGCGCTGAATATTCGGCAAATAGCGCCGTCGCGTCTTGTTGTGCGCGTGGCTTACATTGTTGCCCGACAACACGGACTTTCCTGTCAATTCGCAACGTCGTGCCATATCGGCCACCTATTTCGCCGTCTGCTAGGATGTCTGAGACTGCCCACCGGGCCTGAGGCCCGTTGAGCGTGCGCTTCTTAAGGCATCCCCCGTGGACCGTCAAGCGACAGCGCCTCGCCTATCATTGCCAGTAACCGGAGCCATTCCGTGAATTTTACTGCCCTGCTCGAAAATTTCTGCCATGCCGTCGAAGCCGGTAACGGCCAGGAACTTGCAGCGTTGTTTACGTCTGACGGCATATACGACGACATGTTCTACGGACGTCATCAGGGTCGGGACGCCATTTCCGACATGCTCGGCCTGTTCCATCGCGATGGCGAGAACTTTCTCTGGGAAATGATTGATCCGGTCACTGATGACGTCACCGGATACGCGCGCTGGCTGTTCAGCTACGACTCCCGACGGCCTGAAAACAAGGGTCGGCGCGTGATCATCGAGGGTGTGGGCTGCTTCAAACTGCGAGGCAGCGAGATCGCAGTGTACGAAGACCTGGCGCGCAGTGGTGAATGCCTCGTCAGTCTCGGCCTGCCGCAAGACAAGATCGGCAGAATTCTGGAGAAATGGACTGCCGCGCAACATGCGCGTCCCGATGTCCAGCGGCACCTCTCCTGCTGAAAGACGCCCCGGACGATCTCTAGTCAGAGAGCCGCTAGCGCACTTGATCTGCAGTGCCCCGGAACACATCGAGCAGGGCGCGTGCAGCAGTACCTGGGGTCATGCGTCCGGAAGTGACCGCGTTTTCGAGTTCCGGAATTAGGACCGCGACCGCTGGTTCATCGCGCAACGCCGCGAGCAAGCTCTCGCTGACTTCGCTCCACATCCAGTGGCGGGCTTGCGCCTCGCGCCGTCGACCCAGCTCCCCGCCCTCTCGTAGCGCCTCCTGGTGTTCTTGGACAGCCTGCCAGACATCGCCAATTCCGACCCTCTCCAAAGCAGAACATGTCACGACGTGAGGGGTCCAGAACTTGGTCGCCGGACGTAGCAGGTGCAGTGCGCCGGTGTAGTCTGCAGCGATAACTTTGGCCTGCCCTGCAAGGTCTCCGTCTGCCTTGTTAACGACTACAAGGTCCGCGATCTCGACGATGCCTCTCTTGATCCCCTGCAGTTCATCGCCGCCGCCGGGCGCAATCAACAGCAGGAACGAATCGACCATGTCCGCGACCGCTGTTTCCGATTGGCCGACGCCGATCGTCTCCACGATAACAACGTCGAAGCCCGCCGCCTCGCACACGAGCATCGCTTCTCGCGTACGTCTGGCCACACCGCCAAGGGTCCCACTCGAAGGAGACGGTCGGATAAAGGCTGCCGGATCACGCGACAATGATTCCATGCGCGTCTTGTCGCCCAGGATGGAGCCCCCCGACCTGGTCGAGGACGGATCCACGGCGAGGACGGCCACGCGGTGTCCCGCTGCCGTGAGATCGACACCGACAGCCTCGATAAATGTGGACTTCCCGACGCCGGGTGCACCGGAGATGCCGACACGGATCGAATTGCCGGCATGTTCCAGCAACGAATCGAGCAGCGCCAAAGCTCGGTATTGGTCGGCAGGACGTCTCGACTCAATCAGTGTGATCGCGCGCCCCAGCGCACGCCGGTCCCCCTCGCGAACCCTTGCCGCGAGTTCTTCGATATCGTGGTCCTCGTTCCGTTCCGATTGGGGCTCAGGCGTCCCGGTCATGCATCGTCATCGTATTGCGATTTCCAGTCCGGCCCGAGCACGGCCGTGAAAATACGATCGCGGGTCTCGGGACTGAGTTCATCGAATACCTTCTTCGCCTTGGCGCGGTTGGCAAGGGCTTCCTGAACGAGTTCCTCACGCGTTTGAGGCTTCGAACTGGTTTCCGACTCTGTCACTTCTGCGACTTCGGGATCTTCTGGATCTGGCAATTCTTCCGGAACGTCGATTTTGAGTTCGATCGGTTCGTTGGCATCCCGAACCCGCTCAGTCTTGACCTCGGTCCTCTCATCTTCGTCGTCGACGTCGTCCTCCTCGGAATCGACGTCATCCACGTCGGTTTCTTCGCCCTTTTTTCGGCGGCGGGAGAGGAATTTGGGAACCAGTCGCACGTCTTCACCTCGCAATTCCGAGTGATCGGACCCAAGAGACCAAGCAGTGTAACGCGTTGTCTCTGCCTTCGATATCAGTGCCCTCGCACAATTCGCACACTATCCGGAGCCGTCGCACGCCGCCTTTATGGCGTTTCGTGAAGGGACTGGTCTTGCGCGCCACTGTGCCGCAATACCCTCACCAAACCGATAACGCACTGTTTCATGGCCCAACGGCTGCCAGCACCAATATGTTGGGCTCGCCAGCTAATTTTTTAGCACATCTGGTATGCATTCCGATATTGAAAGCAGGAATGAGTTAGATCATCTAGGTACGCTCGACCCTTGAACTCGACAGAGCGCATTCCCACGTACGTGATGAATTCAGTATTCGGGGAAAGTCAGACCAATGGCCGACGATTTGAAAGAGCACGTCACTTCGCGACCAACATGGATGCGGTTGCTCTACATGATCCTGTTCATCGTGGCGTTCAACGTTGCCGAACTCATCATTGCCGTCATCGTGCTTGTCCAGTTTCTGTTCAAGCTTTTCACCGGAAATCCCCTCGATCAGCTCGTCGCCTTCGGCGATGCCCTCAGCACGTACATCGCAGACATCGTTCGTTTTCTGACGTTCCGTACGGAAGACATGCCGTACCCGTTTGCAAAATGGCCCAAGGGCGCCGCAGGGAACAAAACCGCGACATGTAAGACTCCGCGCAAGAGGAGTGCGGGAAGCGCGACGCGATCGCGCGGCTCCTCCGCAAGCGGTGGCGAAGCGGCACCTGAAGGAAGTGGCGCTTAACTCGAGAGACGACGGACGACCTGCCGGCCCATGCTATGCAGCCTGAGCACGACCTTGAATCAGGCCGATCACCTCTGACGCCGCCTCGGTGATATTGGTTCCAGGCCCGAACACTGCGGATACACCCACGGCTTTGAGCTCGTCATAGTCCTTAGGCGGCACAACGCCGCCGACCACCACTACGATATCGCCCGCGCCCTGCTGCTTCAGCTCGTCAATGAGTTGTGGCACCAGCGTTTTGTGGGCAGCCGCTTGAGAAGAGACACCGATGACGTGCACATCATTCTCGATGGCCTGTAGGGCCGCTTCCTTCGGGGTCTGGAACAGCGGACCGATATCGACATCGAATCCGATGTCAGCGAAGGCGGAAGCGATCACCTTTGCTCCACGGTCGTGCCCATCCTGGCCGAGCTTGGCAATCAGAATGCGCGGGCGCCGTCCTTCAGAACGCGCAAATGCTTCGGTTTCACGTTGGATGCGGGCGAACCCGTCATCTTCGGCGTAGGCACCACCATATACGCCCGTCACGCTACGAGCCTCCGCACGATGCCGTCCAAATACACGTTCCAAGGCATCCGACACCTCTCCCACCGTTGCCCGTGCGCGTACAGCCTTGATGCTGAGGGCAAGCAAGTTTCCGTCACCACGCGCTCCGTCCTCGAGCGCCTGAAGCGCAGCCTGTGTAGCATTGTTGTCGCGGGTGGCTCTTATCTGTTGCAGACGCTCGATCTGTTGTTCACGGACCTTGGCGTTGTCGATTTCCAGCAGTTCCACATCGGCCGAGCTTTCTTCGGGCAGGTATTTGTTAACCCCGACAATCACCTCTTCCCCACGGTCGATACGCGCCTGCTTGCGGGCGGCGCTTTCCTCGATACGCATCTTGGGCATGCCCTCAGACACCGCCTTGGTCATACCCCCCAATGCCTCAATTTCGTCGATGATTTTACGCGCTTCGACAACCATCGCGTCGGTCAGCGATTCAACGTAGTAGCTGCCGCCAAGAGGATCGACCACGCGGGTTATGCCGGTCTCCTCCTGGAGGATAAGTTGGGTATTTCGGGCCACCCGGGCTGACGCGTCTGTCGGCAATGCCAGGGCCTCGTCGAAGGCATTCGTATGCAAGCTTTGGGTGCCGCCCAAAGCTGCGGCGAGCGCTTCGTAGGCCGTACGAACGATATTGTTGTATGGATCCTGCTCGGTCAGAGAAACACCGCTGGTCTGGCAATGCGTTCGCAACATGGAAGACCGCGCATCCTGGGGCTCGAACGGCGCCATCAATTCGGACCACAGCTTACGTGCGGCCCGCAGTTTGGCGATCTCCATGAAGAAGTTCATGCCAATGCAGAAAAAGAAGGAAAGACGTGGCGCGAATTTATCGACGTCCAGGCCTTTGGACAATGCGGCGCGTACATACTCGACGCCATCAGCGAGTGTGAAGGCCAATTCCTGTACCGACGTGGCTCCGGCTTCCTGCATGTGATAGCCGGAAATGGAGATAGAGTTGAACCGAGGCATGTTCGAAGCCGTATGGGCGATGATATCGGCAACGATCCGCATCGAAGGCTCTGGCGGATAGATGTAGGTGTTTCGAACCATGAACTCCTTGAGGATATCGTTCTGGATGGTCCCTGTGAGTTCAGCCTGGCTTACGCCCTGTTCCTCCGCCGCCACGATATAACCGGCCAGTACCGGGAGAACGGCACCGTTCATGGTCATCGAAACACTCATCTCTCCAAGGGGAATCTCCTCGAACAAGCGCTTCATATCCTCGACCGAGTCGATGGCGACGCCGGCCTTGCCCACATCTCCCTCGACGCGCGGGTGGTCCGAATCGTATCCACGATGTGTCGCAAGATCGAAGGCGACCGACAGACCCTTTTGACCGGCCGCCAGGTTTCGCCGGTAGAACGCATTCGACTCCTCGGCCGTGGAAAAGCCCGCATACTGGCGGAGTGTCCAGGGACGGCCGGCATACATCGTGGCACGAGGCCCGCGGGTGAAAGGCGCGATGCCGGGCAGGGAGTTGGTCTCGATGTCCTCGAGATCGGCTGCCGTATAAAGTGGTTTGACGGGGATTCCTTCCGGCGTCTCCCAAAGGAGACCGTCCGGATTCCGGCCCTTGAGTTCCTTCTCGGCCAGCCCACGCCAGTCTTCAGTCAGCTTGTCTTCAGATTCGCTCATCGTCCCGCCAATCGCCGACGTGAAGATACATGGGTGCAAGTATGGGAAACCCCGATCTCAAGTCAAATGGCGCTTTTGAATTGCCACTGGCCCGAGTCCGACCCTGCACTCGCGTCTTCGGTCCGCCGCCCCGCACGGGCGGAAGCATATCAATAGATTCCGATGTTATTTACCATCGCAGTTGTTGCATCGCGAGCCGTGAGAGCCGATGTTAGAGGTGATGAGTCCTGTTGGTGTCACTGGCGCGCCAGGGCGGATCACAGCCGTCCTTGGTCCTACGAATACAGGTAAGACGCACTTCGCGGTGGAGCGCATGCTCGGTCACCGCAATGGAATCATTGGATTGCCCCTGAGGCTGTTGGCCCGCGAGATCTATGATCGGGTTCAACAGAGTGTGGGTCGGTCCCGCGTGGCCCTGGTCACCGGCGAGGAAAAGATCATTCCCGCCAACCCCGACTACTTCGTTTGTACGGTTGAAGCGATGCCTATGGAACGGCGTTTCGCTTTCGTTGCGATCGATGAAGTCCAGCTCGCGGCTGATTCCGAACGTGGCCATGTATTCACCGATCGCCTCCTCAGAGCCAGGGGAAGCGAAGAAACGGTATTTTTGGGCGCCGATACCATTCGGCCCATCGTCAAGCGTCTCGTCCCGAACTGCCAGTTCGTTTCCAGACCACGCTTCTCCACGCTGACGTTCAGCGGACAGAAAAAGCTCTCGCGGCTACCGAAACGCAGCGCGATCGTCTCATTTTCGGCACCTGACGTTTACGCCACGGCGGAACTCATTCGTCGGCATCGAGGGGGGGCGGCCGTCGTGCTGGGAGCCTTGAGTCCGCGGACCCGCAACGCGCAGGTCGCCATGTTCGAAGCGGCCGAAGTCGACTATCTGGTGGCGACCGATGCCGTCGGAATGGGCCTCAATCTCAATGTCGACCATGTTGCGTTCGCGAGCCTCAGGAAATTCGACGGCGTCGCGCGCCGCGAACTGACTCCAGCCGAGATTGGTCAAATTGCCGGGCGAGCCGGCCGCCACATGAGCGATGGAACCTTCGGTACGACTTCCGATGCCGGCTCATTGCCCACCGAGACGATCGAGCGGGTCGAAGGTCATCAGTTCGGCCGAGTCAGATCGATTCAATGGCGCAACGTTTCGCTCGACGTGACATCGCCCAGTGGTTTGCTGGCCACTCTCGACGCACCCCCACCCGAGTCTCACCAGGACATCCTCACTCGAACTCGGGAAGCGGATGACTATCTGGCCTTGAAGGCTCTGGTTGCCGAGCCGGAGATTTCGTCACTCGCCAAGGGCCGTGCCGCTGTCAACATGCTTTGGGAAGTATGCCAGATCCCTGATTTCCGGAAGACCATGGCCGAGGCACATGCCCGCCTTCTGGGTCGGATCTACACACACATCATGTCGCCCGCAGGCGTTCTTCCAACGGATTGGGTGGCTGATCACATTGCGAGACTGGATCGGATGGACGGCGACATCGACACGCTGGCCACTCGGATCGCACACGTTCGGACCTGGACATACATCTCCCACCGGGGAGACTGGCTGGCCGATGCGCGCCATTGGCAGGAGCGCGCACGCGCTGTCGAGGACGGATTGTCAGACGCTCTGCACGATCGGTTGACGCAACGCTTTGTCGACCAACGTACCGCGGCCCTCATGCGCAGGCTACATGACAACCAGCAGGTCTACGGTCATGTCGGCAGCGATGGTAGCGTTCAAGTGGATGGCCATTCACTCGGGCAGATCGACGGTCTGCGGTTCATCCCTGATCCCTCGGGTTCACCTTCCGGAAATCGTGCGTTGCGGGCAGCCGCCACACGCGTGGTAGCGAGAGAGATCAATGCTCGCGGAAACCAGCTTGCGGATGCGCGGGATGAAGCGATCACCTTGAATTCGGAGTTCACGCTGGAGTGGAACGGCACAGCGGTCGCACGACTCACTGTCGGAAAGGAGCCACTGGAACCCGGATTCTCTTTGCTTCCCATGGAACTGGACGGGGAGATCGTGCAGCGCGTGGAGCGGCGACTGGATCGCTGGCTGAAAGCCCACATAGAACAGGTATTGAAACCTCTCGCTGCACTGACCGTCGCGGATGTCAGTCCCGCCTGTCGTGGCATTCTGTTTCAGTTGCGGGAAGCGATGGGACTGCTGCCCCGGGAATCCATCGAGTCGCAGCTCAAGCGTCTGTCAAAATCCGAGCGGGCCGAGTTGCGCGAGCTGGGTATCCGGCTCGGCGCCCTTTGCGTATTCCTACCTGCCATGCTTCAACCGGAAAGGAGCGAGCTCGCCAGCGGTCTCTGGCAATTGGCTCAAAACGAGAATGGCGGAAGGGTCCCGACACCTGCGCCACAACCATCGGCGGCAGCGAGCCGGGATATACCCTCCGCCCTTTATGCCGCCGCCGGATACGTGAGGCTGGGACGCCGCGCCATCCGAGCGGACGTCGCCGAGCGCCTGACCGGTGCCGTCCATAAGCAAACCCGAAAGTCGACACTCACCGAAGGCGAGGACCTCATGGCAATGGCAGGATGCGCGGGCGAGGAGTTTGCCCGGGTGATGAAGGACCTCGGATACCGACGCAAGCCCAAGAGTCCCGGTGTCTTCATTCGTTCGTATCAAACCAGAGCCAGGAGCAAGTCTCCGTCGAAGAACAAGCCGTCGGCAGCGATTAACCCTGATTCTCCATTCGCCGCCTTGCAAACCCTGGCTGTCACGACCGATCGTCGGGGTAAATGAGTACGTCCCTGCGGATCGACCGCTGGCTGTGGTTTGCAAGGTTTTTCAAGAGCCGCTCCCTGGCGGCGAAAACATGCGTCGATCGAAAGGTGCGTGTTAACGGTTCTGTCGTCGCCAAATCCAATCATCAGGTGCGGACCGGCGACGTGCTGACATTCCCCCAGGGCCGGGAAATCCGCATCGTTCGGGTGGTGGAGCTGGGTACGCGACGAGGCCCGGCGGCGGAGGCCCGGGCACTATTTGAGGACTTGACGGAACAGACCGATGATAAGGGCGCGGCATCGAACTATGATTCCGGTCAGGCTCGGCGCGATGATGGCGCGGGGCGACCGACGAAGGCAGACCGTCGGGAAATAATGCGTTTCCTGGGCAAGGAATGACTGCGACAAACCGGATCGCCAATGCTGGCTTGAATATCTGCCGGGCCGTGTGTTAGGCCGGTGTCGTGATCAATCGAATCAAGAAGCTTTTCAGCCGGATCGACTCCGGAGACGTTGTGGAACAAGACAGTGCGGAGGCGCACGCCATGGCGGCAGCGGTTCTCATGGTCGAGGCCGCGCGTCTGGATGGCGACTTCGATGCATCGGAGCGCCAGTCGATTCGCTCACTTGTAACCCGACATTTCGGCCTTGAGGATGAAGAGGCAGATGACCTGATCGCAGAGGCCGAAGCCATTCACGACGACACCAACCACCTGGTCAGGCTCACGAGGACGATCAAGGACTCCTACCCGCCGGAAGAGCGAATTGCCATTATCGAGATGCTCTGGGAGGTGGTCTATGCCGACGGTGTGTTGCATGACTATGAAGCAAACCTGTTGCGCCGCATCGGTGGCCTCATATATGTATCCGACCGTGACCGAGGTGCGGCGCGTAAGCGGGTGACGGACCGCCTCGGGATCGAAAGGACGGGGACCTCCAATTGATGGAGAACCTGTTCGCCAATAATTGCGAGTGGAGCCAAGTATGACCTACGTCGTTACCGAGTCCTGTATCCGGTGTAAGTACATGGACTGCGTCGAAGTATGCCCTGTCGATTGTTTCTATGAGGGGGAAAACATGCTGGTGATCCACCCCGACGAATGTATCGACTGCGGCGTGTGCGAACCGGAGTGCCCCGTGGAGGCGATCATTCCGGACACCGAAGACAATGTCGAAAAATGGGTGGAGCTCAACCGCGAGCATTCCGAGAAATGGCCAAATATCACCCGCAAGGGCGACTCGCCTGAGGACGCCGATGATTTTGCCGATGAAGAAGGCAAGATGGACAAGTATTTCAGCGCGAATCCGGGAACTGGCAGCTAAATCCGGGACTTCCGGCCATTTTTTGCGGCCGGGATACGGGGCCACCCTGTAAAGTGTCCTCGAATCGTGCTATATGGAGCGTTGTGAGCGTTAAAGCGCTAGGCAAGCGCACAATGCGACGTGCGCGGCAACACGCCCTATGAGGCCAACTGGGCAGATTCTGGATATTCCAACCTTAGAATCGCCGTCGATAGAAATACGTGGCGGCACCCTTCGGTTTAGGGAAGGTGGGCTTCTTTGTGGGGCGTCAACCAATCCCACCGCTTAAACATCTGAATGGCGAGAGATAGGAGACCATGGCAAAAGCGACGGCCAAATCAACGACGAAACCCAAGGCCAAATCCACCCGGTCTAAGGCTGCGGCGGCGGCGCCCAAAGTGAAAGCCAAGCCGAAATCCAAGACGGTTGCGAAGACGACAGCGAAGTCAGCAGCCAAAACGGCACCAAAACCTGCGAAGAAGGCAGCACCAAAGGCGACGACAAAGACGGCGCCCAAAACTGCACAGAAGACGGCCTCCAAGCCAAAGGCGCCGAAATTGCCGTTCGCCGTAAACGACTACGTCGTCTATCCCACACACGGTGTCGGCAAGATCACCGGTGTCGAAAAGCAAGAGATCTCGGGGATGGATCTTGAACTGTTCGTTGTCGAATTCGACAAGGACAAGATGGTATTGCGGGTGCCTCTGGCGAAGGCCGAAGGCTCGGGCATGCGTAAACTGTCTACCCCGCAGAAAATGACCAACGCACTTTCGACACTCAAGGGCAGGGCCCGCATCAAGCGAACCATGTGGAGCCGGCGGGCACAGGAATACGAGGCGAAAATAAATTCGGGAGATCCCGTTTCCATCGCTGAAGTCATTCGCGACCTCCATCGTTCGGCGAATCAACCAGAACAGTCCTATAGTGAACGACAGATTTATGAAGCGGCACTCGAGCGACTCGCCCGCGAGCTGGCGGCAGTCGAACGAATTGATGAGGATGCCGCGACGGAGCGCCTGGAGGGAATGCTGCGGGCTGCCTGAGCCACCACAATCGTGATCACCAAACCCGGGTCGAATCGGTATATCCGTACGACCCGGGTTTTATTTTGGTTTGTCAGGCAGCAATCTGATCTAGTCTCACCTTAAGGAGACAGTATGGTAATCCTCCGGCCACTGAAACCGAGAAGCAGACTCGATCTCGGAACCATGGAAATTGTCCCTGCATGATCCCTTCTGAACCCCAGGTTTACGCAAGTCTTTCGGGAGCAAATCGGGTCTGGGCGGTCGGAGCCATACGTGGTGAAGCCGAACGGCTTGCGGCTCTACATGATGAGTTGCGTGGCCGCGTCGAGACGGGCGACCGCCTGGTCTACCTCGGCAACTACCTTGGCGTTGGCGCTGACGTTCCAAGAACCGTCCAGGAAATGCTGGCGTTTCGCCGGGAGTTGCTCTCGCGACCCGGCTTTTGCGCCGCCGCCATCGTCTATCTGCGTGGCGCCCAAGAGGAGATGTGGCGGCGTTTTCTGGAACTGCAGTTTGCGTCAAATCCCGGTGAGGTACTGGATTGGATGCTGGGTCAAGGCGTCGCGGCAACGCTTCTGGGATACGGCGGCGATCCCGAAGCAGCGCGTCGGGTCTGCCGCGAGGGAGCTGTCGGAATTACCAGATTCACCAGCGCAATTCGGTCAGCGATGCACACCCATCCAGGTCATGACGAACTCATGGCTGCCCTGCGTCGGGCTGCCTACACGCCACAAGCGGAGCTCCTGTTCGTGGCGGCCGGCGTAGACCCAACCAGACCGCTCTCTGAACAGGGCGATACTCTGTGGTGGGGATCAGGATATTTCGCCAGTATCAACGAGCCCTTTGGTGGTTTCAGTCGAGTGGTCCGTGGAGATGATCGCCGACGCCAGGGACCCGAAATGGGCTCACACACAGCCACTCTGGACGGTGGATGCGGCTACGGCGGCGCACTACACGCCGCGTGCTTTACGCTGGATGGACGACCCGTCGACTGGATCCAGGTTTGATCTGAGACGCCGGCGCGCAGATCCCGGGACCACAATACCCACAAAACTGTGATCGGATGTGACTCGCGCACATCGCCAGCATTCGCCACATGTGGAGACGCGGAATAAATCGGCGTCTTATGCGTTTACAGATGTGAATTGAAATCATTCCAAGAAATGCCCACATATCAGCGATGCGGGAAGTGGTGACTGATCCAAACGCAGATACGGGCCGTAACTTGAGTCAGTTGACATACCACTGAGATTGGTTAGCAAACGATGGGATACATCGATACACCGGAGACGCAGCGGGCCAATCGCCAGTTCGTGAAATCGGCCATGAAAATCCCGCTGCTCGACGAAAAGACCGAGCTGGAGTTGGCGCGCCAGTGGCGGGACAAGAGCGATGAATCTGCGTTATGGCGTCTGGTCACTCCCTACATGCGGCTTGTGATCAGCACGGCATCTCGTTTCCGGTCGTACGGGCTGCCCATGGGTGACCTGATCCAGGAAGGCAACATCGGCCTGATGCAGGCAGCGGCCCGATTTGATCCCGACCACAAGGTCAGGTTCTCGACCTACGCAAGCTGGTGGATTCGCTCCTCGATGCAGGAATTCGTTCTCAGGAACTGGTCAATCGTACGAACCGGAACGACCGCGGCCCAGAAATCGCTGTTCTTCAATCTACGCCGCCTCAAAGCCCGTATCGACAAAACGGGCGTTTCCTACCTGGATGAACAAGGAAAGGAAGAAATCGCCCGAACTCTGCGCGTCAGTGTTCGCGACGTGGCGATGATGGAAAGTCGCCTCTCCGGCAGCGACAAGTCGTTGAACACGCCGGTCGGTGAAAACGGTGAAAGTGAATGGCAGGATCTGCTCGCGGAAGACCGCCCGGGTCCTGAGGAAATCGTATCTGAGATTTCTGAAAGCACGGCACGGTCCCGATGGATCGCGACCGCGGTCGCCGAACTGAACCCACGCGAGCAGACAATCATCCGTGAACGGCGCCTGAGCGAAGAAGGTCAGACCTTGGAATCTCTTGGACGCCGGCTTGGCATCAGCAAGGAACGTGTCCGGCAAATCGAGCAAGAAGCCCTGAAGAAGCTCCGGTCATCCATTCTCAAGCAGATCAATGATCCCGTGAGCGCCGGACTGGTTGCGCCCTAACTCGATCCTACGCCTCGACGTCGTCTCCCTGGTCAGCCGCTGACGAAGAAGACTCGAACATTCGAGCCATTATCCTGTCACTCCCAGCAAGCGAGCGGTCGAGGAACGCTTTAGTCCTGGATTGGCCGTCCGACTCGTCGCGAAGCCAAATAAAAACGACCGCCGTGAACAGGGCGGTCAGTCCAATCTCTTCGAGTTGTCGACGACGGCCCGAGGCATCAAGACCCGCAGCCTCGCGAATCCACTGTACCGTACGGGACAGAGCGGTCACCAGAGCAATATTATGGTGAGGATGTCCGGGATACATCTTGGCTGCCAACATGTCGCGCACGGTACGACGATGCGATGCTTGCACATCCAGCCAACGGACGATGACCGCCGATATCCGATCTCTGGGCGGCAGCAATTCGAAGCCTTTTTGGTCTCGCGTCACAAGCATGGCCAAGTCGGCGCGCTTGAACCAGGCATCCACGACGCCATCCAGGTCGCGGTAGTGTCGACGCACGTCAGACAGGCTCACGCCGAGGTCATCCGCGACGTCGTGAAGGCGGACGCGAGCCCAACCAACTTTGTCCGCCCGGTCGATGGCCCGGTCGACGATTTTGTCCGGGAGAGTTTTTCGGGCCGCCATGGAGCTACTCGGTCACGATCTTTACGCGCTGCCCTGGCGACAGCACCGTCCCCTGCGGCAGTCCGTTGAGGGTTTGAAAACGGGCGACCTGATAATCGGTGAAAGGCAAACTCCGAGCCAAGTGCTCAATCGTATCACCCGGCTCGACCGCAATGACGTCAAGTCGGAACGGCCGGTAGTCGTCTATTTCACCCGCAGACAATCGACGGAAACTGTAGGTGGTTCGTTGCAGTTCCTGACGCAGATTCGGTTCTCTTTTCAGCGGCGTCACCATCATGAACCGATAAATCTCGTCGTGGGAAAACCTTATGGCAACAAGCCGAAGATCCGCCGGCTGACCCTTAGACCGAACTGAGGCGCGCCCCGTCGCCGCCTCCATACCGTTGATCGTGATACGCTCCACATCGGACAGGCCGACACCCCGGCCCCACGTCTGAGCCAGGTAAGACACCATGTCGGCGGACGTCTGCTTCTTTGCCGCATCGAACCGGATGATCGCCTCTTCGGGACCTTTCGCAATCACCGCACGCTGAGTGTTGAACAGCCGATAACCCGGTGGCACCTCAAAGGCAAATCCCAGGTCCGGATACACAAAGGTCCTCCCGCGCACCAAGCCCTGTTCAGGGTCATCCCCATAGAGCATTCCGGTGACCTTCTCGAGATATCGATCGCGTCGGAGCGGGGCACCGGCCGCCGCACCGCTCACACGGGCGGCCAAGATGGCCTTGTCCACGCGGTCCTCGGTACGTGGATGGGTCGCAAAGAAGTCTTCGAGAGGATCCCGGCCATCGCGACCTGCCAACTCATTTTCAAGGGCGTTGTGACCGGAGAGAGTACGCAAGAATGTCGCCTGTGCTTCCGGGTTGTACCCTGTCCGTGACATGTATCGTACGCCGAGGGTGTCGGCTTGGAATTCCTGTTCGCGAGAGAACCCCTTGAGAAATAGCTCGCCGCCAATTTGCGCCAGTTGGTCGATACCAGGATTCTGCACGACGGCACCGAGGATGGCCGTGCCCAGACTTGTTGCGATTGCACGGTTGTACCGTTGTGCAGCATGGCGTGCGGTGACGTGACCAATCTCATGCGCAAGGACGCCAGCAAGTTCTGCTTCGGAATTCGCAAGAGCCATCAACCCCCGCGTCACATAGACATACCCGCCTGGCAGCGCAAAGGCATTGACTTGCGGCGAGTTCAGTACCGTAAACCTGAATTCCAGATTGGGTAGTTCCGAGTTCTTGACCAACCGCCCCCCAATTTCGGCAACGTATGCCCCGACTTCGATGTCGTCATATACGCCGCCGAAACGCGCCAACATCTTCGGATGTTCCTGGGCACCGATTCGCCGCTCCTCCGCCGGCGACATGAATGGCGTAAGTTCCTGTTGTCCGGTGGCAGGATTGGTCGTCACACAACCCGTGAGGGCCGGCATGAACCCGACCAGCGCAATCGCGCCCGTTGCCAGGGAGATGCATCTGCGGTCCGTCTTCATTCGTTCAGCAATTCGATCTGCTCAGGATGTGTGACATCGATCATCGGACCGTTGCGCCTGTGGATCCATCCTCGCACGCGCACATGTCGCCCCTGTAGCGACAGGAGATCGGGAGTGACGTCCCGAAATCGGCGTCGATCCTTAGGAGATATGGTGATGGTGAAATCATTCCGCCTGTCGTCGCCGAAATTCAGATAAATCCAGCCACGGACATCAGCCGCATCCAGTACTCGGCCCTCAACCAGTTGAAACGAGTCCGGGTGCTTCTCCGCCTCCGTGACGGTGCGGATACGATAGAACGGATGGCCCCAGATACCGCGACGGGCGATCCGCGCCTCCCGTTCCAGAGTGAGCATGTCCTTAACCAGGGTCCGGTTGTCGCGAAAGCTGTACACCCGTGCCAACCCCTGCAACAGGAGATCGCCCTGAATCCAGCGGCCGGACTCGTCGTGCAGATGTGCAAGTTGCCGGTCGTAGCGGTCGACCCGCCGGCCGCCATACGACAGCCGCAACGTTCGACCCAAGGCAAGCGATTCGAGGGCAGTCTTCGCCTCCGCCGCGAAGGGCTGCTCCTTGACGTGCGAACGACCCAGGGGCAATTTTGGTGCCTGAATGCCGACAAGGCGGACTTGGCGACCGTCCTCCAGCACCAATGTGTCGCCGTCGACAATCTCTGCGACCCGTGCCGTGCTACCCGAGACCAATGCGTCCGCGGCAAACGCGGACGCATTGACGACAAGTAATAACAACGTCGCAATCGTGCTCAACCACATAGCAACAACATATCATGGAGCGAACTTTGGCCTGATCCCGGATCTAGAGAAATCGATAAACCTGGAAGCGGTTGACGCTTTGTTTGCCTAAAAACTCCAGTTCTATGGGAACGGAAACGTCCATACACATGACAAATAACAAAAAATCCCTGATGGCGGCGTTCGCTGCGTTCTTGGTCCTGGCCTTCGCAAGCGCATCGAATGCACAAGCCGATGATCCGGACTTCCTGTCTGTGAGCCTCGGCGCGTTCGACACCTTCGACAACAAAACGGCTGTCGAAGGCCGCGTGGAGTACCGTTCAGACTGGAAATTTTGGATTTTCAAGCCATTCTCAGGGTTCATGGCGACGAGCGACAAGGCCCTGTACGGATATCTGGGCGTCTTGATCGATCTTTACTTCGGGCGCCGATTCGTTGTCACGCCGAGCTTCGCACCAGGCGCATGGTCACGGGGAGACGGCAAGGATCTCGGTCACTGGATCGAGTTCCGCTCGCAACTCGAGTTTGCGTATCGCCTGGACGATCGCTCTAGAATTGCGCTCAGTATCAGCCATATGTCCAATGCGGGCCTCGACAGTACCAATCCTGGCGAGGAGTCGGTCATGCTGACCTACGCGCTCCCGTTCTCTAAGCTGCTCGGCCAATAGCCGGAAAGGAAGCGTCGTGGCGCAAGCTTTACACACACGTACTGGTGGACGAATTCTCGTTGACGCACTGAAAGCGCACAGCGTCGACACGGCGTTCGGCGTACCCGGCGAGAGCTACCTCGAAGTCCTCGATGGAATTTACGACGCGCAGAGCATTCGTTTCATGACGTGCCGCCATGAGGCTGGCGCAGCCAATATGGCTGAAGCTTACGGCAAAATGACGGGAAACCCCGGAGTTTGCTTCGTGACACGTGGACCGGGTGCTTGTCATGCCAGTGTCGGCGTCCACATTGCGCATCAGGACTCCACGCCGATGGTTATGTTCGTCGGGCAAGTCCCACGCCCCTTTGTTGGCAGGGAAGCCTTCCAAGAGGTCGACATCGAACGGATGTTCGGCTGGACCACAAAATGGGCGGCGCAGATCGACGACCCGGCCCGTATCCCGGAATTCGTCTCACGCGCTTTCCATACGGCGCGCTCAGGTCGACCCGGTCCCGTCGTTCTTGCAATTCCGGAAGACATGCAGCGCGAAACCGCGGTCGTCGCCGACGTCGAGCCAGCCATGCTTGCGCCCAGCTATCCCGGGCACATGGAAATGCGACGGCTGCACAAATTGCTCTCGCGCGCCGAGAGACCATTGATGATTCTCGGGGGCGGTGGTTGGACGTCAGAGGCTTGCGACGACCTGGCGGCATTCGCCAAAGCAAACCACATACCGACATTGGTGGACTTCCGCCGCCAGGACCTGCTCAATAACCGCCATCCTTCCTACGCGGGGGATCTGGCCTACGCAAAAGACCCCAAGGTTTCGGAACGCCTGCGTCAGGCGGATTTCGTGCTTGCCGTCGGTACACGGCTGGGCGATGTCACGACGGAAGGTTACACACTCCTGCAACCGCCCCGTCCGCAGGCGACGCTGGTTCACGTCTATCCCGATACCAATGAGATGGGCCGGGTCTATCAACCCGATCTCGCAATCGTTGCTTCCATGGCGGAGTTCGCGGCTGCGGTAAAGACATTGGAGCCGCTTGACTGGATGGCATGGGGCGACTGGGTCAAGGCCGCTCGTTATGACTACCTCGAAACGCTTGAGGCAGCCGAATCTCCCGGGAATATCGATCTCTACAAGGTTATGGACACGGTCCGCACGAGATTGCCGCAGGATGCCATCATCACCCTCGACGCCGGAAACTTCTCGGGCTGGCCACAACGGTTTTACCAGTTTACCCAGTTCCGCACTCTCTTGGGGCCGGCGAACGGTGCCATGGGATACGGCGTGCCGGCCGGAATCGCCGCTAAGCTCGTTGCTCCGGAGAAACCCGTTGTCTCGTTCGTTGGAGATGGCGGCTTCATGATGACTGGAAACGAGCTCGCCACCGCAATCCATCACGGGATTGCTCCGGTTATTCTGGTGTTCAACAACGGAATGTACGGGACAATTCGCCTGCATCAGGAGAAGAGATTTCCGACGCGGGTCAGTGGAACCGACTTGACCAACCCTGACTTCGCCAAGTTTGCGGACAGTTTCGGCGCGTTCGGTGCGGCCATTGAGAAAACAGAAGATTTTGCGCCGGCCTTCGAAGAGGCTTTGACGTGCGGCCGGGCGGCGGTACTCGACATTCGCATGGACCCAGAGGCGATCACCACGCGATCGACGCTGACGCAAGCACGCGAGAAAGCCCTTCGCGCCCAGCACGGAGGAACGCTGCCGGCGGGCGCCCGCACATCCAAACCAGCGTCCGCGCC
>CENY01168362.1_pt1 | contig 21675 bp, 25 predicted proteins | sample 356181 | NCBI WGS metagenome assembly CENY01 (sample SAMEA2619840, study PRJEB7988) | marine metagenome | isolation source: saline water (ENVO:00002010), including
GCATCCAGGGTCGCTTGCTGCTCTACCAGCTGCTGGAACTCCGCAAAGCGCATCTCCGAGAAAATCTCTCCCGCCGCTCCATCGAACACCAGGACGACTTCTTCCAATCCATTTGACTCTGACATGCTCGCCTCACCCACTCCGGCGGTCCAGCCGCGTCCGCAACCATCCTCTGGATGGGCAGGCGGCTCTGTGCCCAGGGCAATTTAAGCAAATCTATGGCAGACGGACTGTCTATGCAGTCACGGCTTGGGTGTGGCCTGGATAGCAAGCCCGTGGCGCGCTTCAGGCGCTGAGGTACGGCGCGATGTCGCCCAGGTGAAAAGCCGCGCGCCGGGGTCTTCGGTGCCCCGGAAGGCCGGCCGAGCGGGTATCGTCGGTCTTTTCGGCAAAGATCACGGCATCACTACCCACATTGCGTACATCCACGATTCGATATTGCTCGTCGGCCAACGAGAAGCACTGCCCAACCAAATCTTGCATGGCGACCTACCACTAGCACTACAACGACCAGCAGCATACCCAATGTCACTCGCCGGGCTGTGAGGCGTTGTAACCGGTATCCATTATTTTATTTATTTATATAAATCAGTTATTTATTTTATTTTATTGAAGCTATTTATCGGTTGGGCAGAGCTTCGGCTCCAGATCCAGCACCTTGAGCAGGCGCCCGAAGCCGATGTATTGCCCGATCATCATGCCCAGCTCAAGGATTTCAGGATCCTCGAACTCCTCGGCAAGCGTCGCGAAGAACTCATCGTCAATACCATGGTGATCCAAGGCCATTCGCTCGGCGTATTCAATGGCCAACCGCTCGCGGCGGCTAAACTCGTTGTCCGGGGTGTCCAACTGGCCGATTTTCGCTTCCGTCAGTCCGTTTTCCATCGCCGATGGAAAGCGTGCGTTAAGTCACGTAAAGCAATCGTTCAGACGCGCGATCTTCAACCGCACCAGCTCTTTGAGCTGGGGTTCCACACACCCTCCGTCATGGTTGGGGCCGTAGAATTTAAAGTACGCCTCGAACAACTCCGGCAGGTGCGCGGTGGCGCGCATGACCGATGCATCGGCTCCTGAGGCCTCCGTGGCCAGTACCGCTTCAAGTTGCCGCTCGGGCAGCTCCTCATCTGTCAGCAGACGAATTCTCGACATCTCCGTTCCCCTACAAAATCCGCCTGCACATGCTACCCGAAAAGCGCCATGGCCTGGTCGGCCAGAATCGGCATGCGTTCTGGCATGGCGGCAAATCGCTCGTCCTGAGTCTGGCCACGTTTGTAGCGAATATAGATCTGCTGCAGCACCACAACGGTCTTCCACAAGGCAAATGCCTCAAACCACCAGGCGTCCTCGCCACTCAGCCCGGTGACGGCACAGTAGCGCTCGACAACTTCGGATCGACTGGGAAAGGGATCCGTTGCCCCCGCAGCCTGCACCGCGCGGGGTTCCGGGTCACCCGGCTCCGGCCAATAGCCCAGCAAGGTGCCCAGATCGATGAGCGGGTCGCCCAGGGTGGCCATGTCCCAGTCGAATACCGAGGTGACCTGGTCCGGGTCACCGACCTGAAACTGACAGTTGTCGAGTTTCGGATCGTTGTGCACGATGCTGACCCGTTGCGGTCGGGGTATCCCAGCCGCCAGCCGGCGGTGCAACTCATCCACCACCGGCAACTCGCGATCCTTGGCAAGCTCCCAGCGCTGATACCAACCCTTTACCTGTCGTTCGACAAATCCGTCCGGGCGCCCCAGATCCCCGAGCCCCACTGCTTCGGGGTCCACATTGTGCAGCTCCCCAAGAGCGTCCACCAAGGCAAAACTGGTGCGTCGCGCCAGGCCTTCGTGGGCAAGCATCTCGGCAGGGAAAAGATCTCGAATCACCACGCCCGCACGGCGTTCGCTAACAATGAAGGTGGCGCCGATGACGTCCTCGTCTTCGCACAGCAGATAACAACGCGGCGCTTTCGGATACGCGCGATACAGGCGAGATAGCACCTTGTGCTCGCGCTTCATGTCGTGGGCCCCCGGTGCCACGGGTCCCAATGGGGGACGCCGCACCACGAACTCCTGGTCGGCTCCGAAGCGCACCAGATAGGTCAGATTAGCGCTTCCCCCGGGAAACTGCAGAACCTCCATGGCTGTGTCGGAAACATCCAGGTGGCGGCGCAGGTAGCGTTCCAAACGGGGCCAATCCATCTCCTCGTCGGCGCGTACCGGTGCGGTCTCCAGCAAAGCGTCCACACCTGAACTAGCCAAGCGAGCCGCTCAAGCTACCCGCTGAATCAGCGTTCCAGTGCCCAGACCACCGCCGCAGCACATGCTGATCAGGGCGTAGTCGCCTTCGCTACGCGCCAGCTCGTGCACGGCCTTGGTAATCAGAAAGCACCCGGTGGCTCCCAGCGGATGCCCTAAGGAAATTGCGCCTCCGTTGGGGTTCACCCGGGCCATGTCCGCGCCCACGGTCTTAGCCCAGGAGAGCACCACCGATGCAAACGCTTCGTTGACCTCGAACACGTCCACATCGTCGATGCTCAAGCCCGCATTGGCGAGCAGCTTCTCGGTGGCCGGAATGGGCCCTTCCAGCATCAGTACCGGATCGCACCCAACCAGCGCCGTCTCTACCACGCGCGCCATGGGCGACAACCCGAGACTGGCCGCTTTCTCCGCACTCATGAGCAGCACGGCAGCCCCGCCATCGGCAATCTGTGATGACGTTCCCGCCGTGTGCACACCGTCTTCGCGGGCGACGGGCTTAAGCTCCGCTAGCGCGTCCAAGCTCGTATCGCGGGGAATCTCATCCGAGGCAAATACCACGGTATCGTCTGTACGCTTGCCTTCATCGTCAAACACCGGCACTTCCAGAGGTACGATCTGAGATTCGAAGTGCCCCCCTGCGACCGCCTTGGCCGCACGCAGTTGGGACTCGAGTCCGAATGCGTCCGTGTCTTTACGGGTGATCTGATACTTCTCCGCCATGCGTTCGGCGCCTTCAAACTGGCTGGTGAATTCATAGTGGCCGAAGTAGCTCCTCGCTACGGGTTTTCCCAGCGAGGGCTCCAGGCCCACCGAATCGGATCCGATAGGCAGCCGGGTCATATTTTCTGCGCCACACGCCACCACCGCCTCGGCCATGCCCGAGGCGATCAGACTGGTAGCCAGGGTCACCGCTTCCTGAGACGACCCGCACTGGGAATCGATGGTGATACAAGGCGTTTCCTCTGCCCCACCATGGGCAAGCCACGCCGTGCGCGTGACGTTCATCCCCTGGGCACCCAACTTGTTGATGCACCCACCCACCACTTGATCCACCTGGCTGGACTCCACGCCGTTGCGCTCCAGCAGCTGCATCAGCACGGGACCAAGCACATCTGTGGGATGTACCCAACCCAAAGCACCTTTCTTGCGCCCAACCGCGGATCGCACCGCATCCACTATCACCACCTGCTGCATTAGAGCCCCCCATTGTGTAAAGAATTCGGCCTATAGTAGCCAAACGCTTGCCCCACCGATCATCCAACCGCGGGCAACCGGACTAGCTTAGCCATTTCCACAACGCATTGCGACGCGCCGCCTGGCGCTAACAGAAAGGCATTAGATCATCGCGGTAACTTGTTGATTCTTCAGGATCGGGCTGTTAGATTAGCGCCTGGTTTTTGTGCCCTGCCGAGAATACGAGGATCAGCCGGGTTGACCGGCCTGGGGGAAGGGGCCACGAACACAGTACTCCCGAACAACAATAATAAGCATCGGGATGTTTAAGGCCGCCTTCGGGCGGCTTTGTTTTTTTGTGTGGACCCAGGTGCCCGAACCTGCAGTTGCCACTAACCGCACCAAGAGTCGCTTATCAGAAAAAGAAAACCCCGCCGAAGCGGGGTTCCCGTATGCCATTTCCCCGAAGGGACCTGACCCGGGAAGTGACCCGAGGTTTGATCATGCGATCCATCCAAGGTCCATCCCGATGATCACCGCTATGGCTTTCGCACCTTGCGGTGCTTGGCTCAAGCAGCGATCAGACTCTTGAGTCGTTATTTTCCGACGCCTTGCTACGTCGCCCCGACCTGTTGCGATCACGCCAGATCGTGGAGCGGGATCATTCCCTCCGTGGACTTTCTCCTCCCGACTCACCCTCCTTTCGGGGGATGCGACGAGGAAGCGTGTCCACCTCCGCATGATTTAGTTGTTCGCCAACAACTGCCTCATGCTCGGGAATCTTCCCTTGAGCTGTCGGCGCCTCCGACAACCCTGGCCCCGGCAAGGGCCACACGGTATTCGGTTCCTCTCCTCTTCCCAGACTCGCCCCCGAGGGGGTTTGTCTGTTCTGGTTCGCCTTACCGCTTACCGTGGCAACCACTCTACCAACACTGCGGACGCACACCAGTGAAAAGGCTGCAAGGCGCTGTGGATATGCTGTGAATCAACATGGCCAGTGCTGTGGACAAGCCGATGGCGAATACACAATACAGTGAGTAATGGATCAACAACCCTCTACAACCCACTGATCTTAGAATCGTTTTCTCAGTTGCAGGAAATTCATACAGGGCGTATAGCCGTCGAAAGAAACTCGCACCGCTGGCAATGGGCGCCACATCCAGCCCACCGTAGACCTGGGTCAATGGTTTGACCACCGTGACTGCAGACGCTTTGGCCGGGTTCGGCTGGCCGAGCTGCTGAGCCTTTTCCAGCACCTGGGTGGACTCGTCCGACAGGCCTAAGGCCACGAGAATATGTTGCTAAGGCATGGTCGTCTCCGTTAACCGACGCGGCCCAGGCTACGGAGCTTGGGATCCGCATTCTATTCGCCAACTCCCTTTTGCCTCCTTCGGATTTCCCTTACATCGCTCGGTAGTGAACATGCGAGGGTTGATGTAGCCTTGGCGTGGCGCCAAATAAGACTTCTATTTCATGGACCTAGAAGCAATCAGAGAGCAGCTCACCGAACGCGCAGCGGAGCTATCGGACCGCCAGGAGCGGGTGGCCCGGCATACGCGCCATCGGGAAGAGCCATTGCCCCAGGATTTCGCCGAGCAGGCGGTTGAGCTGGAAAATGGCGAAACCCTGGTCGCCATCGACCGCGAGCTCGCCCTAGAGCTGCAGCAGATCGAACGCGCCATCCGCCGCATCGACGCAGAACAATACTTCGACTGCACAGCGTGCGGCGAACCCATCGGCGAGGAGCGGCTGCAAGCCCTCCCCTACGCCAACAGCTGTATTTCCTGCGCTAGCAAAGAGTAGCCGGCCACGCCCGGCGAGCGCGATACCCTTACGGAAAACGCTTGGGCTCGACCCACCTCATGGGATTATCCTGTCTCCTGGGTGCTTGAGCCGTCGCCAGGTTCAAGTATCCGGCCCAGATTCTCCATCACGTTCATGGGTAACGGGAAGACGATGGTGGAGCTTTTGTCTCCAGCTATCTCCGTGAGGGTCTGCAGGTAGCGCAGCTGCATGGCCTCAGCTCGGGAGCTCAGCAGTTGAGCGGCCTCAACCAGCTTGGTCGCGGCCTGCTGCTCGCCTTCGGCGTGAATGACTTTAGCGCGCCGTTCCCGTTCCGCCTCGGCCTGGCGGGCAATCGCCCGGATCATGCTCTCGTCGATGTCCACGTGCTTGATCTCAACATTGGAAACCTTGATGCCCCACTGACCGGTCTGCTTATCGATGATCTCCTGCACGTCTTCGTTGAGCCGTTCCCGTTCGGCCAACAGCTCGTCCAGCTCGTGCTGGCCGAGAACGGAACGCAACGTGGTCTGCGAAAGCTGCCCGGTGGCCTCCATGAAGTTCTCTACGTTGATGATGGCACGCTCGGGGTCGGTGACACGGAAATACAGCACCGCGTTTACCTTCACCGACACGTTATCGCGCGTAATGAGATCCTGGCTGGGGATGTCTAGCACCACGGTGCGCAGATCCACACGCACCATCTGCTGAATTACAGGAATGATGATGATCAGCCCAGGGCCCTTCACCTTGTAGAAGCGCCCGAGCATGAACACGACGCCCCGCTCGTACTCCCGCAGCACTCGGAGCGCGCTGATCAAAAGTCCAACGACAACGATCAGCACCACCACGGTAAAAATTTCCATGCTCAGTCCTCCGGTTTCACAATGAGTGTCAGCCCGTCTATTCCCACCACGCGGACCTTTTCGCCTTTCTCTACGGGTTCCTCCGCACGCGCCTTCCAGTCTTCACCGAACACGTGAACCCTGCCCAACCCGGAGAAATCCCCGAGGGCTTCCGCCTGCTCGCCTACCATGGACTCCTGGCCCGTGCGAACGCGGCCGTGCCGCGCGCGCACGGCGGCTGCCAGGAGGAAGAACATGAAGCCGGCGCTAGTGGCCGCGAAAGCAGCCACCACGGTGAGCGGTATGTCGTAGCCAGGTGATTGTGTGTCGATGAGAATCAGCGAGCCCACCACAAACGCGATCACGCCGGCGAACCCAAGCGCACCCATGGTAGGGGTAAACACTTCCGCTACCATCATCGCAATCCCCACCACAATGAGCGCTAATCCCGCATAGTTGACGGGCAGCATCTGCAACCCGTAAGCCCCAAGCAGCAGGCTGACAAGCCCGATCACGGCGGGAAAAACCATGCCCGGATTGTAGAACTCGAGTATCAGTCCGTAGACGCCAAAGATCAGCAATCCGTAGGCAATGGTCGGATCGGTAATAATCTCCAAAAGCTCGTGCATCCAGTCGGTCTCGACTGTGATCAACTGAGCACCAGCAACATCCAGCGTGACGGTCCGGTGGGATAGTTCCACCTCGCGGCCATGAATCTGTTCCAGCAGCGAATCCACATCCCCTGCAATCAGATCGATAACGTTCTGCTCCAGGGCCTGGGATGCTCGCAGATTGGCGCCTTCCCGAACGGTCTTTTCCGCCCACTCGATGTTACGGCCGCGCAGCTCAGCCAGGCCCTGGAGATAGGCCACCGCATCATTTACCACCTTGCGGGTCATGGCGTCACCCGGTGGCGGCGTGGGAGCGTCTGCATCGGGTCCCTCTTGCGACGGAGTCGGCAGCGCCGGGGTCGGCCCGCCGATAGAAACCGGTGTCGAGGAACCAAGGTTGGTAGCTGGCGCCATGGCGGCAACGTGGCTCGCGTACGCGATGTAGGTGCCGGCGCTGGCGGCACGCGCCCCGTCGGGGGCCACGAAGGTAATCACCGGAAGGTCGGCCCGCAGGATCGCCTTCACCAGCTCACGCATGGCCTTGTCCAACCCGCCCGGCGTGTCCATGCGCAGGATGAGCGCCTGCGCGCCAGCGTTGTGCGCATCGTCTATGGAGCGAATGATCAGATCCGCGGTAGCGGGGCCCAACGCACCCCCGAGGTCAACCAGCCACACCTGGTTGCTTGAAGCTACCGGCGCCTCGTCGGCTCCTGCGCCAGGCGACAGCTGCTGCAGCCCAAGCACGAGCAGCAATAAACCCACGGTGGTGGTCCAGGGTCTCATGGCAGCAGATTGTACGCCTATTCCACGTCGCGATGCCGAACTGGACCACCCGTTCGCGCACGCTGTCGCTGATCTCCCAGGTGAGCTACTGCCTCATGTCCTGAACTGGCCACGAGGCGGCAAACGACATCTTGTCCAAGCCTACAGACCTGCTCAGGATTCCCTCCGATCAGGACTGCGTTATGATGACAGGCCGCAGTCAAGCGGTTCGGATTGGGGAGGGCTCCAGACCAGGGGCCTGATGGGGGAAGAAAATGCTGAAAATCTACGCGCTGTTCGGCGAGGAGGACATGTCGCCGTTCAAGCTTGAATCTGCCGCTGCCGCAGAAATAGTCAAACGCGAATTGGGCGCCGTGCACGACTACCGCCAGTTCCTGCGCACTGACGAACAGTTCGATGGGTTGCAGCCGGCCCCTTATTTTGGCTCGGCGGAGTTCTGGCTGAAACCCGAGCGTGCATCGGAACTGCAGGACACGGCGGCGGCCATCGCTGAAGCATCCGGAGCGCTTGCCGTCGTGCTCGGGCGGAAGCCGGATCTGATCGAACATGGTGCTGAGCACAACATCACCGGTACGCATCGCGGCGACAGCGGCTACAAATGCACGTTCCTGTTCAATCGCAAGCCCGCAATGGCTCTCGCGGACTTCCACCATCACTGGCTGCACACCCACGGGCCCATCGCGGGAAAGACCCAGGACGCGCAGCGTTACGTGCAGAGCCACATAGACGCTCCCGATCGAACTTTCGACGGCGTCACCGAGCTGTTCTGGCCCGACTACCCCACCGCGGTGGCAAGCATGGCCTCGGAACAGATGCGCGTGGATCAGGCCACCGACGCGCAGAATTTCGTCGACGGCGGCAGCCTCACTCTGTTCCTCGGCGCGGAAACGCCTTAACAGCGCTGGACTCGCAGAGGGGATGGACGGCAATCTGATCATCATCGGCATGCCCGGAGCGGGAAAGAGCACGGTCGGCGTGCTGCTGGCAAAGCGCCTGGGCTACGACTTCATCGACTCCGACGTGATCATTCAGCTGCAGGAAGGCGACGTGCTGCAGGAAATTCTGGATCGGCGCGGCTACCAGGCGCTGCGCGCCGTGGAGCAGGACGTGCTGTTGTCCCTCCAGCTCACCCGCACGGTGCTGGCCACCGGCGGCAGCGCGGTCTATAGCGAAGAAGGCATGTCCCAACTGGCCGCCAACGGCACAGTAATCTACCTGAGGGCACCACTATCCGCGCTGGAAGCGCGTGTACGCGATTTTGAAGCACGCGGCGTGGCTCGTGAGCCGGAGCAGAGCCTGCAGGATGTGTTCGAGGAGCGAACGCCGCTGTATGAGCACTACGCCGAGATCACCGTGGATGCGACGCAATCAGCCGACGAGGTGGTGGCGGCCATCGCCTGTTCGCTGCAGGCTCGATAGCTAGCTCGCGCGCCCCACTCAAACTGCCATTCGATGGCGGGCGCCGCCCGGGCGACGTTACAATACCCTTTCTAATCATGTCCTGAGGATTACGGTGAGCGAACGCCAACACCATCGGCTGATCGTGCTCGGATCGGGCCCAGCCGGATACACCGCCGCCCTTTATGCCGCCCGCGCTAATCTGCAGCCAGCCCTCATCACCGGCGTGGAAGTGGGGGGCCAGCTCACCACCACTACGGAGGTCGAGAATTGGCCTGGTGGTCACGCAGAACTGCAGGGCCCCGAGTTAATGCAGCAGATGGCCGAGCACGTAGAGCGTTTCCAAGCGCACACCGTGAACGACTACATCGCTGAGGTAGACCTCAGCGCCTCGCCTATCGAACTGCGCGGCGATGCCGAGTACACGTGCGATGCGCTGATTATCGCCACCGGGGCATCCGCCAAATACCTCGGCCTGAGCTCCGAGCAAAGCTACCTGGGCCGCGGGGTCAGCGCCTGTGCAACGTGCGATGGATTCTTCTATCGCGATCAGGCAGTTGCCGTAATCGGCGGTGGCAATACGGCAGCGGAAGAAGCCCTGTACCTGTCTAACATCTGCAGCAAGGTCTACCTGGTGCACCGCCGCGACGAGATGCGCGCAGAAAAGATTCTGCAGGACCGACTGTTTGCCAAAGAAAACATCGAGCCCATCTGGAACCACACGCTCTCCGAAGTCCTGGGCGACGATGCCGGTGTTTCGGGCGCACGCATTGCCAACACCCAGGACGGCTGCGAGCAGGAACTGGTGGTGACCGGCGTATTTATCGCCATCGGTCACCAACCCAACACAGACGTATTTGCCAATCAGCTGGAAATGAGAGACGGCTACATCGTCACTGCCAGCGGGCTGGAAGGAAACGCGACCGCAACGAGCGTGCCCGGCGTATTCGCCGCCGGCGATGTAGCCGACCACGTCTACCGTCAAGCGGTCACATCAGCCGGGTTCGGTTGCATGGCAGCGCTGGACGCAGAGAAATACCTCGACGCCAGGTAGCCGCGCCAGTGCTACGCTTCTTCCATCACCGCTTCGAAGGTCTCCAGATTAGGGTGACCCAGATAGGTGCCTTTGGGTGCGCTTGCCTGAGCGTGTGCCTTGCGGAAGTGATCTGACTCCGTCCACGCCTCGAAGGCCGCCTTCGACTCCCACGTGCTGTGCGAGGCGTATAGAGTATGGTCCTCCCGCTGAGGGCCCCGCAGCAGCGCGAAATGCTTGAATCCTGGCACCTCGCTGAGATAACTCTCGCGCTCACGCCACACCTTCTCGAAACCCTCTTCGAACCCTAGCGCAATCTCAAAGCGATTCATTGCAATAAACATCGATACCTCCTGACACCACTCGGTCTACTCCACCGGCAAGTGTAGTCCCGACGCCGACCACAAGACCACTCCCTACGCCACACGATTTCGGTCCGTGGTACACGATTTCTACCAACCGCTCGGCAAACTCGATCGCGGACACACACGAATGGATCAGATGATCGAGCTGCAGCAGGGGAACTAACGGAAGCACGACAAGCCGCCCGACGCAATCGCCATGACCAGCATGACCACCGAAGAAATCGAAGCGCCGGATGTGCTGCCGGCAAGCGTCTTTGGCGCCGCGTTGATCTAGCTAAACAAGTCTGCGAACTGATCACGGAGTGCGTTCTTCTGAACCTTACCCATGGCATTCCTGGGGAGCTCGGGTAGATTGACCACTTCCTTAGGCTGCTTGAAATTGGCCAATTGGCCTTCCAGCGCCTGGCGTACCTGCGACAACGAGACCCCCTCGCCTTCCGGCACCACCACGGCCACCACCCCTTCTCCAAAGTCCGGGTGGGGCAAGCCAATAACAGCGCATTCCCTCACGCCAGCAACGTCGTCGATGAGCTTCTCCACCTCTTTGGGATACACGTTGTATCCGCCGGAGATGATCAGATCCTTGGCCCGACCCACAATCCTGACGCGCCCATCCTCGCTCATACGGGCCATATCCCCGGTAATGAAGTAGCCGTCGGAGCGGAACTCCTCGGCGGTCTTCTCGGGCATCTGCCAGTAACCTTTGAATACGTTAGGGCCCGTGATTTCGATGATTCCCACCTCACCGCGAGGCAGTTCTGTACCAGAACCATCCGCAATTCGTACGGATACCTCCGGAAGCGCGTATCCCACGGTGCCAGGTACCCGCTCGCCGTCCAGCGGGTTGGAGGTGATCATAGCCGTCTCGCTCATGCCGTAGCGCTCGAGAATGCGATGCCCGGTCAACGACTCCCACGCTTTAAACGTCTGCTCGGTGAGCGGCGCCGAACCGGAAATGAACAACCGCATACCTGCGCACGCCGCAGCGGTAAAGCCCGGATGATCCAGCAGCCGCGTGTAGAAGGTAGGCACCCCCATCATCACCGTTGCATCGGCCATTTCATGCATCACCGGCTCGGGCTCGAAGCGCGGCAGAAACAACGCCTCGGTACCTGTCAGCAGCACACAATGCAGGGCAACGAACAGACCATGTACGTGAAATATGGGCAGCGCGTGCAGCAACACGTCGTCGTCTCGCCAGCCCCACAGATCTATCAGCACCCGCGCGTTGGAAAGCAGATTTCGCTGGGTGAGCATCGCTCCCTTGGATCGCCCGGTGGTTCCCGAGGTGTACAACACCGCGGCCACATCATCAGGCGCACTCTCCGCAATCGCCGCGGTACCAGCCACACTGCCGGCCGCTTCCATCAACGTGCCCTCACCCGCAATACCCAGCGTCAGCACCCGAAGCTGCGCGAACGCCGCCAGAAACTCGGCGCCCTGATCGTGGGCGCAGACGAACACTGCCGGTGCTGCGTTGTCGACGAAATAGGCGACTTCCGCTGGGGTATAGGCTGTGTTGATGGGAACGTAGACGCAGCCGCGGCGCAGGCAGGCTAGATACAAGGCCACGGCTTCTACCGATTTCCCAGCCTGTACGAGCACCCGATCCCCCGACCCGGCGCCCGCATCTTCCAGAACGCCGACCAATCGCTGCGACAACGCATCGAGCTCACTATAGCTCCAGGTGCGTCCGCCGGGCACGCGCAAGCATGGTCGGTTGGCGTGCTCCGCCAACGACGCACACAGGGCGTGCGTAAGGGTATCTTCAGCCGCCATGGGCGTCGCTCTCCTAGGGCTCGTCGGGACTGGGAACCTGCGGCTCCCGGTTGAGGTCTTGAACGTTCGATTCCTGAGTCGGGAGGTCGACGCCTTCGGCCGCCTCCGAGTCGGCCACTTCCTGCTCCAACTCCAGCATACGCAGATAGCGCTGGTAGCCGGGCCGCTCCGGCGCGATTTCCGCCGCCATCTCGGCATCCATTCGCGCGGACTGGCGATCACCGAGCCGATAAAAGAGCAGCGCCCGGTTGTAGTGGGCGTGCGCCCGGGCCTCACCCTCGAACCCGATGGCCTGCTCCAGGTCTTGCATGGCCTGCTCGAAGCGCTTGAGCCGGACCAGGGTATTGGAACGATTGATGAGAATACTGTCGATTTCCGGTGCCAGATTCACCGCCCGATCGTGATCACGCATGGCCTCCGCGTAGTCGCCGCTACGCGCATACAGCAGACCCCGGTTGGAATGAGTGGCCGCTCTGTCCACCACATTCATGGCCTGATGCTCTAGCGCTCTGGTACACGGCTCGATGTCGAACTCACTGCCACCACCATGCAGCGCTGCCTGGTAACACTCGTAGGCCGCCGATTCGTTAAATAGAACGGTCTGCGCAGCGTGGACGGCGCTGCCCAGCGCAAGCGCCACTATCGTCGCCAGCTTACGCATCCGAATCACACTCCGGCTGGGAACTCCGGCTTTGCAGGTAGGGCCGGATGATGTTGCGCACCACGCCCCTGCCGTATTCGCTGTACCACACCTTTGGGTCCTGGGCAGCCGTGGGCATGTCTTCGTCACGCGGAATCATCCGGCTCTGGCGCAGCACCGTCAGCGAGATGTCCAGGGTCTCCTCATCCATTAGCAATACGCTCACCTCTACCCAGCACACCATCTCTGCGCTGATCTGCGCAGCGCCTCGCACGCAGCGCAGCTGGGTGAGCATATCTTCCAGCAATTCGATCAGCCGCCGGTGCTGATAGGCGCGCGACAGATACAGGCGGCTCCGTTGGCGCGGTGTCGCCGCGCTCCCCAAGGCTTCGATTTCCGCCTCCGTGGCCTTGAGCGAGGCGACCTGCGCCGGTGATTGGGCGGGAATCACCGCTGCCAGCAGACTGATCCGCGAGATCAGGTCCGCCGCCACGCTGTGGCGGTGAGCACGCTGGCGCCAGTCAAATGCGTCCGGATGCACCAGGTCCCAGGCGGTGCCTACCGCATGACCCAACGGAGCCAGAATGACCCACATGACGAGTACCAGGAGCTTGCGGTATCGGGGTAGCATTAGTGCATTATACGCGAGCAAATCGAACCACCAGAAAATCCAAGGAAACGACTATGCAAGTGACTGGAAGATGTTACTGCGGCGAGGTCCGCTACCAGGTAGAAGGGGAAGCGCAGATGGCGGCGCAATGCCACTGCCGTGAATGCCAATACATCACGGGCGGGGCGCCCAACCTGTTCATGGCCATGCCGGCAGACACCTTTGCCTACACGCAAGGTGCAGCCAAGGGCTTCACGCGCACCGACATAGACAACGCGGTAACCCGGGAGTTCTGCCCCAACTGCGGCACCCATCTGCTCACCCGGGCGGGCGCAATGCCGAACTCGGTGATCATCAAGGTAGGCGGCATGGATGACCCCAGCCAATTCCCTGGTCCACAGATCGCCATCTTCTGTATCGACAAGCAGAGCTTTCACACGGTGCCCGATGGGGTACCCGAATTCGACCGCATCCCGAGCTGACCGATGGCGACTGCGAAACCCGGCTGGGGCTGGGCGGCAGCCCTGCTATTGGCCCTGGCCAGCCCACACACCCAGGCGCATGAAGCCGATGCGGTAGCTCGCGACTGCCACGCATTGGTGACGGATTACGCCTACTACCGGGATCGCTACGACGCGGACGCCTATGCCGACCTGTTCGCCCAGGATGCCGTGCTTTCCGTGCTGGGCAACGAATACGTGGGGCGCGCGGCCATCAAGCGTCGGCTGGTTGAGGATGCGGAAAAACCTGTTACCCACCATCACATGACTACCATCAAGCTCATGCCCGGTGATGAGAAGACGGCTTATGGGGTCAGCTATGTGGTCGTGTATTCAGAGCCCGCGGCAGGAGATTTGCCGGTGACCACCAAGGGATTTTTAGCCGCCGGGGAGTACCACGACACCTTCGTGCTCACAGACGACGGTTGGAAGATCGGCCGCCGCCAGTTTCGGCCAGTGTTGGTGCCACCCGCTCCCTAGCTCAGCGCGCGCTGGATGGCTGCGAGGCGGCACCAACGAATCCGGCCGGGCGTGGAATGGAAAACGCCGCTAGGTTGGCCGTAAGCACGGCGGCACCCATCGTGAGCACCACGGGAACCAAGGTGCCGTCGAAGAACAACCCAGACACCACCCCCATGGAGGCACCCAACATGAACACGGTAAGGCTCATCAGCGACGATGCGCTACCGCTCAGCCGATCGAAGTGGGCGAGGAAGAGCCCCGACACCGAAGGGTTGATCATGCCCGCCGCACCGATGCACAAAGCGAGCAACGGCGTGAACCACCAGATGGCCATATCCAACGTCACCGACAAGACGAGCAGCAATCCCATGGCGACCGCCTGCAGAGTACAGCCGAAGCGGAACAGTCGATGCGGCGCCACCCTGTGGATCAGCCGCGTTGTCGCAGCGGAGAACACAATCATCATCAGCACGTTGGCGCCAAAAAACACTCCGAACCACTTCTCGCCTACGTCGAAATACTCCAGGTAAATAAACGCGGAGTTGGTAATGAACACCATCATTACCGAGCCAACGCTACCCATGGCTGCCATGTAGCGCGCCGGAATGAGCTTGCCGTCCACCCGGGTGGTCAGCACCTCCAGGTACTGGGGCAAGATGGAGGCTAGCGAAATACGCCCGGTGGGGGCCGCCACGGTCTCCGGCACCCGGGCGAACGCCAGCATCAGCATCAGCGCGTAGGCACCCAGAAAGACGAATATCGCCTGCCAGCCCAGATCCATAAGAAACGACCCCAGCACCGGAGCGATCAACGGGGCCACCAGCATTACCAGCATCACCATGGGGAAGCGCTTGGCAGCTTCGGCCGGCTCAAAGGCATCCCGCACCATGGCATTGCAGATCACCGTGGCGAAGCCGCCGCCGATAGCCTGCAGGCCGCGCAGTACCTGAATCTCCAGCGCAGACGCTGAGTACATGATGGCGATGGTGGCAATGATGAAGAGCGCAAGTCCCACCAGGCCCACCGGCTTGCGGCCGATCTGGTCGGAAATGGGGCCGCCGATCAGCTGGCCAATGCCGAACCCGAACAGGTACGTGCTTACGGTGAGATTGAGCGCCACGATGTCTGCCTGAAAGTAGGCGGCCATGCTGGGCAGTGCCGGCAGATAGGTGTCGATGGCGAACGGCCCAAGACCCACCATGGCGGACACAAAGGGCAGAAAATACAGGGGCAGGCCTGCAACTCTGGGCTGGTCGGTCACGAAATGCTCGACGGGGGCAATCCACCATGATAGCAACGGGGTGCGGACGCCGGCCAGCGGCGCGGTGGCGCTCAGCGATCGAGCGACGTACCCACCACTCCCCGACCGATCAGGTCGTCAATCTGATCACCGGAAAACCCATGCTCTTTGAGCACCTCCACGCTGTGAGCGCCTACCGCCGGCGCCGGCCCCGACGAACGTTTGCCTTCTCCCGCCACGGTAACGGGATTAGCGATGGTCACTGGGTACGAGGGATCATCGGAGCCCGTGTGCACCAGGACGTCATTGGCGAACAACTGCTCATCTTGCACCACCTCCGACATCCGGCGCACCACCTCGTAGGTGACCCGCGCCTGATCCAGGCGGACACACAGATCATCCAGCGTTAGCTGACCTGTCACCGACGCCACCGCCGAAATGAGGTCGGCGCGGTTGTGGAAGAGATCACGCAGCGTGGCGAAACGCGGGTCGTCAAGCCACTCGTTGTGACCCAACGCCGCGCATAAGAGCGGCCATTCTCTGTCCGGGTTGATGATGGTCAGTAGCACGTGACGCCCATCGGACGTGGGATACACCGAGGAAAACGGATTGAGCCAACCTTTCTGCTGACGTTTCTCGGCCAGATCGAACCCGGCAATCACGCCCTGCAACGACATACCATTGGCCCAGACGCCGTTGGCGGCAAGGGAAGTGGCCACGTAGCCGCCCTCTCCCGTACGCTCGCGCCGGTAGAGTCCCATCATGATCGCGCCAAACAGCGCCATGGCGCTGGAGTGGTCACCAAACCCGGGAATGCCCATGAGGGGCTGCTGACCGGGCTCACGTACCATCTCCATCATTCCCGAGCGTGCCCACCACGCCGTGGAATCGAAACCACGCTTGCTCGCGCCGGGCCCCTTGGTACCAAAACCGGTCAGGTGGGCGTACACCAGCCGGTGGTTGAGGGCTTTCAAGGTTTCGTATTCCAGCCCGAAACGCGCGAGTTGGCTGCCCACGTAATTCACCACCACCACGTCGGCGTCCTGCACCAATCGGTGCAGCACACCCCGGCCGTCGGCTTCGTCCAGATTGAGGGCCACACTGCGCTTGTTGCGCGAGGTGAGCTGCCAGTTGTAGTCAATGGGATGGCTGCCTTTGAGGGTACGGTAACCGTCACCCTGAAGGGCTTCGATCTTGATGACATCGGCCCCGTAGTCACCCAGCACGGTGGCCGCACCGGGGCCAGCGAGAAAAGACGCCGCGTCCACCACCTTCAGATCGTCGAACAGCTTGCCCATGACCAAACCCGCAGCCAAAAAAAAGCCCCTCTATCTTATGCAGACGAGGGGCTTTTCTGAAGGAGCCGATCAGGTGATCGCTCCCTCCGCTGCATTAGTTGCAGATAGATACACTGATCACCTCCTTTAGTTGTTGCCCGACACGCGGGGGATTATTCGACATATCCCGGGAGGAGGCAACGGCCATTAACGCACCGGTCAGGCTACCCGCTCGATGATGGTGCCCGTGCCCAGGCCACCCCCACAGCACATGGCGATGAGTCCATAGCGGCCCTCGCTGCGCTCCAACTCGCAGAGCGCGGTGGTAATCAGGCGCGCACCAGTGGAGCCTGTGGGATGCCCAAGGGCAATGGCGCCGCCATTGGGATTGACCCGGTCCGGGTCCGGATTGATCTCCTTTTCCCAGGCGAGAACCACGGAGGCGAACGCTTCGTTGACCTCGAACACGTCGATGTCGTCTACGCCGAGTCCGGCGCTGTCGAGCACCTTGCGGGTAGCGGGAATGGGACCCTTGAGCATAGTCACCGGATCCACACCCACCAAGGTGGTGGTCACAATGCGCGCTCGCGGCGTCAGCCCCAACTCGTCCACCGCCTGCTGGTTGGCGAGGATCACTACCGCCGCCCCATCCGACACCTGGGAGCTTGAACCGGCTGTATGAATCTCCTGCCCGGGCACGGGGTCCAGCCCCTGCAGCCCTTCCAGGGTGCTTTCCCGCGGCCCTTCATCCCGCTCGATAAGACGGGTCTCGCCGGTGGGTTTGCCTTCGCCATCCAGCACAGGCGCCTCCACAGCCACGATCTCACGGTCGAAGCGACCCTCCGACCACGCGCGTATCGCGTTGTGCTGGCTCTTCAGCCCGAACGCATCGGTGTGGGCGCGGGTGATCTGATACTCCTCGGCGATCATGGCAGCACCCTGAAACTGACTGGTGGGCTGGTAGTGAGCCATATAGCTCTCGCCCATGGGCGCGCCATCCTTCATGTTCGAGCCCAGCGGGACGCGGGTCATCATCTCGACGCCGCAGCACATCACCACGTTCTCCATACCCGACCCCACCATGGCCGCGCCGAGGGATGTAGCCTGCTGGCTCGAGCCGCACTGGGAATCCACCGTGGTGGCGGCCACCTCTTCGGGCAACCCCTGGGACAGCCAGGCGATACGCGCGATGTTGAACGACTGCTCCGCCACCTGGGAGACACAGCCCCCAATCACCTGGCCGACTCTCTCGGGGGCGATACCACTACGATCCAGCGCCGCCTTCTGCACCGCGCCCAGCAGATCTGCGGGCATCAGTCCAGCCAGACCCTTGCCGCGCTTGCCGATGGGGCTGCGCACCGCTTCCACAATATAAACGTCTTCCATGTCCTCGTTCCCGTACTCAAGCAAGGCCGGTATTCTAGTGATGCAATATCACAACGTCACGAAAAGGAGGCGAACCCGTGATCAGCGCAATCATCGGCGGAGTCCTTATCGGCGCCGCGTCCATCTGGCTATGGCTGTCGCTCGGCCGGGTAGCGGGCATCAGCGGCATCGCGGCCCAGGCGCTGGCCAATCCGCGCCGCAATCTCTGGCCGGTGCTGTTCGTGCTCGGCCTGGGGGTGGGCGGGTGGCTCCATGCTGCGTTCACGGGTCTGCCCGCCAGAGCCTTGGGCGGTGCTGGCGAGCTGGCGCTGCTGATCGTGGCCGGCTTGCTGGTGGGCTTCGGCACTCGCCTGGGATCTGGCTGCACCAGCGGGCATGGGGTGTGTGGCAACGCAAGGCTGTCACGACGATCCATCTCGGCCACCCTGACATTCCTCGCAGTAGGCATGGCCACTGCGTCGGTGTTCTACGGACTGCAGTCATGAGTGGGGGCAGTTTGATCTCCGGCGCTATGGGCGGCGTGCTTTTCGGATTGGGCCTGTCCATCGCCGGCATGACGGATCCCAGCAAGGTGCTGGCGTTTCTCACGTTGGGCAGCGCCTGGGACCCCACGCTCGTCTTCGTTCTGGGCAGCGCGGTCACCACCACCGCCATCGGCTACCGGTTGGTGGACAGGCGCCAGCGACCGATCTTCGAAAACGTCTTCCACCGCCCTGAGCGCACCGACCTAGACGCCCGGCTGATCGGCGGTGGGGCGCTTTTTGGCCTGGGGTGGGGCCTTGCGGGCTTCTGCCCGGGGCCCGCCATCGTGGCCGCGCTCACACTGGACTCGCGCGCCTGGGTATTCGTCGCGGCCATGGCCGCGGGCATGCTCTTGTTTAATGCCTTGCCCAGCGCGCGAAGCCCGCAGCCCACGGGCTAAGGTCAGTCCGCTGCGGCCACCGCTTGGCGTGCCGACTCCTGAAACGCTGGGCGCGCTCGATACAGCGCGATGGTCGGCAGCAGAAAGATAGCGCCGGCCACCAGGCTCGACACCCAGTCGCCACGGCCGTCGATGATCCCGAACAGGGCCATGGCAAGGCACACCTGGGCGCTGTATACGGCGGCCCACGGCCACATCCATGGGCTCATCTTCCAGAACCCGTAGGCGCCGGCCCCGTAGATCAGCCAATGCAGCGGCTCTGTGGCTTTGGCGTACCAGCCATGCAGGGTGAAGCCGAACCACACCTCCTGATCTTCGGCCACTGGCTTCCAGAACATGTCGAACGGCATATAGATGAAGGTCATGTACAGGCAGAAGAACCACATGAGGTTCATCCACCAGGGTCGCTTCGCCCATTCAGCTTTAAAATCCAGGGCCATTACCGCTACTCCCCATCGTCGCGCAGCTGCACGACGGTCTTGCCGAAGTTGTTCCCCGCAAACAGATCGCAGAATGCCTCGCCCACTCGCTCCATACCGTGCAAGCGGTACTCTACGTTCTTGAGCTCGCCACTTTGCAGCCAACCAGTCAACGCCGCCCGAGCCTCCGGGTAGCGATGCTCCTGCAGATGGGTCATGAACCCCTGCATCAGCGCCTGGCGCGCGGTGAGCTGAAACAGATTGCTGGGGCCGGGCAGCGGCTCGGTGGCGTTGTATGCCGTAATGGCGCCGCACAGCGCGATGCGCGCGCCGACGGCCAGGTTGTCGACAACGGTCTCCAGCAGCGGCCCACCTACGCTATCGAAGTAAACGTGCACGCCGTCCGGACAGGCGGCTGCGATGGCACCTTGCAGACCTTCTTCACGGTAGTTCACGGCGGCGTCGAATCCCAACTCGTCCACCAGGCGCACACATTTTTCAGGGCTCCCGGCGATGCCCACCGCCCGCGCCCCGTGAATCTTCGCCAACTGTCCTGCCACGTTACCCACGGCCCCGGCAGCCGCACTGACCAGGACGGTTTCCCCAGGCGCTGGTCGGCCGATGTCCAGCAACCCGAAATACGCCGATAGTCCGGTATCGCCCAGCACACCCAGGTAGTACGACAAAGGGCAGTCGCGTGGTTCGGGCAATCGAGAGATAAAGTCTCCCCCATCCGTTACCGAGTATTCCTCCCAGCACAGACGCGCCATGAGCCACTCACCCACTACGTAGTCGGGGTGCCGGCTCTCGGCCACCCGGCCGAGCGTGAGCCCCATCACCGGCGCATCCAGTGCCATGGCAGGAAGTACCTCGTCGCCGCTGCCTTCGTTCATCCAGTTGCGGAAACCGGCATCCAGCGAGACATAGTGATTTTCCAGCAGGAACTGCCCAGGCCCCACTGCGGGCAACGGAGCTTCCTCCAGGCGAAAGTCCCCAGGTACCGGATATCCGTTCGGTCGGCGAGCCAGCACCACCTGTCGATTGATCGTGGGCATGGGGTCAGGCCGCGGTGAAGTACTGGTTGGAGGTCGCGGCGGCCACGAAGTTCTCCTTCAGATGCAGCAGGTTCTGCATGTCCGCGTTCACCGCATCTAATCCATGTTCGAGAACATACGCGTAACTCTTTTGAAAACTAGAGAGTTTTTGCTTGACGAAGTCCTCGTCGTAGAACTCGTCGAAGGCATCCGGATTGCCCCACCCGAGGAAACGGCGGCCGGCGAGAAAACGCGCGGCTTTCATCCCGATGAGGCCGATGCCAGCCTCGTGCGCCCGGGTCAGCAATGGCTGAAGCGCTTTGAGGGTGGGTGAGCCCGGCAGAATGCTGCGGTCTTCCCAGTCGTACCAGCCGCCCGGCGTTACCGCGATCATGGCAAGGTCATACCAGCCGGTCTCGATCGCTTTCTCCAATACGGCCTGGGCGTTCTGGTGTGTGCTCAGGCCAAAGTAGCTGACCTTACCCGCTGCTTTAGCGCGCTCAAACGCGCCGTACATCTCTTCACTGCCAACGATGGACACGTTGTTGGCAGCCATCAGGTAGTAGGCGTCCACGTGATCCACTCCCAGCTCGGAGAGGCTCTGGTCCAACAGGCCCGTCCAGGTGCGCGCGCCTTGTCTCGCCTGCTCGGTGGTGACCTGTTCATCCGGCTCCACGTCTAGATAGACCATGGCCTTGGAGATGAGGAATATCTTGTCGCGGTGCGTCTTCATAAACGGGGCCAGGTTGGTTTCGGCTTCGTCGTAGTAGCGCCGCGTACCCACGTCGAACACATTCACGCCGGCGTCATAGGCCGCGTGCAGCAACTCGTCGCGTCGCGAGCGCATCAATGTAGCGCCGCACCCGAAGATCAGGCGGCTGGCGGAATAGCCCGTGCGCCCCAGGGTACGATAGCGCATCTGCGGCCAGGGCTCGCGCAGAGCGCCGGACTCCTGGGCCTCAGACACCGCCGCACGCAGGCTGCCCGAGCGCAGCAGAGCCTGACCGCCCACTCCCAGCATGGCGCCTGTGCGCGCCACCGTTCGTATGAATTGCCGTCGCCCTTTGAGCATGATCGAGCTCCTTTTGAATTGTCGCCGCAAGGATGTGCCACGCCATTGTATCGCCAACGTCTACCAACACCAGGTTGGCGAACACCAGGTTGGCGAAC
>CENY01171898.1_pt1 | contig 21434 bp, 22 predicted proteins | sample 356181 | NCBI WGS metagenome assembly CENY01 (sample SAMEA2619840, study PRJEB7988) | marine metagenome | isolation source: saline water (ENVO:00002010), including
GTTGTAGTAACTGAATTGCTTCAAAATGCTTTGGACCATGGCTTTAAAAACGACTCACGAGAAATTGAAAATAACAGAGTTGATGTCTTATTAAGTAAAGACCAAGATGCCCTGATGGTCGAGGTGTCGGATAATGGCGTAGGTCTTCCAGAGGGTTTCGATATTGAAAAAAATAGCGGATTAGGACTTACGATTGTAAGAACATTTATTCAACAAGAGCTTGAAGGCTCTATAAATGTAGTTTCAAATTCAGAAACTAAAGGTGTTAGATTCCAAATTCGTCTACCATCAGACAAACTCAGTACAAAAGTCGATTTTGAAGACAAAGGTGTTCTATGAGTTCCAATAAACGCCCTTTGGTGATTGCACATAGGGGCGCTTCAGCAGATTTTCCCGAAAATTCTTTGGATGCATTTTCAGGCGCATTTGAACAGGGCGCTGATTGGATTGAACTTGACGTCCGCCGAACAAAAGATGGCGTTTTAGTAGTCCATCATGATGCCCATCTCTCAGATGGACGTTTAATAAAGGATCTTGATTCCCACCTTTTACCAGAAGAAGTTCCTAGTTTAGCTGAAGCGTTTGAAGCATCTGAAAGTATGGGTGTGAACGTGGAAATAAAGCATTTGCCGGGTGAACCTGACTTTGAGGAAAGAGATCTAGTTTGTGAGGCGGTAGTAGGACTGGTCAAAGCATATAGAACAGATGACAAAATTTTGGTTTCATCTTTTGACATGAACGCAATAAATAGGATCAAAGAGACTGATCACTCAATACCCACAGGGTGGCTTGTTGCAGAAAGAAATGATGTTAATCAAATACTAGACCGAACAGAAGCGCACAATCACAAATCCATAAACCCTTGGGATGGTTTAGTGGACGAAACTTTGGTTCGGCAGGCTCAATCTCGTGGATTGACAGTCAATGTTTGGACTGTTGATGATGAAAGAAGGATTTTGCAACTATGCGACTGGGGAGTTGATGGGATAATTACAAACTTCCCAGGTCGAGCCGTAAAAATTATAAATCAAGAGTCATGATTACCGTTTGCTTTAATTGGCATTACTACGTCAAGGCATGAAGCCTTGTAAATGAAAGAGAATTCTTCGAAATTGCCAAGAAAATCGCCATCGACTTGAAGTGGAACCAATTTGTAGGCGCTCGCTCTGGCTCTGATTAAATCAGTGCGCAAATCAACAGTACGACTAGACGATGTAGTAATTTTTCCTATTCCCAAGGAACCTAAAACAACCGGAAGCAATTTTTTCAAAGTTAGATTTTTGAATGTCGCTACAGCTAGTGGAGTATCTAAATCGGCATTTGGAGCTAAAGAAATTTTTCGTGTTCCTAGATATGTATATGGATCTGTGTTTAAACAGACTGCGAATAACCCTTCAACACCTGTCGTCTCTATATCCCCTAAAGCTTCTTCACCAATTTTCTGAGTAGAGATGCGAAAAGCTGGTCTTTTTCTGTCGTAGTTACGTAACCAGGTTCCTATTGCAGCGATAACGAAAAGCGGGTGGCCGGCAAAACGTTTTAGAACACCTGCTCTTTTTTCTACTTGTTCCACTACAGCAGCATCAAAACCTATTCCAGCATGGAAGAGAAAGTATCTATCATTGACAGATCCCAAACCTATTCGGTGTATGGAGCCAACTTCAAGAGAATCTAAAAGTGAACCAGTTGCTTCTATAGGATCATCGGGAACGCCTAAAGTGCGAGCAAAAACATTGGTAGAGCCACCTGGTAGGGCTGCTATAGCAGTTCCGGAATCGACTAGTCCATTCGCCACTTCATTCAGAGTTCCATCGCCACCTAGAACCACCACTATGTCTATACCGTCCTTAGCTGCATTTTCTGCGATTTTTGTGGCGTGATCTCTCCTCTGCGTGACCGCTACTTCGACACGATGATCTGCAGATAGCGCTTTTTGGATAACCACTCTAGTTCTTCCTGTTACTGAGGAAGCCAAAGGATTTACGACTAGAAGAACTTTCATGTTGCATTAACAGTAGTTGTGATTTGTTGAAAGGATGGTGTTGAAGCAAAAGTGTTTAAAAAGTTTTAAAATCAACTTTCCTTTTTGAAAGAGGAAAAAATCTCATGAAATTAGTCACTTGATGTACCAGTTTGTCTTTATAGAAGGCAAAATGGCGCAATGGATGTAGTTGTTTGTGTTAAGCAGATTCCGGATCCCGCTGACCCAGGGGAGTTGGATCCAGGTACTAAAACTTTGAAAAGAGATACGAAGTTGATTCTTGATGAATCTGATTCGTATGGTGTTGAGATGGCTTTGCAGCTTGTAGATGCGGCAGGATCAGGTGAGGTTCGACTAGTTTCGATGACACCTGGAGGTGAAACGGGTGGCCTGCGAACAGCACTTGCCATGGGGGCTGAAAGTGCAATTTTGGTGAGTGATGAAGCTCTTGCAGGTTCTGATTCTCTTTCCACGGCAAAAGTTTTAGCCGCAGCGATTAAACGATCGAATCCCGATTTAATTCTTACGGCCACTGAGTCAAGTGATGGTTATACAGGAACAGTGCCTGAACAGCTGGCTGAGTTATTAAATTTACCATCTGTAACTTTCGGTAAGGAAGTTACAGTCGACGGAGAGATGGCAACAGTCAAACGCCAAACAGAGTCCGGGTACGATGTGGTCGATTGTCCACTTCCAGCTGTTGTATCTGTTACCGCTGGAGTGGTCGAGCCTAGATACCCTTCTTTTAAAGGAATTATGGCTGCGAAAAACAAGCCTGTTGAGGAACTTGATCTTGCAGCATTGGAGATAGACCCGTCGACAGTTGGCTGGGCCGGTGCTCGTCAAGAGATAACTGAAATTGCTGACGCTCCAGCTCGTGAAGCCGGTGAAGTGATTGTTGATGAAGGTGAAGCCCATGAGCGCATAATGGCCTTTCTCGATGAACTAAAGGTCCTATAGGAGGCATTGATGGGATTTTCAAAAATATGGGTTCACGGTGAAGCCAATGATGGTGTTGTAGCTTCCATCACTCTTGAACTTCTAGCAAAAGCTCGTGAGTTGGCAGATTCAGTTGAAGTCGTAATGGCAGGTGACGCGGAATCAGTTGCTTCAGAACTAGGTGATCATGGAGCTTCGATAGTTCATTCAATAGGTTCACTTGAAGGTGGATTAGCAGGTCCGCGTATCGCATCAGCTATAGCTGAAGCTTGTTCACAGGGTTCAGGTCCAGACGTTTTACTTTGTGGAACAACCTATGACGGACGTGATGTGGCAGGACGGCTTTCTGCAAAGCTTGACGCTCCTGTAATTACAAATATTGTTGATCTGCAAAAAGACGGGGATCGCCTCATCGGGCATGAACCAGTTTTTGGCGGAACCAAAGATGTTTTCACAGGATTCACAAGTGAAGGCGTAGCTATTTTTGTAGTGCGACCAAAATCTTTTGTGGCTGAATCCACAGGAGGTGGTTCTGCTACAGTATCAGACCTTCAAGTGGGTGAGCTCGGAGCAACCGGAAGCGCAGTTGTTAAAGACCAATTTGTTGAAGAGAGCAGTGGTCCACGTTTGGACGAAGCGAACATTGTCGTATCTGGAGGTCGGGGCCTCGGAGAGCCTGATAAGTACGAAATGATCGAAAAGTTGGCAAGTCTCGTTAAAGGAGCCCCCGGGGCATCTCGTGCTGTCGTAGATGCAGGTTGGGTCCCTTATTCTTACCAAGTTGGGCAAACAGGCAAAGTTGTAAAGCCGACTGTTTACCTTGCGTGTGGTATTTCAGGAGCTACACAACACTTAGTAGGCATGAAGGGTTCGGCCAACATTATTGCGATTAATAAAGATGAAGAAGCACCTATCTTCGGGATAGCTGATCTTGGTATAGTCGGCGACGTGCACAAAGTATTGCCTAAATTGATCGAAGCTCTAGAATCTAAAGGGTAGAAACTCTACAGAAGAGGCCAAGGAACCTGTCTTCCTGACGGGTCATGAGGTAGGGATCCATTTGTTACAAGAATGTTGGCTCTTCCCAAAAGGGCTTCTATTTCATTAGAAGTAAGCAACTCGAAAAGAGTTTCTGGTATTCCTAGCTCGATTAAATTTGTTAGATCTGAGATAAGTTTTTTTGGGATTTCTTGTCCGCTGAAATCCCAGATAACAGTTCTAATTTTAAAGTCTTCGTGAAAACATAGAGAGTTATCGATAGCCCAGATCAAACCATCTTTACCTTCTAGCACATGGCCCGCTTTTCTATCCGTGTTATTAGCCAAGAGATCAAAAGTTGCAAGACGGATCAAATCATCACGAAATTTTGTGTCTTCGTTGATTGTAAAATAATGCTTTTCGTAATCACATGGGACATAAAGTTGCATTGATCCAATCCCTAAAGGCCCCTCTCTGAGCACGGTGGGTGGGATAAGACCCCAGCCAAGATGGTAAGCAAGTTCAAATGCTGCAACTTCTCTTTTATAGATACCTGAAGGGAAATCGTACAAAGGTCTTTCACCTTTACCTGGTTTGTAAATCCCTTGGATTTCTATTTCATCATGTTGCAAGTTCGCTAGGAAAGTTCCATTTGAAGCCCAAGGCATACGACCAACCAATTCAATTTCTCCACGATTTAGTGCGTTGATCGCGAGTTCAGTTTTAATTGGCTCACGATCTTTAAAAGGATTTTGTGTGGCTTCAGATTTTTGTTCCTCTTTCAAGGTTCATTCTTTCTAGTTGAAACATGGACACCAGCCAGCAGCATCTGGTTCTAGCGGAGAACCACAGTAAGGGCAGGGTGGCCTTCCGCTAGAAATCAACTCCTGAGCTGTTTGAATAAAACTCTTAACTTGTGACCTGCTTAGAGGTATTCTCACTTGAGCTGGTTCAATGGTTTCTTCTCTAATGAGTTCTTCTGCGATAAGTATTAGTCGGTCATCCAATTGTTCGTATGTGACACCTAAACTTCCGATCACCCAATCTGCTTCTAAAGGATCCACAAATTCTGCTTTTCCACCGGTTTCATTTGAGAAGACACCATCTTCGTTTGGGGGCAAGTCATCGAGCATGCTGCTCAAAAAGTCAGCAAGTCCAGCCATTTGTTGCTTTTCGACTTTCAATGAGAGAATCTGATCTTCATTGCAAGCTTGCAAGTAGAAAATCCGTCTGCCTTGAGGGCCTACTGTGCCAGCGGTGAAACTTTCTGTATGACTCCAATTTATTTCAGGGCGTTCCATCTAGTTGACACTACCTTTTATGTTTAAATTTTTTTGAGATCTCATAAATAAGTATTTGTCTCAGGAGCCTAAAGAAGAATTCAAATTTCCATTTGAATTAAGGCTTAGAAGCAGAGGTCGTTCTTTTGTGTATAGAACTGATGACACTGAACAAGGGCCTACTACTATCCTTTGGAACAGATCCAAGGGTGTTCCGACTGCAGAAGCAAGTATTGCTTTTATGGGATCTGCGTGAGAGACGCATACGACCGTTTTTCCAGAATGACGCTCAATTATTTTGCTAACGGTTTTTAACATGCGTTCTTGCATTTCGGAGAATGACTCACCGTCAGGAAATCTGAATTTTGAGGGCTGTTTTTGTACGGTTGACCAAGATTTCAATTTTGACAGATCGCGTAAATTTCTACCGGTCCATTTGCCAAAATCACATTCATTGAGTCCTTGAAGAGTGCGAACGCGCAAATTAAGACTTTTTGCAATCGGTTTAGCAGTTTGTTGTGTTCGTTCCATAGGAGACGCATAAACTGCTGAAACTTTTTTACCTATGAAACTGCTTGAAGATTCTTCGATTTCTTTCGCAACTATTTGCGCTTGCAGTAGGCCTTCTTCAGATAGATAAAGGTTTGGTGCCCTTCCCGGAAGTTTGCTTCCTGTCGTAGGGGTTTTCCCATGACGTACAAAGAGAATTAAAGTAGCTGCCATTAGTAGTTCAACCTACCCTTCAGATATGGATCCCGTTCTTCAATTAGAGGTAATAAATAAAGAAGTTGTTTCTTGTAGAGCCTGTCCGCGTTTGGTTTCTTGGCGTGAAAAGGTTTCTGAAGAGAAACGTGCTGCCTACAAAGATCAGGAGTATTGGGGATTGCCAGTACCAGGTTTTGGGGATCCACAAGCAAAGATACTTATTGTTGGATTAGCTCCAGGAGCACACGGTGCTAATAGAACGGGAAGAGTTTTCACGGGCGACAGGTCAGGAGATTTTTTGTATGCAGCTCTTTATAGAGCTGGACTTGCTAGTCAACCTGAATCGGTTGGCTTAGAAGATGGGTTGAAATTAGAAAATGTGTTTATCACTTCCCCTGTAAAATGTGTGCCGCCAGCTAATAAACCGAATCAAAAAGAGCGAAGCAGTTGCCGACCTTTTTTCGAAAGAGAGCTTTCGGCTCTAAGTAAAATAAGAGTTGTTGTGGCTTTGGGTCAGATCGGTTATGCATCTACAGCATTTGAGTTTGGTTTAAAGCCAGCACCGAAGTTTTCTCACGGATTAGAAGTCGATATTGATGAAAACAGGAAACTTTTTTGCTCTTATCATGTCAGTCAGCAGAATACGTTTACTGGCCGGTTAACCGACTCAATGTTTGACGCTGTGATTAAAAGAGCCAAAATTGCCGCTGGCGATTGATATTGCTTGGATTACGCTAGCCTCACGCTGTGGGTAATTTTTTAAATAAGAGACACTTATTCGGAGGTGTTCTTGTGTGTGCTTTATTGTTTGCAGGGTGTGCAAATGATGGGAAGCCAGAATCTTGGGAAGATCAAGACAAACTTGTAGTGAGAAATTTTGTAGAAGCTTGTCAGGAATCAAACTCAGATCTTCAATTAAAGGCAAAAAGTTATTGTGAGTGTGTGATTAGACGAGTTCAGGACTTAGTGACCTTTGAGAAGTTCAAAGAGCTAGATGACTTTATTAGAAAGCACAGAGATGAAGTAAGCCCTCAGATGATTTCAGAAAATTATGGGTGGTTGACTGATTCAAACGAGGCTTGTTTGTAGTCAGGCTGGTTATCCCTGATACTGCGGTAGCCCTACTTTTGCTGAAGGGTTTGCCCAGTCAGGCCATCTTGAGCGACTTTTAGCAGCTAGCTTGTGCATCAATTCGATAGCATCTGGATCACTGTCACCTGGCCTACCTTCAATTACACCTTCTTCGAGCATCCTCATAATTATTTGGCGTCCTAGTTCTGTTCGAACAACAGTTAAAGTCCAATCATTGTATTTCCCAATTCCTCCTGTAGAAATGTCAGCGTGTTCTGCCGCAAAGTCTGGACAATGGTTGCAACCTTCTCTTGTCCAAGCATGGCACTCTTTTAGGTTTATCTCGTGGTAGTCGCCATTTTTCATCCAAATTTGGAAGACACCTTTTATGTTCATTTTTGTCATTTCTTCTTTTGGAAGTCTGTATTTTGCCCAAAACAATTCTTCGAAAATTGAATCATCAAAAGATTTGGAACATAGCAATCCAATATTCAACTTGATTGGTTTTCCTGCTTTTCCTACCTTACGATTCCACATGACAGGGCCGATCGAAGTTTGACAACTCATCCCTACAAGAGCCAGCGACTCCAGATTCTTCTCTCTAGCCTCATTTATTGCAAGTGTGTTAGCTGAGTACGTGTACCTGCTTCCAGCTCCGGCTAACACTGACTCTTTGTCAGTAGCTAAAGCAGGAATAGCTTTCCAAGAATTTTCATTTTCTCCATCATTTTCCAAATGCGAGGTTAAAGCTCCATCAATTATGCCGTTCTCCAGACACCATATGAGTATTGCTGAGACCAAACCGCCGTCTTGGCCGAGTTCATGGACGGTAGTGTCACTTGCTCTGGTCAGAAGAACATCTTTGTAGACTCCAGAAACCTCTTCTGGCGTACGGGTGCGATCAAAAAGGTGCATTTCTGCTTCTGTTTCCCAGTCTCTAAATCTTGGACATGCTCTTGTGCAAGAAGTACAGCCTTTTTCACCGTGGATACAGTTATCTAGTCCCAGTTCTTCCTCAAGGTGAAAAGGTTTATATGCGCCTGGTGCATGTTCGTATCCGATTACGTCATGCGGGCATGAAATCACACACCCAGCACAGCCGGTGCAGAGCCCTGAATCTATTACTTCTTCGTATAGTTCTTTCCACTGGAAAGTCCATCTTGGTTGCTTTTTTTCTGACATTACTGACTGTTCTTTTCTCTGGGTTCAGTCTTAATAATAGCCGATTTGTTTTTATAGCCGTTGCAGTTAGCGCCCCTGGCAGGAATCGAACCTGCGCACACGGCTCCGGAAGCCGATGCTCTATCCGCTGAGCTACAGGGGCGAGGTTACACACTGAAGGTTACGTCTTCTTTTTGCTGGACACATCAATTGATGCTATTTCCTTATATTGTTTCAACTGAGTTTGTAGATATTGGGAGTGGTTTTCCCATGTTTTATTTAAAAAAGAGGAGTCAAGATGAATGGTGAGATGGTTAACTTTCAAGCAGGTGATTCTACAGCAGGTGGGTATCTTGCTACACCAGCTGAACCAGGTGCAGGCGTGATGGTTATCCAGGAGTGGTGGGGGTTAGCGCCACAGATTAAAGCTGTTTGTGATCGACTCGCTGCTAATGGTTTTGTCGCGTTGGCTCCCGATCTGTACCACGGTGAATTGGCCCAGCACTCAGAGATGGATAAAGCGGGTGAGCTTATGAGCACTCTGCCACCAGAGAGAGCAACTCGCGACATGTCTGGAGCCATCGATTATTTGCTTGATCATCCTAATGTTGAAGGTTCGTCTGTAGGTGTGGTTGGTTTCTGTATGGGAGGAATGTTGACATTGTTAATTGCTGCTTCTGAAGGCGAAAGGATTGCCGCAGCTGCCCCATTTTACGGAGCGCCTTTGGGGGAGAATGAACCAGATTGGACAGAGTTAACGGCTAGGGTCGAGGGGCACTTTGCTAGCGTAGATGACTTTTTCCCTCCTGACTCTGTAGCTGAATTAGAGAAAAAGCTTAGAGACAAAGGCAAGAACGTTACTTTTATTGTCTACCCGCAGACCGGGCATGCTTTTGCTAATGAGGATGACCCTCTTGGCACTTATAACGAAGAAATTGCTGAAACTGCTTGGAGTCAAGTTATCGAAATGTTTGAAACTGAACTTAATAGTTAATCATTATCAGTTGAGAGAGCTGCTCCTACAGCACCGGCGTTGGGGCCTAGTTCAGCTATTTTCACTTCAACTTTCGGACGGTGTTCACTTCCAATAAGCATTTCGTCGATCCATATTTCGATTCTATTTCGTAGAGGTTCTCCGATTTCACAAATTCCACCTCCAATCACAACTGTGTCAAGATCCAAAAGCAAAATCAAGTTTGTTAAACCTATGCTGACGTCGCGGCAGAAATCATTCAGAATTCTTAACGAATCGGGTTCCTGTTTTTTAACACCAGATGATAAAAGGTGACTGTTTACCTTTTCCCAAGTGCCAGCGATTTCGACTGCCCAAGGAAAGTCTCCGCGTGATGCCTCATCTTGCACAATACGATTTATCGAATTTCCAGAGGCGAAATATTCCCATGGTCCTTTTTGACCTGTTATATGAATTGGACCATTTGCATCTACGATCATGTGTCCTGCTTCACCGGCAAAACCGTTACTTCCAAGTAGCAGATGTCCATCAACAACAAAACCAGTTCCGATTCCTGTGCCCAGAGTCGCCAGAACAAAGTTATTGCTGTTTCTTCCAGCCCCCATTTTCCATTCGGCAATCGTTGCAACTGTGGCATCGTTCCCAACAGTTACAGGAATTTTGAGATGAGCTTCTAGTTCAGGACCTATTGGGAATTCAATTAGATTGGGAAGGTTTGGGGAGTATCTGATAATCCCTGACTTGTGAGCTAATCCAGCTATTCCTATGCCCACTGAAGAGACATTGGTTTTTGAGGACCGTTCAAGATCTTCTACGAGAGAGCACAGTATTTGAACAAGTTTCTGCCCGTCATCACTACTTTTAGTAGTGTGTTCTTGAATTATCTCTCTACTTTCTAGATCAACAAGTGCTGCCCTAGCTGAAGTGCCGCCAATGTCAATTCCAACGACAAATTTTCCCATATTCAAAGGCTAAAGCGTGGATATAAAAAGCGTTGGTTAAAGCTTTTCACTTCTTATTTTCAGCTTCTGATTCCCGTTAGGTCTGTTATAGCTTCAAGAGTGCGTGATTCTTCGTCTATGGTATTTTCTGCGCCTTTTATAATTCTGCGTCTTACTGCAGCTGAAATTGTGTCTATTGTCAATACGACTGCCATCGTCATTATTAAAACTGCGCTGGCTGCAGGAAAGTTTCTGAATGAAAGTTGTGAAACTAGCTCTGACCCAACCCCTCCTGCGCCGATCATGCCCAGAACAGCTGAAGCTCTTACATTTATTTCAAATCTAAACAACCAGTAAGAACTCACTATTGGCATTACTTGGGGAAGAACACCCCATCTCATGCCGCTAACCCATTTCCCACCACATGCTTTTGTTGCCTCCACAGGACCGTCATCAATATCTTCAATTGACTCACAAGCCCATTTCCCAAGTGTGCCGATTGAATGTAACCCGATTGCGAGTGTTCCTGCCCATGCGCCTAATCCAGTGACAGGAATGAGGATGACGGCGAGTATTAACTCCGGGACAGCTCTTATTGCATTAAATAGTTGCCGGATTGGTGATCTAATCCATATAGGAGCAACGTTATGAGCCGCTAAGAAGGCCAAAGGAAGTGAGATTAAAGCTCCGATGATCGTTCCGATCCAAGCTATATAAACAGATTCAAATATTTTTCCGACCGCCCCACGTTCATAAACTTCAGCAAAACCTGGTGGAACCATTTGCCTCAAAATTGCCCATGCGTCACTTGGTGCGTCGAGAAGGCGCGAAATTGTTATGTTCAAACCTGTTACAGACCAAATAATTGCAACACAGAGTGGGATTGCTATTAACCAAAGATGAAAAGTTTTTGGTGGAAGAGGTCTTTCGTTAGTTACTTGGGTTTCTGAAAGTTCTTGCATATCAAACAAGTCTCTTTCGTAGTGAGACACTGATTTGCTCTATTATCCAGACAATTGCAAAAATAATTACCAACAAACCCAAAATACGGTCAAAGCGGAAAAACTGACGTTGAGTTTCAATAACTCGTCCCACTCCACCTGCGCCTACAAGACCAAGTACGACCGATGCTCTAATATTTAGTTCAAAGATGTACAGGGAATAAGCAACATAGGAAGGGAAAACAGTCGGCAAGACACCTGTTCTTACCGCTGGTAGGTGTTTTGCTCCAGATGATCGAGCAGCTTCTAAAGGCTTTGGGTCAGCAGCATCGACTGTTTCACTGAACAGTTTTACCATTACAGCTAAAGAGAAAATTGTAAGTGACCATGCTCCTGCAAAAGCACCAATACCTATTGCTGTTACAAGCAACTTTGCCCAGAAGAGATCAGGTACGGCACGCACCAGGTTCATAATTGATCGACTGAAAAAGTAGACAACCTTATTCGGGGTAGTTAGAGATGACATCGCAAAGCTTACGGGGAGAGCTAGCAGACATCCCACAAGAGTTGAAGCTACAGCGATTTGTAAAGTTTCAATTAAGGGGTCAAAAGTGTTTTCTTTTGTGAGAACCCAGTCCCAAGGAATAGGCCAGAATTTGGCCCATATGGGATTCGACCAAACTGCCCAAAAGGTTGAGAGGTCGAAAGAAACTTTAAAGGCAGCCCAAAAAGTTAAAGCTAAAAGTAGAACTGCGATTAAGAATGATCGTGCACGCGGTTTTGGTTTTGTTGGTCTTGCAGAGGCTGTCAGATCGTCATTCATTTACCGTTGCCGATGTTTTCCGGTGGTTCCTCATTCATTGCGTGAAGATCCTCTGCAGTTATAGCTCTTCCATATATTTCTCTGAAAGTTTCGTCAGTGACGTCATTTATGTCTCCGTCATAAACCAATATGCCGTCACGTAAACCGATCAGGCGTTTGCCGTATTCTTTTGCTAAGTCTAAAAAATGCAGGTTTACAAGCGTGGTTATTCCTAAGTCTTGGTTGATTTTTTGCAAATCTCCCATTACTTGACGGCTTGTGACCGGATCAAGTGCGGCGACAGGTTCATCTGCGAGCATAAGAGAAGGCTCTTGCGCCAAAGCTCTTGCAATTCCTACTCTTTGTTGCTGTCCACCTGAAAGATTTGAAGCACGAACATAAGTTTTGTCAATTATTCCAACTCTTTCCAAGGCAAGCATCGCTATTTCTTTATCTTCTGCAGGCCACATACCTAACGTTGAACGCCACGAAGGAACATTAGCGAGTCGACCCATTAGAACGTTGTTTAAGACACTTGTTCTGTTTACAAGATTAAATGTTTGGAAAATCATTCCAGTTTTAGAACGTACTTGTCTCAATGTCTGGGAATTAGCATTTACGACCTCAGTTCCGTCAACGATAATTGATCCTGAAGTAGCAGGAACCAGTCCGTTGAGTACCCGAAGCAGTGTAGATTTCCCTGCTCCGGATAACCCAACGATTACGACAAATTCGCCATCCTGTATCTCGAGGTCAACGTCTTTTAGAGCCTCAACTCCACCTGGGTATGTAACTGAGACACGTTCAATTTTTATCACGCGTATTCCTAATTATTAAGATCTAAAAGACCCAAGTTCTTATTAGTCGTTAATTCCTAGCTTTTCATTTGCTTCGCGAACGATGTCGAAATCTGAATCCTTCGCTACTTGCATGTCAGTCCATCCGAATACTTCATCAGAAACTGCTTCTCCTTCTTCAGTTTTGAGATAAGCATCCATGTTGTAGTAGATGGCACCTTTCAAACTGTCAGGCAAGTCAGTTCTTACAGCAATTACGTCATTTGGAATTTCTGCAGTCAGGTTAAAGACAATAACATTTTCACCAACATCTGGATTTGTTTTCCTCATTGTTCGGCGAGCGTCATCGTAGGCAACACCAAAGTCTGCATCTCCGTTGTAAACAGCAGCTACAGAACCATCATGTCCACCAGCAAAAACCTTTTCATATTGGTCATCGTTAATTCCAGCATTTCGTAATTGCAAGGTTGGATACTGATATCCAGAAGTAGAACTTTCATTTGTAAAGGCAACAGTCTTACCAACTACATTGCTCAAATCTGCCGTACAAGACATTCCAGGGGAGACAGTTCCTGCATCCACATTTTCTCCTTGAGCCTTGCCTGAATCACCAAAGTAAATTCCTATTTGTAGCGCAACTGCATCTAACGCATCGACTTGTGCGATTCCATCATCGGTGTTTACTAGAGCTGTCCCGGATTTAAGTGTGCCTGGATTGCAGATACTGGAATCATTAGTCATCCATTGGCCATGGTATGTAGGAGCTCCGTAGCGGATGGCTTGTGCCATTACGCTCATATTTCCAAATTCTTTCTGAGCCATGACGAAGCCAGCAGGACCAAATGCCCCTAGATCAGCTTCTCCGGTTCCCATAGCTACACCAAGTCCGACAAAATCAGTTGTGACAATACCTTCAACTTTTATTCCAAGTTTTTCTGTAAGGTGATCCATCATTGGTTGTATGTTGTCTTGCAAGCTCTCTTGCTCTTGGCTCGGCACAAAACCGAAGACAATTTTGTCAGGCCATTCTTCTCCTGATTGTTCCGATTCATCACTTCCACAGGAGGTGACTAAAAGTGCAAGGGCTAATACTACGGCTACTCTTTTCATCATTTTCATTCAAATCTCCAATTTTGAATATTTGGCTATAAACACCTATAGCGAAACTTAAGCAAACACTAGTAAATAAAACCAATAGATACCACTTTCTGCGAAATGAACTTTTGATTAACAGATAGAAACTAATTTCGAGATTATTTTAAAAGCTTCTAACTCGAATCTAAATAGGTTCTATTGTTCACCTATGAGAGGTTTCAAATGACTTTGACCCATCTTGGCCGTATAGCTGCAGTTTTCGCAGTTGTTTGTTGGTCTGCAGGGAATGTAATTGTTGCTCGTCTTGACCTTTCAGGTATAGAAATTGCATTCTGGAGACAATTTTTGGGTGCAGTTGTTTACGGTACGGTCTTCATTTTGATAGGTAAAAGATTCACTTGGTCTCAAATAAAGCTTGCATTTCCTGTCGCGATACTTTTTTGTTCTGAGATAGCAGTGTTTTTCACAGCCTTAAACATCACCACGGTTGCAAACGCGACAATTATTGGTGCGCTGCAGCCAATCGTTTTGATAATCGTCGCAGGTGGAAAATTTGGAGAAGTTATAACAAAGAGATTGGTTGGAATTTCGATTTTCGCGACAGGGGGAGTGGCTGTAGTTGTTTTAGGTTCAAGCAACGACGTTTCATGGAGTCCCTTGGGAGATCTGCTTGCTTTGCTTGCGATGATCTTATTTTCAGCTTATTTTGTGGCAGTAAAATCAGTTCGAGTTCATATTGACACTTTCACCCTTCAGACATTGGCAATGTTCATAGGCTCCATAGGCTTACTTCCTTTTTTAATTATTTTTCAAGGTTCAACTTCAGGTTTTCCCGCCCTTACTCAAAATGAGTTTCTTTGGATAGTGGTTTTGTTGATAGTCCCAGGAAGTGGCCACTTCTTAATGAATTGGGCCCATCTACATGTTTCTTTGAGTCTTGCTGGCTTATTAATGCTCGCCATCCCAGTGTTATCTGCAGGTGGAGCTTGGGTTTTCCTTGATCAGAGTGTTTCAATTTTGCAAGTTGTTGGTGGCGCTGTTGTCATATTTGCCTTAGTGATAGTTACAAGAGATGATGTTGTTTCTGAGAATATAGAGAGCGGAAAAACGTAGATAATTAATCTGAAAATTAAAAGTTGACCCCGTATGTGACAAAATGAGGTTTTTGATCTACGTTTGCGTGAACGCAAACAATTAGCTAATGGAGGAAAAAAATTGAGTGCTGATGGTACGTGGAATGTAACACTTAACAGTCCGATGGGAGCTCAAGCAGGGACTCTTGAACTTGCTTCTGATGGAAATACTCTTACAGGGAGCATGTCGGGTCCGCAGGGAAGTATGGAACTAGAAAATGGCACTGTAGACGGAGATAATCTTTCGTGGACAGTTAACATGACGCAACCAATGCCTATAACAATTGAAGCCACCGCGACAATTGATGGCGATCAGATAAGTGGCGAAGCAAAACTTGGAGCTTTCGGAACAGCAACTTTTGAAGGTTCAAGAGCTTAACGTTTCTGACATAACTGAAAAATAGTTTTAAATTAAAGTCTTTCACCAGACAAACTCATCTCCTGTAATATCTTTGAGGACCTTTAACGCCTAAAGGTGTTGTAAAATTTCACCGGAGATCATAATGGACGTTCGTGAAAGTATTAAGAACCTTATACGAGAAGCGTTGTTGGGCTTGGGTCTTGATGCTTCTGTTGAGGTTCATTTAGAAAGACCTGCAAATAGCCAGCATGGAGATTGGTCTACAAACATCGCTCTAGCTTTAGCGAAAAAAGCAGAGTTGGTTCCACGGGATTTGGCGAATGAGATTAAAAGAGTTTTAGAAGAACTCTATTCTGAAGATATTTCTGCAATTGAAGTTGCAGGGCCTGGATTCATAAATTTTTATTTGAATAAATCTTGGCTTTATGACGTTCTGGTTCAAGTGGTGACTGCAGGCTCGGATAATTGGGCGCGGTTAGGAGAAGGTGAAGGAAGTGAAGTAATTGTTGAATTTGTTAGCGCCAATCCAACCGGACCTTTGCATGCTGGACATGGAAGGGGAGCCTGCTACGGCGATTCAGTTGCCAGACTTTTAGAAAGATCAGGTTATTCAGTTGCTAGAGAATTCTATGTGAATGATCGAGGAACTCAGATGGATCTTTTTGCCGCTTCTTTAGCAGCGTGCGTTTCCGGGAGAGATGTTCCCGAAGATGGATATCACGGCACTTATATAAAAGAGTGGGCTGAGGAGATTCCTGAAGGTGATGATCCTCTTGTTTGGGGAAAGCAACGTGCGCTTACTGCACATAAAGAAGTATTGAGTGATCTAAATATAGAATTCGATTCATGGTTCAGTGAGACTTCGATGGTTGAATCTGGAGCGATTGAAGAAACTCTTTCAATGCTAGAAGAGGCCAATGCTTCTTATCAAAGAGATGGTGCCACTTGGCTCAAAAGTACAGAATATGACGATGATAAAGATCGAGTATTAGTTAAATCAGATGGAGAATACACCTATTTATTGCCAGATGTTGCTTACCACTTAGACAAGTTGCAAAGGGCTGAGCGTCTCGTAAATGTATGGGGTGCTGACCATCATGGTTACATCACTCGCATGAAAGCAGCGGTCGAGTCATTGGGGTACGACCCAAAGAGATTAGACGTGGAAGTCACTCAGATGGTAAATCTTCAGCGTTCCGGAGAGGAAGTGAAGCTTTCTAAAAGAACTGGTGACATAGTGGAACTTTCTGAGGTCATAAAAGAAGTAGGACCAGATGCTGCACGTTTCACTTATTTATTGCAGTCAATAGACACTACACAAACATTTGATTTGGACTTGGTTTCTAGAAGGGTAAACGAAAACCCTGTTTTCTATGTCCAATATGCTTATGCTCGAATCCGCTCGATGATGAAAAAAGCTGATGAAGTTGGTTTTGAACCTCTTCCTATTTCAGAAATTGATCTATCAAAACTTCAACATTCTAGAGAACTGGTATTAATCAGGTCATTGCATGAATTGCCTGAAATTGTTGCTCGGGCTACTCGTGAATTGGCTCCTCATCAGATAACAACGTGGCTACGGGAATTTGCTGCCGATCTGCACGGTTTTTACCATGATTGTCGTGTTCTGGGTGATGAGATAGAACCGTCCTTAACACAAGCAAGGTTTGTGTTGATGCAGGGTGCCCTAATCGGGTTAGAAGTGGGAATGCATTTACTTGGAGTAAGCGCACCTGAAGAAATGTGGCGCGATGAAGTTGAAAGTTCAGAAGGAGACGGATGATGGCAGGAGCAATTATGCGGGAACTACTTCCAGATAATGCAGACACCTCATCGGAGGAGCGAACCCTTGTAGGCGGATGCGATCTGGTGGAACTCGCCAACGAATTTGGGACACCTCTTTTCGTTTACGATGAAAATCATTTACGGTCCAGATGCCGTGAAGCAGTCGAAGCATTTGATGGCAATGTCGCTTATGCCACAAAAGCTTTTCTTTGTATTGAGATGGCGAGACTTGCTTATGAAGAAGGAATGAATCTTGATGTGGCAACTGGAGGAGAGTTGTTTATAGCTAGAAAAGCCGATGTTCCTGGTGAGCGAATAGTCATGCATGGGAATAATAAAAGCCTTGAAGAACTAAACTTCGCACTTAGAGAAGGCGTGGGGCGCATTGTAGTAGATTCTTTCAACGAACTTGAACGGTTAGAAGAGTTGTCTGCTGATTTAGGCATAACAGCTAAAATTCTCTTAAGAGTTACGCCTGGGGTAGAGGCACATACTCATGAATTTATTTCTACAGGTCAAGAAGATTCAAAGTTTGGTTTTACAGTCGCATCTGGTTTAGCTGCGGAGGCTGTTGATAGGGCGAGAAGATCCAACCACTTAGATTTATTTGGTCTGCATGCCCATATAGGGAGTCAGGTTTTTGATGTTGAGCCATTTGCTAAAGCTGTCGCAGTTTTGGCTGAATTTGCAGCTCCTTTTGATTTTCCTGAATTATCCGTGGGTGGAGGTTTGGGAGTTCCTTACGTTGAAGGTGAATCTGCCCCGTCTATAAAAGAGTGGGCAGAAGCTATCTTTGAAGCTTGCAGTAAAGCTGGAGTCAAGTCACTGGTTAGTTCAGAGCCGGGAAGGTCCATAGTCGCTAGTGCGGCAGTAACTCTTTATACGGTTGGGACTATAAAGGAAGTGCCTGGTCACAGGACGTACGTTTCAGTTGATGGAGGGATGAGTGATAATCCAAGACCGGTTCTTTATGGTTCTGGGTATGAAACTTTTTTACCTCGTGCTAATCAAGCACAACGTCAAAAAAATGTACGTCTTGTAGGTAAACATTGTGAATCTGGAGACGTACTTATTAAAGAAGCATGGGTGCCTGAAGATTTGGCAGTCGGAGACATTCTTGCCACTCCTGTAACTGGAGCTTATGGGTATTCAATGGGCTCTAATTACAATCAAGTCCTCAGACCAGCAGTGGTTTTTGTATCTGATGGCTCGCCACGAGTAGTTGTGGCTCGTGAATCATATGAAGATCTAATAAGACGTGACATTTAACATATAAAAGAAGTTAAAACAATACCTGACTACGGGCCTGTGGCAAGTACCGTATGAGTATGGAACAAGTTAATGTCAATATAGGACTTTTAGGTTGCGGAACAGTTGGAACTTCTCTTCTCGAGTTGCTTTATGAACAGAGAGAGGCAATTCTCCAACGCACGGGGTTGGTGATAGATGTCACGAAGGTGTCTGTGAGAGATCTTTCCAAATCTCGAAATGTGCCTATAGAACAGTCTTTGTTTACTGACGACCCGAAACAGGTTGTTGAGAGTGCCGAAGTAGATGTTGTCATTGAAGTGATGGGCGGTATTGATCCATCTAGAGAATTAATTTCAAAAGCGCTTGAGTTGGGAAAATCTGTAGTTACAGCAAATAAAGAACTTTTAGCTGCCCATGGAGAAGAATTGTATGCCCTAGCCGAACAGTCAGGTGTTGATCTGTTATTTGAAGCTGCTGTGGCAGGTGCAATTCCCATTATCCGACCATTACGTGAGTCTTTAGTCGGAGAACCGATTACCAGAATTATGGGGATTGTGAACGGTACAACAAATTTCATTCTTACAAAAATGTCTGACGAGGGCATGCCATATGCGGAAGCATTGGAAGAGGCCCAGAAGCTGGGTTATGCAGAAAGCGACCCAACAGCAGATGTTGAAGGTCATGATGCTGCAGCTAAAGCAGCGATAATTGCAAGCCTCGCCTTTGGAGGGAGGGTTAGCTCCAGTGATGTTTATGTGGAAGGTATTACAGAAATAACTCCTGAAGACCTACAATTTGCGCACCGCTTGGGTCATTGCATAAAGCTGTTGGCGATTGCGGAAAAACAAGACAGCAACGGTGAAGAGTCTTTATGCGTTCGTGTTCATCCGAGCATGGTTCCTTTATCTCATCCTTTGGCAAATGTCCAAGAAAGTTTTAACGCTATTTTTGTTGAGGGCGATTCAGTGGGTGACTTGATGTTTTACGGTAGAGGCGCTGGAGGTCAACCAACCGCATCAGCTGTGCTGGGAGATTTGATTGACGCTTCTTGCAATATAAAAAGATCAAGCAGTGCTTCAATTGGAGAGTTCAGATCTATAAGAATTTCACCAGTTGCTGATTTAGAGACTCGGTACTTTTTGGAAGTAGAGGTAGATGATCGGCCAGGCGTTTTGGCACAAGTAGCAGCTGTTCTTGGGGAACACAATGTGTCAATACAGTCTATGGAACAAGAAGGTCTCGAAAGCGAAGCCAGACTTATTTTCATTACCCATAAAGCGCTAGAAAGTGATTTTCAAGCAGCTATAGATGCTTTGGACGAGCTGCAAATAGTTAGAAGCATCGGAACTGTCCTAAGAGTTATCGGAATCGATTAAGTCGAGGGGTGTAAGTGAGGTATGTAAGTACAAGAGGTCTAGCGCCAGAAAAAACCTTCAGTGAAGCCTTGTTGACAGGTTTAGCAGAAGACGGGGGCTTGTATGTCCCATATGAATGGCCGACATTGCAGTATTCAGGCAGCGGCGATTATTTGGAAACCGCTTTCAAAGTTATGAACCTGTTTATTGATGGAGGCATCGCGGAGAAAGAACTTAGGCAAATAATTACTGACGCCTATAGCTCTTTTGAAGCACAAGAAGTGGTTCCTTTGATTGAACTAGATGATCAAATCTACCTAATGGAGTTATTTCACGGTCCAACTCTTGCTTTTAAAGACATTGCCTTACAACTAGTTGGAAGGTTGTTCGATCATGAATTAAATGCCAGAGGAGAACACCTGACAATTGTGGGAGCGACTTCAGGTGATACGGGTTCAGCAGCGATTGAAGCTTGCAGGGATAGACAGAATTTGGACATAGTTATTCTCCATCCGGCAGACAGAGTTTCTGATGTTCAACGAAAACAGATGACTACCGTAGATTCTTTCAATGTTCATAATGTTGCTATTGAAGGAACCTTTGATGACTGTCAAGATCTGGTTAAAGCGATGTTCAATGATCTCGAGTACAGAAATAGCTTGAAACTAGGTGCTGTTAACTCAATTAACTGGGCAAGGGTTATGGCTCAAATTGTTTATTACGTGGTGGCTTGTGAGAAACTTGGTTCCAATGAACAGCAAGTAATTTTCTCTGTTCCAACCGGAAATTTCGGAAATGTATTTGCTGGCCATGCAGCAAGGAACTGTGGTCTTAATATTCCAAAACTGCTGGTAGCAAGTAATAAAAATGACATACTTACACAGTTTTTCAACACAGGTGGAATGGAGATCAGTGAAGTCATTCCAACTCTCTCCCCAAGTATGGATATACAAATTTCATCTAATTTAGAAAGACTCATCTTTGAGTTATTAGGTAGAAATGGTGGAGATGTAAGAAATCTTCTCGAAAAGTTTCGCTTAGATGGAAGCATTAATGTAGGTCCTGATGTGGAGGCAAAGTTGTCCGATAGTTGGAACGGTTACAGTTTTGATGATGAAGAAGTAGTTAATTGCATTTCTTTAGAATCGGAAAAATCAGGAGTAGTGCTTGACCCACATTCAGCTATAGGAGTGTTGGCTGCACGTGCCTACCGAAAAGAAAAAGACAATCAAAAAGTTCCGATTGTTTGCCTTGCTACAGCGCATCCAGCTAAATTTCCTGAAGCGGTTGAGCAGGCCATTGGTCACTGTCCACCTCTTCCAGACCGATTAGCAGATTTGCATGAGCGTCCGGAGTATTTAACTCTTTTACCAAATGATTTAGAAATTGTAAAAGACCATGTGAAGAACTGTTCCAGAATAGGTATAGGGAAATAGGCCAGAAATGCTGAAGGTTTTTAACATAATGGGAAAATCATGAAGTATGTAATATGCGTTCCAGACGGTTGTGCTGATTTGCCTGTTCCTGAACTTAATGGGAAGACTCCTTTAGAGGTAGCCAGCATGCCAAATCTTGACGCGCTCGCTGCGCGAAGTACTTTAGGCCGTGCAGAAGTCATTCCGAGTGGCATGCCACCAGGAAGTGATGTGGGGAACATGTCAATCTTTGGTTATGACCCAAGCCATTACCATACAGGCCGTGCCCCAATTGAAGTTGCTGCTCTGGGAGTAAAATTGCGACCAGACCAAACGGCTTTTAGATGCAATTTGGTGAAAATAGTTGATGGTGTAATGGTTGATTACGCAGGCGGAAATCCTTCCTCGGATGAAGCAGCAGAAGTTATTGCTGAAATCAATAAAGAGCTGGGCAAACCAGATGACGGGAT
>CENY01169471.1_pt1 | contig 21408 bp, 17 predicted proteins | sample 356181 | NCBI WGS metagenome assembly CENY01 (sample SAMEA2619840, study PRJEB7988) | marine metagenome | isolation source: saline water (ENVO:00002010), including
TTTTATGCGCTCTAGTGGAGGCTGATGCGCGTCTTCCGGGACAGGGTTTTGGACAGAACAACAGTGATCGTACTGTCAGGAATGGCGTATACTGCTCCATGGATCGGGGCGAGAGTTGGGAACACCGATCGACTACGAACAACAGACCCATGTACTATTCTCAGATTCGGATCGATCCAAACGATCCGGAGCGAATGTATTTGGGCGGATCCAGCATGTATCGGACGTCGGATGGTGGACGCACGTTTACGTCCGATGCCGCGGCTGGTGTGCACCTAGACCATCACGCTCTTTGGATCAACCCGGACAATTCGGACCACATGATCCTTGGCAGTGATGGTGGTGTTTCCATCAGTTGGGACCGTTCCGATAATTGGTATCAGTTCCGGAATTTGCCGCTTGGTCAGTTCTACGAGATAGGTGTAGACATGCGCGATCCCTATCACGTGTGTGGGGGACTGCAGGACAACGGTTCTTGGTGCGCCCCTAGCGACACCCGCTCGAATCAAGGAATTCGCACACGCGACTGGTATAACGTTGGTAGCGGAGATGGGTTCTTTACCGTTATGCACCCTTCGAACACGTCACTGATGTTCGCAGAGTCTCAGGGGGGCAATCTGATCCGGGTAAATCTTGAGACCATGGAGCGGACCCGAATGCGGCCTATTGGTCGCCCTGATGCGGATGGTGAAATGCCCCAACTTCGGTGGAATTGGGATACCCCAGTAGTTCTGTCTAGCCATGACGAGAACACGTTGTACATCGGTTCCAATATTCTCTTCCGTTCTAATGACTTAGGGCAAAGCTTCACAGCCGTCAGTGATGATCTGACATGGTCTGTGGATCGAGACACACTGAGCATTATGGGAGTGCTTGGAAGCAGCGCTCAGATGTCTCGAAATGACGGTCAGTCTTCCTATGGCAATTTGACTGCGATTGCAGAGTCTCCTTTAAATGAAGCGGTCATTTACACGGGCGCGGACGACGGGAGGGTGCACGTTACTCGAGACAGCGGACAAACGTGGACGGATGTAACCGATCGCTTAGAAGGTCTGCCAAGTTATGCGTACGTGACCCGGATCGTCGCTTCGAACGGTGAGGATGGAGAAGTTTTCGCTGCGTTCGACAACCATCGAAATGACGACTTCAATTCGTACTTGTACCACAGCGAAAATTTCGGCCAAGATTGGAAGAGGATTGGCAGTGGGCTTCCGGCCAGTTCCCTGAATGCGCTAGCACAGCATCCGGACAACGCCGAGTTGCTTTTTGTGGGTAACGAGGTGGGAGTGTATGTGTCTGCTGACGCTGGGGTGACATGGGTGCAGATGGGAACGGGTCTTCCCACCGTGCCTGTCGACGACATCAAGATTCATCCTCGCGAAAATGATTTGATCATTGGGACACACGGCCGAGGAGTGTGGATTATAGATGACATTAGCCCGCTTGAGCACCTCAGCACGAACGTGATGGCCTCCAATGCTCACATCTTTCCGATTCGCAGGGCGACGTCCTTCAATCCATATACTCCACAAGGTTGGACACCAGGTATTTTCGCAGCGCCGAATCCTCCATCGGGTGCACGAATCCGCTATCACCTCAGTAGTGATGTGGACGAACTGGAACTCCGGGTGACTGATGCCACTGGAAAGCTCGTTCGAGATCTCGAGGCGCAGATGACTTCTGGCGTGCACGAGGTCATCTGGGACCTTCGCCTGCATCTAGAGAATGGAGCGTCGGAGAGTGGCAGATTAGGCCCACGAGTGTTGCCTGGTGCCTACATAGTGGAGCTTGTGACTGGTGATGACATTGTGCAGAGAGAGGTTTCAGTTCGGATGGATCCGAGGGTCGAGATCGGCCGCCGGGAGCTTATGGCCCGGCATCAGGTGATGATGGATTCGTACAGAATCGGACTTGCTCTTGAGGAGGCGGAAAGAACGCTTGAAGAGGCTACAGCTCAGCTAGTGGCTGCGGGTAAGCTTGTCGAAGGTCGAGATGATGAAGGGCTGACGAGTGAGATCCAGGAAGTCCGCGATAAGCTCGCTGCTCTCAGTGAAGAGCTAGATGACTCGTCAGGTGGCGGATCTGCATGGAGAGGTGTCGAGAGTTCTGGAGCGATGCCGACTGCAGATGCCCTTTATCTGATTGATGAGTCTTGGGCGAAGGCTCCCGGTATCACGGAAGGTGTGAACGCGATCATCAGCGATGTAGAATCGATTCTGAGACAGGTATACGCTCCGATAGCGATGCCTGATCTTCCAAATGTGCTTCCAATACCCTCTAGGGGTGTGTTATAGGTGCCGGAAAGCAGATTTATAGGAGCAGGTCGGCTCAAGTTACTCGTCGCGTACTTAGCGGTGGCGTTTGTGATCATCCTGGGTATTGGTGCTTTTTTTGACAGGAGTGGACTTAGGAGTGGCCTGATCCTGAGCTGGCTGTTGCTACTCCCGGTGGGGGCGTGGCATGTACTGAGGAGGCCGTTGCAATGACAAGAAGAGTGTGTACACAAGTGGTAGTCGGTGCAGGCTTGTTGGTTTGCGCAATGGGATGCGAGGAATCGTTACCCGTCGTGGTATGGCCGTCTGATGACGCAACGCCAACCGAGTTCAACCTTGCGATGAACGCTAAGATTCTGTGTTCTGGGATCTGGGTGCAGGGGCGTGACCCTGAGGTCCACATCGCTTCTGATCTTCGTCGATTCGATCACTTTGGGTGGAGTAACGACTTCGACTATGAGATAAACGAGGAACGCAAACAGGTGACTCTGTCGTCACCGAGTTCAGAGCATGCCCGGACCGCTCAGCATAATGGCGATCAAGGCTGCTCGGTGCTTCCTAGGGGTATGAGTGATATACAGTTCACTCCGTCTGATGTAGGGCGTGATTGGCCGGATTCTTCACAGATGGTTTGGCCGATGGGCGAAGTCCCTACGGGTAGTGACTCACCGGTGGAAGTGGACGTCTCTGAGTTGGAGCAAGCGCTTGATTGGGCGATGGCGAATCATGAACACGGTCAGAACACTCGAGCGTTCTTGGTACTCTATAGAGGGCAAATTATCGGAGAGCGCTACGCTCCCGATATTCCAAGAGACATGCCTCACCTTTCCTGGTCGCAAGGGAAGTCGATCACGTCAGCGTTGGTAGGCGTCTTGATAGAACAAGGTGCGCTCGCACTTCACCAGCCTGCGCCTGTACCTGAGTGGGAAGGTGACGAGCGCGGTGAGATTACAATCGCGAACCTTCTTCGAATGAGTTCGGGTCTGGATTTCAATAACTATGGACTCGGCAACGAGAACTCTCTTTCGATTGATAACCATCATTTCCGTATCTATTTCGATGGCATAGACGTATTCGAACATGCAGTCAGTTTCCCGCTTGCTACTGAGCCAGGGACCCGATGGAGCTACTTGAACTCTGATCCTCTTATGCTTGGACGGATTATCCGAGAGACTGTGGAGGGGAGGGGTGAGGATTACCATGCTTTCCCTTGGGTAGCACTTTTTGACAGGATTGGGATTAAAAATGCTGTCCTTGAGACGGATGCGTGGGGTAACTTTATCCTGACCGGTTATGACTACATGTCAGCGAGAGATTGGGCGCGTTTTGGGCTTCTCCACCTGCAGGACGGTATTTGGGAGGGAGAGCGGATTCTTCCGGAGGGTTGGGTGGACTTTGTCCGAACCCCGGCACCAGCTAGTGAGTCGAGTAACTATGGAGGGCAGTTCTGGCTCAATGCGGGTGGAGCGTATGATCGAATCCCAACAGATGCGTTTTGGCCGTCTGGTTTTATGGGACAGAACACAGTGATTATACCGTCCAGGGATCTGGTAATCGTCCGCTTAGGCCCCAGTCCCGGGGGTGGTGCTGCATACATGAACGAGTATGTAGGACGAGTGTTGGATGCTATCGAACAAGTCGACACGATGTGATACTTCAGGTTTAAGTGGTGTGGCTCTGACACCGAGTTCCGTACCCAGTTGACCCAGTTTACGCGTCCCGCCATCGTTGGCGTGAGCGTAACAATCGATATCACCGTGCTTGTAGTTTTTACACTTTGAACACCGAAGTTTCTGACCAAAAAACTGATCAGAGATTTGCACACACTGGTTAGGCTTGTCCTGACCAAGAAGAAGACGCGGTGTCCGAGACTCCACCCTGGAGCCGCTTTTTTTGATGCCGTTTAGACTATCAGAATGATTGAGCGCATTGCCATTTAAGAGGCGAACGCCTGATGTCCACAGAACAACTTAAGATCACACTTCCCAACGGTGATGTTCTCCAAATGCCCTTGGGTACCACCAGTGGTGAGGTGGCCGCTCACATTGGCCCGGGGCTCGCGAAGGCGGCTTTGGCTGCTGTGGTGAACGGCGAAACCGTGGGCCTGATGGAGCCCATTGTTGAGGACGCCGAGATACGGATCCTAACTGATAGAGATTCGGACGCTCTGCCAGTGCTTAGGCATTCCGCTGCTCACATTCTTGCAACCTCGGTGAGAGAGTTGCGTCCTGAGGCCGCTATTGGGTTCGGTCCAGCGATAGATGATGGATTTTACTATGACTTCGAGGTGGACGAGCCCTTCACCCCCGAAGACTTAGAAGCGTTTGAAAGAAAGATGATTGATGTGGCTGCGGCGGATCAGATGTTTGAGCGTCGGCAGGTATCCAAATCTGAAGCGAGAGACCTCTTCAGTGACGACCCCTTAAAGCTGGAGCGGCTAGAAGAGTTCGAAGACGATGAGGTGATAACGGTATATGCGAACGGTCCGTTTCTGGATTTGTGCAAAGGTCCGCACATCAAGAGCACTGGGGGACTGAAGTATTTCAAGCTGACTTCTGCAGCCGGGGCGTATTGGCGGGGCGATGAGAAGCGGCAAATGCTGCAAAGGATTTATGGAACTGCGTTTCATAGGAAGAACGACCTAGAGGAGCATCTTCATCGCCTAGAGGAAGCGAAAAGGCGAGATCACCGCCGGCTAGGACGTGAGCTAGGTCTTTTTCAGTTTCATCCAGTGTCACCAGGGGCCCCGTTCTGGACTCCGCGGGGTACAATCCTTTACAACACCCTAGAGCAGTTCGTGCGTACGCGGCAGCGTGAGGATTTCTTAGAGGTCAGGACGCCTCTCATGTATACGAAAGAGCTCTGGGAGCAATCCGGTCACTGGGGGAAATACCGAGAGAATATGTTCCTCGTGCTGGACAACGAGTCTGGTGAGCACAACATGTCGCTCAAGCCAATGAACTGTCCTTCCCATCATCTGTACTATGCGTCGGAAACCCATTCCTACAGAGAACTGCCGCTACGCTTTGTGACACTTGACGTTCTGCACCGTAATGAACTCTCAGGAGCACTCTCTGGACTGACGAGGGTTCGTCAGTTTGCTCAGGATGATTGTCACGTATATCTGCGTGAGGATCAGATCGCTGAAGAGGTCCAGTTCCTGACTGATTTCATCCTGGGGCATTATGCGGCGTTCGGGCTTGAGTCTCGGGTTAAGTTCGCGACTAGACCTGAACAACGTATAGGAAGCGACGAGCAGTGGGATCATGCTGAGGCTGAGCTTAGGCAGGCTTTAGAATCGACGGGTTGTGAGTATGATGTCGAAGAGGGTGACGGGGCATTCTATGGCCCGAAAATTGACTTTCATGTCACCGATTCGATTGGACGTAGCTGGCAGTTGGGAACGATTCAACTCGACTACAGTGCTCCGGAGCGATTTGGCCTGGAGTACGTCGGTAGTGACAATAAGCCTCATCGTCCGGTCATTATTCACCGTGCAGTCTGCGGCTCTTTCGAGCGATTCATCGCAATCCTCATAGAGCACTATGCAGGAGCGTTTCCCACTTGGTTGGCACCCGAGCAAGTTAGAGTCATGTCCGTTGGGCAGGACTGGGATGAGAGTGCTCATCAGTTGGTCGAGGTTCTGGTGAAGGCTGGTATTAGGGCCACACTTCAATCTCGGGAGACGCTGGGTTACCGAATCCGGGAGGCAGAGTTGCACAAGATTCCCTACATGGCGGTCGTTGGAGAGAGGGAAGCGTTAGACAGCACTGTAGCAGTGCGTGAGCGTGGGAAGGGTAAGAAGCAAGAGGTGATGTCGCGAGATAGCTTTGTGAGCCTTCTTAAGGAAAAGATTAGCACCCGATCGTTAACCTGATGATCAGGTCCTGTCTGTCTCCCGACGACTTGACGTGCGGTTGCCCGAGGGCCTTCGTGCCAATTTTGAGTGGGCACAGTTGACCACTCCTCCACAGAGGGCCATTTTTCCACTCGTCTTATTGAGTTAGATAAAAAATTAGGAAGCGAGTCGTGCGACCAGCGGCTCCACCTTCATGGCGCTACGCTGCGCTGAGGGTCGTACGGATCGATTGGCAGGTTGCATTGCTGAAACGGTCCGGTCGCGGCCCGGGACTCGTCTCGGGCTTTTTGTGTCTAGGGATTTGAGCCTCGGCAGAGCCTCAAACAGTGAATCTATCGGAGGGAAGGGACATCAGCAGAGATCGAGTTCGTGTTAACGACCAGATCAGGATCAGCCCGATAAGGTTGATCCAGGATGATGGAGAACAGATCGGAATTGTTTCCATTGATGAGGCTCGTGAGCGAGCTGAGGTTCGTGGAATGGACCTGGTCGAGGTCGCACCGGAGGCTAGGCCTCCTGTAGTCAAGATGATGGACTATGGGAAGTACAAGTACGAGGCAGACCGGCAGCGCAGAGATGCGCGGAAGAAGCAGCACACTATTAAGGTGAAGGAAGTGAAGTTCAGACCGGGGATAGAGGACCATGATTATAATTTCAAGGTCGGACATGCTCGGCGGTTTTTGGAGGAGGGCAATAAGGTCAAACTGACGATGATGTTTCGGGGTCGTCAGATAACCCATCCAGAGATTGGAAAGGAAGTTCTTGCAAGGGTTATGGAGGACCTCCAGGAACTCGGGCAGCCGGAATCGTTCCCGAATATGGAGGGGCGGATCATGTCTATGGTCTTAGCCCCAATAAAAGACTGAAAAGACTGACTCCCGCACGTACAGATGCGGATTGGAGTTTTAGTAGTATGCCGAAGATGAAGACCCACCGGGGAGCCGCTAAGCGCTTGAAGCAAACTGGCACCGGAAAACTCAAGCGGATGAGGTCGAACAAAAGCCACATCCTCAACAAGAAGACGACGAAGCGTAAACGTCGGCTGCGTCAGCCTGAACTTGTGAGTAAGTCCGATGAGAAGCGGATGCACAAGATTTTACCTTACGGCTCCTGAGGAGGAAAAAAAATGCCTAGAGCAACCTCCGCAGTTGCGCGTAATAAGAGGAAGAAAAAAGTCTTAAAGGCCGCCAAGGGTTATTTCGGTGGACGAAAGAATCTTTACAAAACTGCAAAAGATGCGGTGGAGAAGGGTTGGGAGCATGCATACAGGGATAGAAAGAAGAAGAAGAGAAACTTTCGACGACTCTGGATTGCTCGTATAAACGCGGCTGCACGCCAGCACGACATGTCGTATTCGCGCTTCATCAACGGTCTTAAGGCGGCGGGTATCGAACTTGATCGCAAGGCGCTGGCTGACCTCGCGGTCAAGAACCCCGAAGCGTTTGAGGCGATAGTTCGGGAGGCTAAGGAAGGTCTGGCAGCTAAGGCCAGCTGACCACATCAGAGAACTTTGAAACTGAGGGCTCCGCAGCGTGTTACTGCGGGGCCCTCAGTGCGTTATGGAGGACAGAGTGGACAGAACTGAGGAGCTTCACTGGAGGGCTCTCGAGCGCATGTATTTGGGCTCGCCGATCAACACCATATACGAGCCTAGTATTTCAGTGAGGCACGAGAGCGCAGAGATATCGATCCTGATACAGGAACGGTTCTTCCACGCGGCTGGGGCAATCCATGGCTCAGTAACGTGGAAAATGCTGGACGATGCGGCTTTTTTTGCCGTCGCCAGTGTGGTTGACGATGTGTTCGTTTTGACGACTTCGTTCACGAGCTACCTGACTCGCCCGGTCTCAGAGGGCAAGTTGAGGTCACTGGGCCGCATTGTGAATCGTAATCGTAGTCAGATCGTTGCCGAGGCTGTCGCTTTTGACCAAGATGGTCGTGAGGTCGGTCGAGGGAGCGGTATCTTTGTTCGGAGTAAGCAGAGCCTAGCAGAAATCCCGTTGTATGGGAGCGTGGAAGAGTGATAGCTTTCCGAAGAATCTGCGCGTAATGCGCCCAACGAATCACCGTGGCCGAGCTCTATGAGTGAGTCAAATCCGATTGCGGACCTGCAGGCGCTCGAAAAAGAGGCACTAGCAGCAGTGAAGTCGGCCCAGGATCGGGAGTCACTTGAGGCAGTGCGAGTGATGTACCTTGGGCGCAGTGAGGGTAGACTCTCAGCGATCCTGAGAGGCTTGCCTCAGGTCCCAGAAGAGCGTCGGCCTGAGGTCGGAAAGTCTGCGAATTCAGTAAAGGAAAGGGTCTCTAATGCACTTGAGGCACGGCAGTTGGAGTTAGCCGCACCATCCGCTGAAAGCGAATTAGACCTTACTATGCCGGGACGTTCTCGCTGGCGTGGGGGGCTGCACCCCATCACTCAAGCTGTTGATGAGATTTGGCATATATTTCGAGACCTAGGTTTTGCTCGTGCCCGGGGGCCTGAGGCGGATACGGTGTGGTACAACTTTGAGGCACTCAACACACCGTTAGACCATCCTGCAGCTGACGAACAAGACACCCTCTACTTGGTTGATTCGGTTCTTCTTCGCAGTCACACCTCTCCAGTCCAAATGAGGACAATGGAGGCCAACGAGCCTCCAATCCGTATTATAGCGCCGGGCTGGGTTTATCGCCGGGACACGTACGATGCTACCCACACTCCAGCGTTCATGCAGATTGAGGGGCTGGTGATCGATGAAGGGATCACCTTCGTCGATTTTAAGGCCACGCTCGCTGAGTTCGCCCGGCGCTACTGGGGACCAGATACTCAGGTTCGGTTTCGCCCTTCCTATTTTCCGTTTACCGAGCCGAGCGCAGAGGTCGATGTTAAACGGATTATCACCCGCCCAGATGGTACCCAGTATGAGACGGAATGGTTGGAGATAATGGGCTCTGGGATGGTCGATCCGAATGTGATCGCGAACGCCGGCTATGATCCTGAACGATATACAGGTTGGGCATTCGGAATGGGCCCTGGCCGGATTGCGATGCTAAAGCACGGCGTCCAAGACCTTAGGACCTTTTTCGAAAATGATATACGATTCCTCGAACAATTCGCTCGGTGAACGTTTCAACTAAGTGGTTGATTGATTTGGTGCCCGGCCTGGCGGGCGGACCCGAGGAGATCTCTGAGCAATTGGCACTACGTGGGGCGCCGGTTGACGATATCACGTCTCCGGGCAGAGATCTGAGTGACATCATTATCGGTCGGGTGATTAGGGCGCGGCAGCATCCTAATGCGGACCGGCTTCGGGTGTGTGAGGTCGATAACGGAGAGGAGACAGTTCAAATCGTATGTGGGGCGCCGGTGGTGAAGGACGGGGCCTGTTACCCGTTGGCTCCGGTAGGGTCAATCCTCCCGGGTGACTTCAAAATCAAGAGATCTAAGATTCGTGGTGAAGTTTCTCATGGCATGTTGTGCTCTGCTAAAGAGTTAGGTCTTGGAGACGATCACTCGGGAATCATGGAGTTGGTCGGTGATTTTACTCCTGGGGCATCGTTCATCGACGCTGTGGGGCTCAATGATTTCACGCTAGACGTCGAGGTCACCGCGAATCGAGGCGACCTACTCTCGCATGTTGGGATCGCAAGGGAGCTCGCGGCTTCGGGTGAAGGCCACATTGAGCTACCGGAAATACCTGATGTATCCGATTTGCCATTCGAATATCAAACGGGGGCCCCCGAGGTCGGGCACGCTGGATTCTCTGTCCGGATCGAAGATGAGAATCTGTGCCATCGGTACATCGGTGCGGTGATTCGAGGAGTGAGTGTCAAATCATCCCCGGAATGGCTACAGGCACGACTTCGTGGAGCTGGAGCACGACCGGTCAATAATATTGTGGATGCGACCAACTATGTATTGCTAGAGTTGGGTCAGCCGATGCATGCGTTCGACCTAGCTGAACTGAGAGGGCAATCGGTCATTGTGCGCGGAGCATCTCAAAAGGAAACAGAATTCGTAACGTTGGACGGAGAAACCCGCCCAATCAGCACAGATATGCTCATGATCTGTGACGAGGAGGTTCCAGTCGCGATTGCGGGGGTGATGGGTGGCAATAACTCTGAAGTCAGTGATAGAACGGTGGACATTCTTCTTGAGTGCGCACTGTTCGACCCGAAAGCTACTCGGACAACCAGACGTAAGCTTGGAATGTCTACTGATGCATCTTACCGCTACGAGCGGGGTGTAGATCCAGAAGGTTTGAGGAGTGCGATGGAGCGCTGCATTCACCTGGTTCTTTCTACCGCAGGTGGTGAGTTGGAGTGGCCGATACTGGATTGTAATCCAGTTCCGTTTGAAAGCAGCACAGTTGAGCTTAGGGTTTCGCGCATCGAAAAACTTCTGGGGATTCCCTTCGAGGCAGGTTATGTGGGGGATCTCCTCGCACCGCTCGGCTTCGCCGTAGAAAAGGAAACAGATGGGGTGCTCCATGTTCGTGTGCCAGGTTTCCGATCTTATGATGTCACCCGAGAGGTTGATCTCATCGAAGAGGTCGCGAGGACCCATGGGTTCGACAACTTTCCAGACACTTTAGGACCACAGAGAGCGTCCTCGGTGGCTGATCATCCACTGTTTCAACTCGAGGACCGACTTAGGGCGGTTTTAGTAGGGCACGGTATGTTTGAGGTCCAAACGCCCGCGTTTTGTCCGGAGGGAGAGGGGGACGTCGAGGTCTCAAATCCCCTGACAACGGTTGAGCCTTTCTTGCGAAGCTCGCTGATGCCCTCCCTGCTGAGACGGGTGGAGTACAACATGGCAAGAGGGAACCGGGATGTCCGTCTGTTTGAACTTGGAACTTCTTTTCATAAGCGAGGTTCGGGAGAGCCACCACTAGAAGAACCCCATCTCGCAGGGATTCTAACTGGGCGACGTGAGCCTCCGCACTGGTCCCGAGAAGATGAGGAGTTCTCAATGTGGGACCTGAAAGCTCTCGTAGTGGATATAGTCGGTCGGGTATATGGGGAAGAGGTGAGGATTGAGTCAGGTGGTGTTAAATGCCCGACTCTCCTAGACGATGATATGTGCATCTGCGTGCGCGAAGGCTCAGGAGATATAGTCGGGTATGCTGGTCGGGTAACTGATGAGGCGAGTGATCTGCCGGTGTGGGCCGGGGATGTTTGGTCCTTCGAGTTGGCGTTACCTCGTAATCCATCAAAGGGCACAGACGTAGTGGTTACCCCTCTACCGCAGTTTCCCGCTAGTGAGAGAGATCTCGCGCTTCTTCTCCCGTCTGCGGTGACTTCGGGAGAGGTAGCTGAATTGATCCGCGGTTCTGCCGGGCCTGACCTAGAGGCATTAGAGGTCTTTGACCTCTACGTGGGGGAGGGCATCCCTGCAGGGGTTCGGTCTGTAGCGTTTCGCTTGCGTTTTCGGTCAATAAGAAAGACCCTCAAGGACAAGCAAGTCGACAAGAACATGAGTGCTGTTCTTAAACGTCTTGAGGAGGATCTAGGTGTCGAAGCCCGAGCGTAGTGACAATTCTGTTGAGGTGGAGACTTTCGAGCGCCTCGAATCGGCTATTGCACGTCTTGTCCGCTCAGTAGAGGAGTCGGCTCGCCGCGCGGTTTCGGCAGAATCCCAAGTGCAAGAAGTCAAAACGCAGAATGTGGAAATGGCTGGTCTGGTGGAGCGTTTCACAGAAAGCCCAATAGACGCCAAAGATCTCATGGCGCGACTGAAGCGACTAGAGGACGAGAACGATGATCTCAGGACTCGGCTTGACCGGGGCCGCGAAGGAATTGAACGAATGATCACCCGGATCCGTTTTCTGGAGAATCAGAAATGACTTCCGATAAAAGTTCGGTGACCGTCCGGATTGCCGGTGAGGATCACACCATCCGTGCTAGTGCTGAACCGGAGTACACTCGCAAATGTGCGAAGTTGGTAGATGACCGGATTCACGATATCCGGGTTGCGGCTGGATTAATCGAAGGACACAAGGCGGCGATCCTAGCAGCGCTGTCGATAGCGGATGAACTCTTTCAGGCCCAAGATCAGCGAGACCGTTCGGTCGGGGAAATTATGGAGCGATTGGAGGGGCTAACTGCTCAGTTAGAAGGGGTTCTCCCTCCCGAATAACCCGACTCTGACGCTCCGGAGTTTTGTGTGTGCTATAGCACACGATTTGGGCAAGGGGATGAAAGTGTGGATGTCGAAACTCGTATCGAGTGGGTAGTTCGGAGACGGTTGCTCCCCGTAGCGAAAGGGATTTGCATTACCCGAGGTAGATTCCGGGAACTTTGGTCCGCGATACTCGTGTTGTGGATGTTGCACGTTAAATTTTCTGAGTTAAGGACCCATCAACTCCTCCAAGAGAAAGGTACGCAATGACCCAGATTATCTCTGGTAGCGATATCTCCACCGAAATTCGTGCGGAACTGAGGGAGAAGGTTTCAGTCCTCAAATCCGACTATGGGGTCACGCCAGGTCTCGCGACAGTGCTAGTGGGATCTGACCCGGCTTCTCAGATGTACGTGGGCATGAAAAACAAGGCGGCCCAGGCGATGGGTATTCACTCCGAACAGCTGACACTTGAGACTGAGACCTCTGAAGAGGAGTTATTGGGTGCTGTGGAGGAACTGAATGGCAACCCTGAAATTCACGGTATTCTGGTTCAGCTTCCTCTGCCTGATCATATCGATGAGGCTCGGGTCATTGAGGCCATCGATCCGTCGAAAGATGTTGATGGCTTTCACCCAATTAGCGTCGGCCGTCTTGCAACGGGATCCGGAGAGTACTTCGCTCCATGCACTCCGGCTGGTGTCGTCGAGATGCTTGTCCGCTCGGGCCATGATCCCGCGGGAAAGCATGTTGTCGTTGTAGGTCGATCGAACATCGTTGGGAAACCGGCCGCGGCGCTTCTTATGCGAAAAGCGGTCGGGGGCAATGCCACGGTCACGATAGCACATTCGCGGACTAAGGATCTCGCGGCAGTTACTCGCACGGCCGACATCCTGGTGGTAGCTATGGGTCGACCTGAAATGATCACTGGCGATATGGTGGCCGAGGGCTCGGTAGTGATAGATGTTGGCACAAATCGAGTTGATGATGCGACGCGTGAGAAGGGCTATCGAGTATGCGGTGACGTCCTATTTGACGAGGTCAAAGTAAAGGCCGCGGCGATTTCTCCCGTACCCGGCGGAGTAGGACCAATGACGATCACCATGCTTCTAGCCAACACGGTTAAGTCAGCGGGAATCAGCGTTGGTAGCGCAGTCTGAGCGATGTCGGAGGACGGAGGTATTGACTCGTTCGGAGGTGATGAGGCAAATACTGCCGAAGTGATTTCAGACCCACCAGTCGGGCCCAAAGTGTGGTCGATCACGCAGGTCAATCGCGCTGTGAAGGAGATGCTGGAATCTAGTATAGATGCGCTTTGGATCGGTGGAGAGGTTGGGCAGTGGACACGGTCACGACCCGGGCACTGTTATTTCACGCTCAAGGATGAGCAAGCTGAGCTGAGAGCCGTAATGTTCGCTCGGGATGCGGCGCTCCTTCCGACGGATCCAGAGCAGGGCATGAAGGTCCGGTGTTTCGGCGATCTGACACTGTACGAGCGGCGTGGGAACTATCAGATGATCGTAAGGAAGGTAGAGGCTGAGGGTGAAGACGGGCTGTGGCGTAAGGCGTTCAAAAAGCTTAAGGGACGTCTAGCCGATGAGGGACTTTTAGCAGATGAACGCAAACTTCCGCTCCCGGCATATCCTGAGGTGATAGGAGTGGTCTCGTCTCCGACAGGAGCCGCGCTGCGTGACATCGTGACGGTCCTGCGGCGTAGAGCCCCATGGTCCCGGATCGTACTGTCTCCATCTCGTGTGCAAGGGGAAGGAGCATCAGAGGAGTTGGCTAAAGCACTAGATCGTCTGGTTGAGTCGGAAGTACCTGATGTGATTATTGTGGGTAGAGGAGGAGGTTCTCTCGAAGACTTGTGGGCATTCAACGAGGAAGCGCTGGCCAGAGCGATTGTTGCGAGTCCGATTCCGATAGTGTCTGCCGTCGGGCACGAAGTCGACGTAACCATCTCCGATCTCGTCGCGGATGTAAGGGCACCGACACCCTCTGCAGCCGCGGAATTGGTAGTGCCAGATGGAGTGGTGCTTCTGTCGGATGTGCGGGCCGCACCTCTCAGATTGAGCCGTGGAGTTAGGCGGGCGGCGGAGCGTCGCAGAGCGCGGGTGACTGATCGTATGAGGGTCCTGTCCCGGACGATGGAGCGCAGTATACGGCCGGCGCGCCAATCAGTCGGGATGGACTCCGAGAGGCTCGAAAGAAGCATTCAGCAGAGTCTCGACCAGAAACGTGCCACCTTTTCTATGCTGTCTGGAAGGCTCGAGGCATTGTCTCCTCTAGCCACTCTGGCGCGAGGTTATTCTGTGGCGCGTACCTCTGACGGGACTGTACTTCGTCGAGTAACGGATTTTCATCCCGGGTTGCAGTTTGATTTGAAAGTGACAGATGGAACAGTGGAGGCGAAAGCGGTAGAACCCGTGAAACCGGGAAGGGAGGAGCGATGATCGAAGGAGATGGGAACAAGTTAGGTCTTGAGGAACGTCTAGAGCGAATCGAGGCGATAATTGATCGAATGGAATCTGAAGATATAGCTCTTGATGAGGCACTTCAGCTCTTCGAAGAAGGGGTAGGCCATGTTCGGGAAGCTGAGCAGGTACTCGCTGAGACAGAGCTAAGAGTAGAGGAGCTTTTAGAAGGTGGTGAGGTCTTAGAAAGGGAGATCGAAGAGGAGTGAGCGAAGTAAACCCCGTCGATTTCAATGGATATCTTGAGGCGGAACGCTTACAAGTCGAGGAGGCGCTAGAGAGAGCAGTTAGGAAGATCGAGCGGCGTGACGATGTAACTGCTGATGAGGCTTCAGTGATCCGGTATGGGGTGATGGGGGGAGGGAAGAGACTCCGTCCGATTCTCTGCGTTACAGCTTATGTGGCTTCAGGAGGTTGCCGGAGCGCTAGCGTGTACGATTTGGCCGCCTCAGTCGAATTGGTGCATGCCTACTCACTCATGCACGATGATCTTCCTTGCATGGACGATGCTGAACTCCGACGAGGACGGCCTGCGGCCCATATTGAACATGGAGTGGTTACTGCCGTGTGGGGAGCGGCCAAACTTATCCCACTAGCAGCTATCCAGGCCCTAGAGGCTGCGAGACTCTTGGGTTGTGAAGAAGCACTCGCTCGCTCGGTCTCAAAGACTCTAATGCGAGCAGCGGGTGGTGGCGGTATGGTCGGCGGGCAGTGGATGGACCTAATGGGCGAGGGTCGAGCATTAGGTCCTGAAGAATTGAATCGACTCCATCAAATGAAGACTGGAGCTCTGTTAGCAGCGTCACTTGAGGTTGGGTCGGTCGCAGCGGAGGCATCTGACAAAGTAAGAGCTGCACTCGTGGAATACGGGTCGGCGGTCGGGCTCGCGTTTCAGATTGTGGACGATATCCTGGACGAGACTTCCTCTTCGGAGGCTTTGGGGAAGAATCCGAGTGACGCTCAACTCCAAAAGTCTACATATACGAGCCTCCATGGATTAGCTGGCGCAAAGATCAGGGCGCGTACTGAGATTGAGCGGGCGTTGGACGCACTCGCGACCGCAAGGATTGAATGTGACGAACTGATCTCCCTCGCACATTTTGTGGTGGAGCGGGGTAGGTAACACGAGACCGGACTTTCAGGCACGGTCTATGCAGGTATCTTTTTCTGGCTGCAAGAGATTCGATACAAAGGAGTGGTCCGGGTGTCCCTTCTGGATCAGATCAAATACCCCGCCGATTTACGCGCGTTTGATCAGCAGCGGCTTCCCGAAGTCGTGGATGCTGTTCGCGAGCGTCATATTGACGTGGTAGCCGCGAAGGGTGGACACTTCGGAGCGAGCCTCGGAGTGGCTGAACTCACAGTAGCTCTGCACTATGTGTACGATACGCCGAGGGACCAATTGGTCTGGGATACCGGCCACCAAGCCTATATCCACAAGATTTTAACGGGCCGCAACGAAGAACTCCCGACGATTAGGACGCGCCATGGGCTAGCTCCCTTCTGCCGTCGAGACGAATCCGAGTACGATGCATTCGGGGCTGGTCATGCTTCGACATCAATCTCTGCAGCATGGGGAATGGCGGTTGGACGTGACCTAAAGGAGGAGGATTTTGATGTCGTCGCGGTGATTGGTGACGGTGCTATGGGATGTGGTTTGGCATACGAGGCGCTAAACAACGCTGGTCATACGGACCGCGACTTTGTTGTCGTATTGAACGACAATGACATGTCCATTGCTCCAGCGGTGGGAGCTATGAATAAATACCTCACGAGCATGATCACGAATCCTGCTTATAACAAAGTCAGGCAGGTAGTTAAGGAGGTCCTCCACCGCACGCCCGGAGCGGTGGGGGATGTGATGGAAGAAGTGGCCGGTCGTATGGAGGAGTCCTTCAAGCACCTGATAACTCCAGGACTTATTTTTGAGGAACTCGGGTTTAAGTACGTAGGCCCGATTGATGGGCATGATGTGGAGAAACTCGTCGATTCATTAAGGCGCGTAAGGAAAATGAAGGGACCCGTACTGGTCCACATCTTAACTCAGAAGGGCAAAGGGTTCAGTCGAGCGGAAGACGATCCCTGGTGGGGGCATGCTCCTGGGACGTTTGATAAAATGACCGGTGAGGTTTCTAAGAAGTCGAGTGGCCTGCCACGTTACCAGAAAGTATTTGGAAAGGGGCTCATAGAACTAGCGGACTCTGATCCCAACGTAGTGACGATCACGGCAGCGATGCCGGATGGGACGTCGACGGACATGTTTGCAAAGGCTCATCCGCAACGGTACTTCGATGTAGGGATCGCTGAAGGTCATGGAGTTACTTTCGCAGCCGGTCTCGCAACCCAGGGTATCAAGCCAATCGTGGCGATCTACTCCACCTTTCTACAAAGGGCCTACGACAACATCGTCCATGACGTAGCTCTTCAAGGGCTTCCTGTGATTTTCGGGATGGACCGGGCCGGTATTGCTGGAGAGGATGGGCCAACACACCATGGCGTGTTGGATATCCCTTACATGCTTTCTGTCCCTAGTATGACTGTGACTGCTCCGAAAGATGGAGCCGAGATGCTGGCGCTTCTGCGGGCGGCTACACAAGCAGGAGATGGGCCATGGAGTGTGAGATGGCCTCGGGCGGCGGTGCCTGAAGAGGTTCCTCACCTAGATGAGATTGATGAGATCGAGCCATGGACTTGGGAGGTGCTACGTAGAGGAGAAGATGCGGTTTTGCTAGCGACTGGAACCATGGTGTATAGCGCCGTGGAGGCAGCGAGTAGGCTAGATGCTATCGGGGTACGGACGTCCGTCGTGAATTGCCGTTTCCTAAAACCATTTGATCGGAAAATGTTCGAGGAGATGGTCCGATCGCATCCGGTGGTGATAACGCTAGAGGAGGGTCAGATCACGAATGGCTTCGGGGCGTTTATGGCGCGGGAAGTAGCAGAACTTGGCCTAGCCAATCCGCCGCGTGTTTCGGCTCTAGGTATCCCAGATGATTTCATAGAGCATGGTAACAGAGATGTTCTTCTCGAAGAGTTGGATCTAGACCCGGCAGGGATCGCCCGACAGGTGCAAGTGATCACGGGTGTTGGGGCTGAGTTGGAGACGGCATGAACATACGGCAGAGTTTTGAGGGTCCATTCCGGAGATTTGGCGTAGTGTATCGCGATGAGAGTCCTGAAGTCCTCTCAATCATTGAGCGACTGAGGATCTGGAGTGATTCGGAAGGGATTGAATTAGTCTTGGAGGGGGACGCCGGGCAGGACGGCCAGCGCCAACTGGACGTGACCACTGATGCCTTCGACCTGCTCGTAGCTTTGGGAGGTGACGGAACGTTCCTGAGAGCTAGCAGGCTGGTGGTGGGTACGGAGACGCCGGTCCTCGGCATAAATCTGGGAAGGCTCGGCTTCCTCACTGCCGTCCCACTAGAATCCCTTGAAGAAGGATTGGCCGAAGTCATAGCCGGAAAAGCGATGATCGAGCCACGCTTCCGATTGCGTGCCGTAATCCAGGCAAGAGACGAAGGGCACTCGGATGATTTCTTCGCGCTGAATGATATTGTCGTCCACACCACGGGCGCTGCGCGTGTAACGCCACTCTCGCTTGAAGTCAGCGATCGGGACGGGAAGATGCAAGAGGTGGGGAGCTTTGCGGCGGACGGTCTGATCATCTCAACACCAACCGGGTCGACAGCATATTCGATGTCGGCTGGAGGCCCCATCATTGGCCCGGAAGTGGAGGCGATCGCAGTAACTCCGATATGCCCACATTCACTCTCGGTGAGACCGCTCGTGCTACCGTCAACGGTAACGATTAGCGTAAGACTAGATTCCGGTGGAGATCATCAGGTCACGGTTGATGGGCAGGTCGTCAGACGACTGGCGCCAGGTGATCGAGTCGTGGTCAAGCGTGAGGCGGTGCCACTGTCACTGATTCGACTTCCCGAGCAAAGTTTCTTTGACACTTTGCGGCGCAAACTCAATTGGGCAAACCGCTTGCCGGATCGCACCTGAGTGGAAATCGGAGCGCCTCTGACGCGACCCCCTACCTAAAGAGACATGCTAGTCGAACTGCACATCCGAGACTACGCAGTAGTTGACGACCTGACTCTCTCCTTGGGGCCCGGATTGAATGCGTTGACAGGGGAGACCGGTGCTGGAAAGTCGATTATTGTTGGCGCACTCTCTCTCCTGCTAGGTGAGCGGGCTTCGTCGGATGTGGTGAGAACTGGGGCCGAGAGGGCATCGGTCGAAGCTGTTTTCGATTTGGAGAGGTTGCCAGCTGTGCGTGAGAGGGTAGAGGAGTTGGGCTTTCGGCTGGAGGATGGTCTTCTAATCCTGCGACGAGAGGTCGCTGCAGCAGGGCGTAACCGCGCATGGGTGGGCGGATCCCCGACTACAGCGGGAGTTGTTGGCGAATTAGGCTCATCTTTGGTCGATCTACATGGGCAGCATGAGCATCAGACCCTCCTAAGAACTCGCGATCAACGCACAATCCTAGATGCTTACGGCGGCTCGACGGCTTTGGCGAAAGAGGTCGCTCGTCGCTACCGGCTTCTCCAAGCCCTCAAAGATCAATTAGAAGAGCGTGAGGAGCAGCAGAGGATCGTTGAGGCTCGAGAGGACTTCCTTCGCTTTCAACTCAACGAGATCGATGAGGCTAGTCTTGAGCCCGGTGAGGATGATAAGCTCGAAGTCGAAATGGGCCGCCATGAGCACTCCGAAGAACTTGCTCGGGCAACCCAGGCACTCAACGCGGATTTGTACTCTTCCGAGGGTGCCGTCACAGATCGATTGGCTGAGGCGAAAAATGTCTTGTCAAGGCTAGTTGGATTCGACATTTCTCTGCGGTCTGAGGCAGAACGTGTCGACGAGGCGCTTCACTTGGTGTCGGATGTGGCGCGCGCGCTTGGGGACTATGCGACTGCTGTGGAGTTTGATCCAGGACGTCTTGAAGAAGTGCGCGTCCGATTAGACAGGATTTTCAGGCTGAAGAGGAAGTACGGACCGGAGCTTGCGGACGTTCTGGAGACCGCTCAGCGCGTCCGTACTGAACTGTATGCCCATGATGAAGCCGAGAACGATTTAGCAAGGATCCGGGAGGAAATAAGAGTCTCTGAGGCGGAGCTTCTTTCGGAGGCAGCAGTTTTAAGCACAGAGAGGAGAAGAGCGGCGACGGAGTTGGGAATCGCGGTGAGTGAGGCTTTGCCTGACCTGGGTTTGGTCGGAGGAAAATTCGAGGTGGAGTTGACCGTGAGTGACGCATTGTCGGCATCAGGGGCAGAGAGCGTTGAATTTGTCGTGTCACCAAACACAGGTTTCAATCTCATGCCCCTGGCCAGAATCGCGAGCGGTGGAGAACTCAGTCGGATAATGCTGGCGCTCAAAGCGATTCTCGCATCGGTCGACGAGGTTCCGGTGCTTGTGTTTGACGAGATAGATTCGGGAGTGGGCGGTGCGGTTGCATCATCCGTGGCAGTAAAGCTAGCCCGTGTTGCCGAGGCTCATCAGGTTTTCGTTGTTACACATCTCCCGCAGGTGGCTTCGAGGGCAGACGCTCATCTGGTGGTTGAGAAGGGAGTGGACACGGGTATAACGACTACTGTGGTTAGGCACCTCAATGAAGATTCCCGTGTTCATGAAATAGCGCGTATGTTGGGAGGAGACGCTGAATCGGATGCTTCCCGAGAGCATGCGAGGGAGCTCCTAGCTAGTTCATCTGCCCCCATAAGCGACGAAAGAGTCTGATCCCAGCTTCGACTCGTGTCCACTTTGGAGCGTGACGGCCGGATCCCTCGATCGCGTGGAGGAATCGAAGGTGGACCTCCATCGGTTTAGGGGCATCCCCCCGAATCCAGGGTTCGACAGTGTCGTAGCGCAGGCCTCCCCCGACTTCGTGCAGTTTTATTCCACTTTCCGATTCTAGAATAAAGGGATTTAAGCTGGTGTCAGATGCGATAATTTCGACCTTGTCACGGAACTTTTGGAAATACCGATACTCGCCGTGTATCGATAGCGCTGATGATATTCTGAGATAGGGAGAGATTTCGATACCGACTAGGCGTCCGGGGTCCCAGCGCACTTCTGCTCGGGTGCGGGAAGCGGGCATAGCCTGACTAGGACGCGCTACACGTCGTACAAGTGTGGTGGGGCGTTGACTCACTAACGAACCAGAGGTGGCGATCCCGAAGCGCCCGTTCACTCGCAGTTCCGCTGCCAACCCAGCCTCTAGGTCGAGTTGTCCGTCACCTGTTCCGATATCGAGAAGGACATCTGGGCTCTCAGGAGTTCCGGTCGGAAGGCGGACGCCCACTCGCCCCGTGACTCGGTAAGCAATTCCTGGGTCGTCTAAGACTTCAGGGTACGTCATGTTGCCAGCGAGGCGGAGCTTGGCCGAGACTTCGACATCCCCTGGTCCCCAGAGCCCCCTCCTGCTCTGGAGTGGTGTCACCGCTCCAATGCCGGACTCAGGCGTCACGGCCATCATGGCGAAATCATTGCTGCTCAGTGTCGTCTGTGCTAGGACCAACGGAAGGATGTTGGAAAGGCTAGCTGTGCTCAGGGCGGTATTAAGCTCGGCTAATATTTGAGTTAGCTGGCCTCCCGTGTTAGAGCCAGCCAGCGGAAAGAAGGCGGTGGCACTGTATGCGGACGAGATGGCTGACTCGAAGGCGCTGGCCCGTGCAGCAAGCTCGAGGGCGCTTA
>CENY01154182.1_pt1 | contig 21367 bp, 15 predicted proteins | sample 356181 | NCBI WGS metagenome assembly CENY01 (sample SAMEA2619840, study PRJEB7988) | marine metagenome | isolation source: saline water (ENVO:00002010), including
AGCACGCTGAGAAGAAATGCTGTTGATACGCCGGTGCGGTCCTTGCCGGCGGTGCAGTGCAGAAGCATTGGCTGTGCGCCGCCGCTGGCCAGCAGTTCGAACAGCTGGATCCAGGATTGGGAGCCGAAATCCAGGTAACCCAGATAGCGCTTGCCGGAAATACCCGTGTCGCCCACCAGACGGTTGAGTTCGTCGGTTCCGCCATCGGGAATAATGGGAATGTTGTGGTAGGCCGCGCCCATGTCCGGGAGCGGCCCCTGGCCCTGCTCGCGGATTTCTTCAGGCTTGCGCAGATCGACCTGGGTGGAGATGCCCAGGCGGCGCAACGCTTTCAGGTCTTCTTCCGTCATGCGGTCCTGACGGCCCGCGCGAAAGTAGCGCTTCCAGCGCACGCGACGACCGTCGGCGGCACGGTAGCCGCCGATGTCGCGAAAGTTGAAGCAGCCTTCGAAGGGGTGGTGGCGGTCGGCGTAGTCGTCAATCATGGGTCAGGGTTGGTTGGTGGCCGTATTGTCGATGGGTAGCTCCACGCCATTGATGAACTTGGATTCGTCGGAAGCGAGGAACACCACTGTGTTGGCCACATCGTTGGGTTCGCCCAACCCTACCGGACTCATGGGTGGTGGCGTATCCGGAATGGGCCCATCGGCGGCCATATTCATCACCATGGGGGTGGCGATCACACCGGGGTGAAGGGAGTTCACACGTATCTTGTAGCCGGAATTTACGCAATGTACGGCGGCGTGCTTGGACATGGTGCGGATGGCGCCCTTGGCCGCTCCGTAGGCGAATACGGCGGAGTACCCTTGCAGTGCGGTAGTGGACGACATGTTGATGATGGAGCCCAGCTCGCCGTTCTGCTTGATGGCGCCGATGCCATATTTCATTCCGAAGAAGGTGCCGTCCATGTGAATCTGCTGGTGGCGCCGCCATTGTTCCGTAGTCACCGACTCCACGGTGCCCATGACAACCATCCCCGCGTTGTTCACCAGCACGTTGAGCTTGCCGAACTGGCTCAGCGTGTCGGCGATGATGCTTTGCCAGCGCGCTTCGTCCGCCACGTCCTGCTCCATGAAAACGGTGTTGCTGCCTGCCAGCGCCACCGTTTCCTCACCGCCGGCAACATCGATGTCGGTGACCACTACGGTTGCACCTTCTTCCGCCAGACGAATCGCGTCGGCACGGCCCAGGCCGGAGCCGCCTCCGGTTACCAGACAGACCTTTCCTTCTACTCGACCCATAGCGCCCCCAACCTGTTGTTCTAATGATGCTGCGGCGCCTTAGCCCTCAAAACGACCTCGGCTGTGCAGCGTTATGGTGCGGTTTCGTCCATGCTCCTCGCCCTTTGGTGGGCGCCACGGCTACTGACGCGCTCGGCATAGTTCACGAAATTTTCCCGCTTGTCGATGGTACCAAACTGTAGGCCCCAAATGACCTGTGCCCCCGCATAGACAAAAGCGGCGGTGAACGCCCCGGCGTTGCCGGAAAGAGCCTCCGAATGCGCTATACGGTCTTGTTATGACCCGCTCAGCCGCCTTGGGTGAAATTTCTCGCGCGGGGACCTAGAAGCACTACGCCGTCCCTCAATTCCATCTGAAAATTCTCGAGAAACGTCATCCCTAACAGAATAGGCAAGTCCTTCGATCCGTTGATTACGGTTGCGGATACGTTTCGCAACCTGCGCGAGCCGACGGAGACGGAGTCTAGGGTTGTGGTGTAACCGACGGTAAGACTACCAGCGGTCTTGACGGATATCGGCTCAGAGCGCTTGTAACGTATTCCCAGGCGGTCTGCATGGTGCGTCGTTAACGACACATGGTTTGCGCCAGTGTCGATTATGAAGTTCGCGGGTCTACCGTTTATTTGGCCGCCAACGCTGAACAACCCGTCTTGGTCTTGAGGTACGGAAATGGGCGCCTCGTTTGGGGGTGTCCTGGCGACCTGCATGCCCACCCCGTCGGCCAAGGTTAAGCGAACGAGGCGGTCGCCTTGCAGTACCAGCGCGCTGGAGGCGTCGGCAGCTAGTAGTTTCAGTCCCGCGTGCGATTCGCCACCGACTCTGAAGATGTGCTGCTGATCGTTGATCTTCAGAAAAGCGCGATCCTTGTGCAGCGCTAATGCGTAGACCTGGTCGGAGCTGGCGGGCGCGCTCCAGCAAGCACAAACGGCCAGGGCCGCCAAGAGTGTTGGGCTTGGCATGCGGGGGAAGTCATACGAACGAGTCACACGCATTTTTGGTGCTCCTCCCTGATTTAAGCCAAGTAGCACACGATGGGCCGATTCATTTAATCGGAATCTGCGGGTGTCTATTGTGAGTTAACGCACGAAAAGCGGTGTGGGAATCGGCGCAGGAAGTGCGGTTCCTCTGTGTTGTTAGTCGAGCAGCGGCTCCCGGCGTTTAAAAGCGCCTCTGTGGGCATTGCGGAAGCTCTCTGCTGTAGGAAGGTGATCGAGTGAGCGAGTTTGAAGGTTTCGAAGTCCTGGATGCGTTGGTGGATTCGGGCTCCGAGGGTGCCGCTCACCGTGCAGGCGGCCAGCAGAGCAAACCACCGGGCGAGCTGATGAGTGCGTGGGCGCAATAAATCTCGCAACAAAGAGAGTGGCGGGTGGGGCAACTTAGTGGAGCGCACGTGGGGAATCAACTTGCCTGGTGTGGGGCAATGTACGGGTTAGCTGATATAGTCGCCGGCAAACCGAGAATCTGGGGGACCGAGCGAGTGATCGATTTTGAAATTCCGGCCGAAACCAAGGCCATACGTGAAACGGTGCGGACTTTTGTGCAGGAGGAGTGCATTCCTGCCGAGGAAGGTTGCACGGCGGATAACTTCGACACGGTGTTGGCCGAGCTGCGAAGCAAAGCCCGCGCCCAGGGGTTGTGGTGTCCGTTCGTTCCCGAGGAGCATGGGGGCATGGGCCTGGCGCCGTTGGCCAACGCCCTGGTGCAGATGGAATTGGGTGAGAGCATGCTGGGTGCCCTGGCGCTGAACACTCAAGGTCCGGATGACGCAACCATGCTGACGTTGCTGGAGCACGGCACCGACTTCCAGAAAGAAAAGTTCTTAAAACCGCTGCTGGAGGGAGAAAAGCGCATCTGCTACTCCATGACGGAAAAGGCGGCGGGAGCGGATGCCACCGGCATGCAGACCACGGCCGTGCTCGAAGGTGACAACTGGGTACTCAATGGAGAGAAGTGGTTCAGCTCGTCTGCCAGTGTGGCCGATATCGCGTTGGTGATGGCCAAGACCGATCCGGATGCGCCGCGCCACGAGCGCTACAGCACCTTCCTGGTAGAGTTGCCCAACCCCGGTTACCAGATTGTTCGGAACATCGAGACCATGCAGCCTCATACCGAACTCGGTTTGAAGATTGGCGGGTCGCATTCGGAGGTCAACGTCGAGAACCTGGTAGTGCCGCGGGAGAATCTGCTTGGCGGGCGCGGTCAGGGATTCAACATGGGGCAGCATCGGCTGGCCTATGGCCGACTTCGCCACGGTATGCACAACGTGGCCATGGCGCAGCGTGCCCTGGATCTGGCAGCGGCGCACGTGATCCAGCGTGAGACCTTCGGTAAGCGCCTGGCGGACCGTCAGGGCGTGCGCTGGATGTTCGCCGACTGCGCGGCCGAGATATACAAGGCCCGATTGATGCTGCTGCACATCGCCTATAAAGCCGAGCGCGGTATGGATCTTCGGCAGGAGAACGGCATCGCCAAGGTGTTCATGGCCAACATGGTGCACCAGGTGGTAGATACGGCACTGCAGCTTCACGGGGCGCTTGGTTACAGCCACGACACGCCGCTGGCGCGGTGGTATACGGGGATCCGAAGCCAGCGTCTGGTGGATGGTCCGGACGAAGTGCATCGCTGGCGCACCGGAGCCAATGTGATCAAGGCTTTCGAAGAGCACGGTACGACGGCGTCGGCCTGCGGCGGAGAGTTACTCTAGGAGCTCGATCGGGCCTCATGATCGTGGGGCCCGATTCCATTTTCAGGCCAGTGTCCGAGAAATGACAAGGTATTTAACGCCTTGTCATTAAAGCTGCGAGATATGGTGTTTTCCCTCTCCCTGAATGCTTTGCCAAGTGGTATCCTCCGGCCCGCCGTCAATGCGCGTAATAAAGGGACTCTATATGTCGCTAGTAATGAGACTTACGGTAGCCGGTTGTCTGTTGTTCTCTGCAGGCTCCGTGCTCGCCGACAAGTTCGACGACACTGCAAATCTGTTTCGCGATGCCGGAGCGAGCAGTACCTTCTTTGACCACTGCTACGGATACGCCGTATTTCCCACAATTGGCAAGGTGGGATTTATCGTTGGCGCTGCCCGTGGTAATGGTCGGGTGTATATCGGCGACGATCATGTGGGTGACACCACCATGACTCAACTTACCGCTGGCTTCCTTGCGGGAGGTCAGGGTTTTGCGCAGATCGTGTTCTTTCAGGACGAACGATCTTTCAATGAGTTCGCCGCTGGGAACTTCGAGTTTGGTGCGAATGCCGCGGCCGTTGCCCTCACTGCAGGTGCATCTGCCGCCGCAGCGACATCGGGGCCTACCGCTGGAGCCAGTGGGGGCAAGAAAGACGCAACCACTGCGGGGAGTACCTACTACAAAGGTATGAAGGTGTTCACCATCGCCAGGGGCGGGCTCATGCTCGAGGCAAGCCTTGGCGGGCAGAAGTTTTCCTACCGTCCCGTTGACGTGGCTGCGCCGGCGCTTGAACCGGTAGTATCCGACGAGCCCACCCAGATCTCGTCTATTCAGTAGCTGCGCTGGTCGGAGCCCCGATACAAGCGGGGCGTTTCACGCGACCCGGGCGTCGCGGGTGATCGCGACGCCCTGTGGTAAGCTCGCCGGAAATACCCTGGCGGGCTTGCCCATTGACCGCGATCATCTCCTCAGACGCCCAATTCTCCACCGATGAGCGTGCCGCCCTTGGTTTGCTGTCCGACTGGATGATTCCCGCCGGCGATGGAATGCCCAGTGCGGCGGACCCGGAGATCCTGGCCCGTGTGCTCTCCACGCTGGCGACCCATCGCGCGGTGGTCATCGACGGGCTGCAGAAGCTGCAACAACTCGCTCATGACGCGGGCGTCGGCGGCCCGTTGCAGTTGCAGGACGCGAGCGGCGTAGTGGATGCGCTGAAGGGTTCGCACGGCCAGTTTGTTAGTGTTCTGCAGTCGGCAGTGGCGGCGAGCTACTACCGCGATGACCGGGTGCTCCGCGGCCTCGGGCTCGCAGCGCGGGCGCCGTACCCCGAGGGTAATCCCGTGCCAGATACGGATTGGTCGCTGCTGGATCCGGTGCGCTCACGCGCGCCGTTCTATCGTCAGGTTTGAGGCGCGCATGTCGGATGACAAGGTAGACGTACTCATCATCGGCGCCGGCGCTTCGGGGGCGGCAATGGCCTGGAGCCTGGTAGACACCCGCATGCGCATCCTCTGCCTGGAGCAGGGCGATTGGGTAAACCAGTCGGATTACCCCACGGTGGGACGTGACTGGGAGTCGAGGCCCGATTTCTCGGGCAGCCCCAACATGCGCCGCCGCGATGAGGACTATCCGATCAACGATGCGGATTCCCCCATAAAGCCCGTGAACTTCAATGGCGTGGGCGGGGGAACCATCTTGTATATGGCGCACTTTCCCCGGTTGCACCCGTCGGACTTCAGAACCAGGGCGCTGGACGGGGTGGGAGAGGACTGGCCCATCACCTATGCCGATCTGGAACCGCATTTTGCCGTCAACGACGAGATGATGGGGGTTGCGGGACTGGCTGGGGACCCTGGCGTGCCGTCCAAAGAGGGGCTGATGCCGCCGGTGCCCTTGGGCGTTCTTGGTGAAAAGGTGGCACGCGGATTCAACGAGCTTGGCTGGCATTGGTGGCCGTCAGAGAGCGCCATTGCCACCGTGCCGTACAACGGGCGTGACAAGTGTGTCAACTTAGGGCCCTGTGCGTCGGGCTGCGCCCAGGGTGCCAAAGCAAGTACGGACATCACCTATTGGCCGGAAGCCATTCGTCGTGGCGTGGAGCTGAGAACCCGCTGTCGCGTGCGGGAAATCACCATTGATGAGCGCGGGATGGCGGATGGCGTGGTGTACTACGATGCCGATGGCGTCGAGCGTTCCCAGAGTGCCGAAATGGTGATCGTTGCCTGCAACGGAATTGGAACCCCGCGGCTGCTGTTGAACTCCACCTCGGCCAGGTTCCCCGACGGTCTGGCAAACAGCAGCGGACTCGTGGGTAGAAATCTGATGTTGCACGCCATGGCGGTGACGCAAGGCATCTTCGACGGACCCATGGAAGGGTACAAAGGGCCCATCGGCTGCTCGTTGTGGAGTAAGGAGTTCTATGAAACGGATCTCAATCGGGGCTTCGCCCGTGGGTACACCATGGAGATTCTGCGCGGCAACGGTCCTGTGGCGGCGGCCCAGATGGGCATGATGATGGGGGCGCTGCCTTGGGGCGAGGGCCATCATGCGGCGTTTCGGCAGATGTTCGATAAATCCGCGGCGATCTGCGCGGTCTGCGAGGATCTGCCCGAAGAACACAACCGAGTGACATTGGATCCCGATATGACGGATTCACACGGCATACCGGCGCCAAAGATCAACTACGTGCTCGGAGAAAATAGCATCAACATGTTGGCTCACGCTGGTGAGCGCTCCACGGAAGTGTTGCGTGCTGCGGGCGCGTCGTTCGTGACCCCGACCGTAACCAGCGGCGTAGCCAGCGGGCATGTCATGGGAACCACTCGAATGGGTACCGATCCTGAACGGTCGGTGGTGAACGAGTGGGGGCGCAGCCACGACGTCAAAAACCTGTTTGTTGCAGACAGCAGCATGTTCGTTACCTCTGGTGGCGTGAACCCCACCAGTACTCTACAGGCGTTGGCGCTTTACGTTGCAGACAACATCAAGCAACGGCTGGCTAACCTGTTTGACTGACCCGTCTGTCGGCTAGCCGGATGCCATCGCTCGAATCCAACCCCGACCTCACCCACTACGATCGGTAGGCGGCCCGCTCAGGCCGCGCGGTTGGCGGCTTGCTCAGAAAGGGCCAGCGAGCGTCCAATTCGCTCGCGCATCTCGTCCAGATCGATTCCATCGTCCGCGCTCTTCTTGCCTTCCATGTAGCGGGCGTAAACACCGTGAACGATGCACGCGGACTTCCAGCGATTGAAGGCTACGTAGTAATCGAGCCCGGACAGATCCCGCCCGGTTTTGTCCGCATAGCGCGCCGCAAGCTCGCTGCGGCTCGGAAAACCGCTGGGAGCGGTGGCCGCTTCCGGCGGTACGGGGTCGGTGTCGGCCGGGTCGGGCCATGGATTCAGCGCGTAGGCCAGGTCTGCCAGCGGATCTCCGAGGGTGGAAATCTCCCAGTCCACCACGGCCGCCACCGTGCAGTCAGGGCCGATCAGGCAGTTGTGCAGACCGTAGTCACCGTGAACCACCCGGGCAGGGCCTTGCTCGGGAACGTTGTCCAGCAGGAATCGCTGTAGTTCGTGGGCGCGCGGATCGTCGTAGTCCGCGCCCTCGATTGACGAATTCCATGAGCGATACCAGGTTTTCAGCTGGCGCCCGACGTAGTCCTCCTTTTTGCCCAAATCTCCCAGACCCACCGCATCAGGGTTTACGCCATGCAGATCTCCCAGCACGTCGATGAAAGACATGGCCATTTTTCGTCGCTGACCTTCGGGTACCCGGCTACCAGTATCGTCGGCGTTGTACAGTGGCTGCCCGTCGATCAATCCCATGACATAGAACCAGGCACCGGTCACGCCGGGGTCTTCACAGAAACCAAGAGCGGCCGGGACGGGTACCGCTGTGGGCCCCAGGGCCGAGATCAACGCCCACTCCCGGCTCATGTCGTGGGCTTTGGGTAGCAGCTCTCCTTGCGGCGGGCGCCGGATCACCGCGTGGCTTCCTTGGGCATCGTCCAGCTGATAGGTGAGGTTTGAATGGCCGCCCAGCAAGCGCGTCCAGCGAAACGGAGGCGTGAGATCGGGTACGTTTTGCTCGATCCATGCCTCTACCGCGGCGACCTGATAGCCCTCCGGGCCGGTGCTTTCGTCGTGGTCAGTCATGTTTGCGTACTTGTCACCTTTGTTTGGCTGCGGGCGGGGGTCAGTAAGGCGCAACTCCCGTTCCCGCGAGCTCGCCGAATCGCGCTTCGACTACCGCCGTGAGGTCAGCGTCCCGGGAGGACATGGCGTCGCCGGAGCGAATCATATAGGCGTTCGGCGCCCTGGCGCCCGGCGGTGGCGTCCCTGAGCCTAGCTCTCGGGCGGCGTTCAGCATCAACTGTCGGAATCGAACCACGCCCAGATCTGTCTGGCCAAGCAGTTCCCGGGTACGATCGACGATCAAACCCTGACTGTCTGCGATGGCGGCATCCTGTTCCGAGACGCCCTGGATACCAGTGAAGCTCGAGTGCTTCTGCGCTTCGCGGTCGATGAGATAGTCGTTTTCCCGGTTGCGAATGGGCACGAAGTCGTCGTCCACTTCGGCAAAGATTCCAAACCCGTTGGCCAGGAGGCTGCGTTCGGTCTCCGTCAGGGGGCGTTCGGTGTGGTAGGCGAAGCAGAAAATCCAGCACGACACATCGTCCACAGGAACCCAGCTGTTACCCTGATTCAAGTCTCCCGGGAAGCTGTTTGGAGCCAGTGAGTGGCTGGGCATCATGAATTGCGTGATGCGCCAGTACAGTTGGTCGTCGTCGGCATTACGCGCAGCGCCCAGCAGCAGACCCGAATCGTGCTGGAGCACGGTGAATCTTGGAGCGCCGTCTTCGATCAGCCAGCGATAGCGGGCAGTGGCAGGGGGCTCGTTATCCCCCTGGCTTGGTAGCAGCGGCGCTCGCTCCCCATCATGAACGTTGGCGTGCAGATAGGAGAAGTGGGCGGTGTCCAACCCGCCTTCGGCGGCCTGCGCCCAGTTGCATTGCTGGAACTTCTTGGCAACGAATCGGTGCTCCGCGGGGAGTTCGGCAAATTCGAATCTTGGCAGGGGAGGGGCATCGTTACCCCAATAGGCCCACACCAGGTCGCCATATTCGGCAACCTGTAGGGCACGAATTCGCGCTCGCTCCTTTAGATCTTCGGCGACGCTGGGGGTGGCGGTAGGGACGTCCGCGCAGCTGCCGTCGGCGGTGAACTTCCAGCCGTGGTAGGCGCAGCGCAATCCGCCCGACTCATTGCGCCCAAGAAACAGGTTGGCGCCGCGGTGCGGGCAGCGTGGTTCGACAATGCCTACGCGGCCGTCACTATCGCGAAACGCGAGAAAGTCTTCGGACAGAATCCGAATGCGTTTGGGCGGGCCGTCTATCTCCAACTCTCGGGAGAGCAGCACCGGTAGCCAGTAGGACCTGAATACCTCCCCCATGGACGTGCCCGGACCGGTTTGCGTCAGCGTGGTGTTCTCTTCCTGCGTTAGCACAGAAATCCCCCGGGGCGCGCATGGCGCCGTGAGACCCATGGTCGGCAATGACCTTCGCTATGTCCAGCCAGCAAGTCAAGGGTGGGGGCGCTTCGGTGGTTCCAACCGGTGTAAACTGGGGCGCTGACCAGCGGAAAACGATGAGCCATGTCCATTCGAATTGACCCAGAAACCGGTCTGAAGTGCTTCGACACCCGCGCTGCCAACGCCGCCGACAAAATAAGGGGCAAGGGCTACTCGATAGTTACCGACGAGGCGCTCACCAGCTTGCCGCCGCAGCCGCCGGGTGCGGTGTTCAATGCGGAGGAACAGGCAAGGTATCGCGACTTCAAGGAGGCCAGGCGTGGTGCCGCAGACTACATGGCCATGGAGGGTGAGTTCAGCAAGTATCTCGAGGACGTCTATTCGGAAGCGCCGGTACCCCGGGAAGCCCTCCTTGATGAGTGCGAGGTCCTGGTAGTGGGTGCTGGGTTTGCCGGCCTGCTGCTGTGGTACCGGCTGCGCGCGCAGGGCATTACCGACGTGCGATTCTGCGAGAAGGGCGGCGACGTCGGCGGCACCTGGTACTGGAATCGGTATCCGGGAATTGCCTGCGATGTTGAGGCGTACAGCTACCTCCCGCTGCTGGAAGAAATGGGCTATGTGCCCAGCATGAAGTTCGCATCGGGATTCGAGATTCTCGAGTATTGCCAGAACATGGCCGAGAAGTGCGGCTTCTACGATCGGTGCCTGTTCCATACCACCGTTGAGAAGACGAACTGGAACGAGGACGACGGCCGATGGACCGTATACACAGACCGAGGCGATGCCATGCGCGCACGGTATGTGATTCTCGCCAACGGCATTTTGACCACGCCCAGGCTGGCCAGAATAGACGGCATGGAAAAGTTTGCCGGCGATGCTTTTCACACTTCCCGCTGGGACTACAACGTGGATCTGGAAGGCAAGCGCGTTGGCATCATTGGCACGGGCGCGACCGCCGTGCAGGTCATTCCGGAATTGGCCAAGGTGGTGGGCGAGCTCTGCGTGTTTCAGCGCACCCCCTCATCCATTGACGTGCGGGATCAGCGGGCGACCACTCAAGAGGAAATCGATGCCTGGGCCAACGAGCCGGGCTGGGCGCGTGCACGCCGTGCGCGCTTCGCAAAAATATCCGCGGGCCGCACTGCGATCAAGGCGAACGACGACTATCTGTCTGGCAAGGTCGACCATTTCAAGGAACCCAAGCAGCACCAGACCAGGCTTTCCCCCGAGGAGATGATCGAAAAGCAGCTCGACAGCAACTTTCGCATCATGGAACAGATTCGCGCGCGGGTAGACGTCATCGTCGAAGACCCGAAGACTGCGGCGGCTCTGAAGCCCTACTATCCCTACGGCTGTAAGCGCCCCACCTTTCACGATGAGTACCTTCCCGTCTTCAACCAGTCCAATGTGACGCTGGTCGACACTGCGCCGTTGGGGGTGCGGGAGATCAATGAGCGTGGGGTGGTTCACGATGGGGTGGAGTACCCGCTGGACGTGCTGATCTACGCCACCGGCTTTCAATGGATGGCCACGTCCACCTTCAACATGATCACCGGCCGCGATGGGCGAACGCTGCAGGAAAAGTGGGCCACCGAAGGCACCAAGACTTTTCTTGGGCTGCACAGTCATGGCTTTCCCAACCTGTTCATCGTCTCGGGACCGCAAGGCGGTGGTGGGAGCTTTAATTTCACCGACTCCATAGAGCAGCATGCCGATTACATCGTGTGGATGCTGAACACCATGCGCGAGATGGGCGTGAGCGTGGTGGACATCAAGGCGGAGCCGGAAGAATCCTACGCACGTCACTGCCGTGAGGCCGATATCCTGAGCAGCCCGCTGCGCGACTGTATTTCATACTACAATGGCGACGGTACCGCTGAACCGGGCAGCCTTGCGTACTACGGCGGTGGTCGTTGGCACAAGTTTCGCACGGAAGCGCAATCCACCCTGGACCCATACGTGTTTGGCGGCTGAAGGCGTCCGGCCAGGTCGCGGCTAGCCCTGGAACGTCAGTCGCACCGACGTACGTACCGCCACCGGCGTTCCGTCCAGGGTGACGGGTTGAAATCGCCAGCGCCGTATCGCTCGGCGCGCGGCGCGGCCAAAATAGGGTGCCGCTTCGCCAAGTATCTCGATGTCGCGGACTTCGCCAGATTCCGTGACTGTCATCTCGATGTAGATCGAGGCAACCGTACCTTCGGGCGCCGCACTGGGGTATTGGGGCGCCGTTCTCCGAATCGGTGTGAGCTGCGCCATCGGAAACAGGCTGGTAAACACACCGTCTCTGGCATCGAGCAGGTGTTGCCGCGTTTGTGTTTGTGCGCGCAGTGCCTGAATGGTCGTCGCGTCCGCCCCGCTGACCTCGGCATCCTGCAGCGCGCCGAAGGCTGCGGCCATGTCGTTACCGGATACCAGGCTGCGAGCGTGCGCTAGTAAGGCCGTACGGACGGCCTCGATGCCCGCCTGGGCGGCTTGTGAGTCGGGAGCGGTTTCCAGCGCCCGCTTGAAGAGCGCGAATGCGCTCGCCAGCTGATCGTTCGCCAAGGCCGTCTGGGCGGCTTGCAGGTGCGCGTCGGGTTGGAGCTCTGCCGTCTGCGCCATGTCCGCCGATTGTGCTTCGCTTGGCGCCACCTCCGGGACGGCGGATGCCGCCGTCGGGGGTTCTGCGGCGGTAGCGATCGGTAGCTCCTGACGGGAATCCGCAGCGCTGTATGCTTCGGCGACAGGTGGGGTTGCCTGCGCTGCGGTTTCGTCTCGAGGCAACGCCTCCGGGGTGGTGGGCGCCGGTGCGGCAGGCTCTGATTGCTCGGCGGGCTCGGCGGGCTCGGCGGGCTCGGCGGGCTCGGCAGTGGGTGTCTGCGCCACGGCAAGCGGCGCAGGTGAGGGCGTTGGCTCGCCGCTCAGTGATTCTGCGGATTCGATGGGTTTGGCGACGGTGGCCTCAGGCGCGGCTGGTGCGGCTTCCAATACCAACTGCGTCGGTGTTCCGGCCTGTGGCGACGCTGGCTCCGGCGCTTGGATCGGTATGTCGGCCGAAAGCGTCGCCGCGTCGGTTGGCGGGGGTTGCGATCCGGCGTTGATTGTTTGTGTGGCATCGAGTGGTTGCGCAGCGTCCGCCATCGGCTCGGGTTGCGGGCCGCCTGCCTCAGGTTGCGTGCTCAGCTCCTGGGTCAGCCGCTCCAATGCCGAGCGTAGCGCCTGGTCGTCTGGCCGGGCAGCCAATAGATCTCTAATGGAGGCGAGAGCCGGGTCCACCTCGGCTGCGTTTGCTGGCGTCGACGCGGGCGCGCCCGCTGATTCGTCAATGGCTAGCGGTATGGTCGCCACAGGTGCGGACAGGTCCGGCGGAATTGGGGCCGCGACGGGCGCTTGCGGCTCTGGGATGCTGGTGGGTTGGGATGTCTGCGAGCCGGGTTCCGGTCCCACGCTCAAGTAGGCGGTAACCAGTATGGCGGCTGCCAATGCGCTGGTCGCCCAACTCAGCGAGGACCCGGTGACGATTCGGTTGGCCTTGGGCGCCGGCGAGGCTCCGGCAACCGCCCGGTTCGCATTGTCAGCCTGCCCCGTTTGCAGCTTCTCCATGCGCTCCGCCAGCGCATGGGGATTGGCAGCTTTCGTTGCTTCGGTGCCCGGCGGAGCCGCGGGCGTGCTGGCTGGGCCGGTGGGCCGCATACCTGGCAACGGAACCACCTTGATTTCCAGCAGGTTCTGGTCGAGGTCCGGCGGCTCGAACTGGGTAGTGAACAGTACCGTGTAGGCGGGAAAGGTGATGACCGCCACTGTGTGTGGGCTCAAGCTGACGGGATGCGCTCCCGGCTTCCCACGCACGCGCATCTCGTAGGATTCCGAGGTGGTACGTAGGTTCAGGCGTTGGTCGTCGCCTACCTCCAATTCAACGATGGCGTGTTCTGGACGGAGGCTCAATTCCCCTCGGTGGCCTTCGCCCAACTGCATACCCGATCCCACGCGCACGCGGATATCTCCGTTGCGTGCGATCACGTACCAGCCGACCGCTTTCGCTGAGCTCGCCTTCAACTGCATTATTCCGGTTCGCCCTTCCTAATCAATTAGGCTGATTAGTTGACGGGTCAATTTTACTTCGGGTGCCCACTGGAGAGTAGGCTGTCCTTGTAAGCGCGCGTGCGCCACCTCGTATTCCTTACGGGAATCCAGGTGATACGGTGGTTGTAATCATTGGTAAGCGCGATTGCGGGACGATCCCCGCAAAAGTTGTATAGCAGCTTGCGTTCTCAGGGGAAAAATAGCGAGGTCTGAATTGGGGGACCGCAAACATCAGCGTCCTCGGCCCAAGGGAATCGACACGTTGTCGTCGCATGCCGGACAACGGCCCGACTCCGCTTGCTCAACCAGACGTCTTCTCAGGCCAGATCAGGCAGGTAGTTTTGCTCCATGTCGCGGCGCATGCTGTTGGGAATCTCGATGGCGCGGCGTTCGTCCAGATCCAACGCTACCGCTACGTGGTCGTGGATGCCGATCAGCTTGCCCGTGTCGCGAACGAAGGTCCAACGCCGGGACTGGCGGGATTTCCGCGCCAATGCCACATCGGCGCCCACGGATACCAGTGTGTCGTTTGCCCTCGGTGTTTGCAGCGACACCGAGCGGGTTTCCATGATGGCCCAGCCGAACCGGTGGCCTTCGTCGGTAGTCAGTATAGGCGGGCCGAACGAGCCGTCCTCGTCGGCCGGTGGCCGGCGGCGCCCGCCGAACATGGGATTCACGCCTTCACGCAGAAACCCATACTCGTCGCATGCCTCGGGGTCGATGCCGTACTCGAATCGGCCGCTCATCGTGTTGGTGGGGCCGGGGTCTACCACCCGCTCTTCCAATCGCGCGAGTGTGACGTCAGTGCGAGGTGCGCCCAACTGCAAGGAGCGTGGGCCACCCTGCGCGGGTACTTCGATTACGTCGGGATACTGTTCTACGTCCGGTGGAAAAGCGCACGGCTCGCGCGTGGCCAGGGTGACCAGCGTGCTTTCGATGATGAAGCTGGCGGCGAGCTGTTCGTTGCCCGCGTTGCGGATCTCGAAGTAAGCGCGCGCCCGGTCTGTGGCTAGTGCGATCAATCCGCCCGATACCCGAAGTGTGGCGCCCTCGAATTGCTCCTGGTGAAAGCGGGAAAACACGTCCGTATGGCGTAGCGCCGTCAGCGCGTTTTGATCGCTGACACCCAGGGATTCCAGGAGTTCCCGGTTGGCCCTGCCGACGCGTGTCATGTAGAACTGCACGTTCATATGACCGAGCCGGTCGATCTCGTCGGCGAGCACCGGAGATTCGTTGAAAATTTGCATGATGGGTACTACGTGTCCGGCCGCGAAGGATAGCCGCGCGGTAGCGCTGATGGAAGCGCAGACGGTCGGCCTTCTGTTTTAGGACTGCTCTTGCAGTTGGCTTTCGCGTGATTCCCGCACCCAGGCCATCATCACCAGGCCGGCGATCAGGAGCACCAGTATGGAAGCAAGCCCGGCCCGCTGGCTGACGAACAGGTCGGTGAATATGGCCACCATTAGCGGCGCGATGAAGGCGGTTACCTGCCCAGACAAAGCGTACAAGCCGAAAAACTTGGTCATCTGGCCTTCCGGCGCGATGCGCGCCAGCATGGTGCGGCTGTTGGCGGAGGCGGAGGTGATGAACAAGGCAAAGAGAATGGTGGTTGCCACGTAAAGCAATTCCGGCAGCGTCCGAAAGTAGGCAAAGCCCCAAACGGGTTCGTCCAACCCCTCGACGGGGATGAACCCGATGGTGGTGGGCGTGATGGACACTGCGAGCAGGACACCCACGCAGCTGCCGAACACCGCCACCACGATGGCGCGCTTCGAACCGAACGCGTCGTCCAGCCGTCCGCCGATGAGGCCGCCGGCGACTGCGAATATCATGAGCAGCAGGGCCACCAGGATGCGCTCTACGCCGCCCCACCCGAACACGCCGGCGGAATAGATCATTCCAAAAGTCATGATGGCGGCGTTACCGTCGTTGTAGAACATGCGCGCCACCAGGTAGGTGGCCACGTTCTTGTGTTGCCGTAAGTGCCGAAACGTCTGCCAGACGTCGTCGAGTCCTTCCCGGATCGCCTGTCGGGCCCGTGTGCCGGTGCCTTGCTGATCCGGGGTGAAGAGGAACAAGGGCAGCGAAAACACCAGCATCCACAGCGCCGAGATTGGCGCGGAGATGCGGTCGTGCTCGAAAAGACCGGTGTCGAGTCCGAACATCACAACGTCGGGCAGCCAGGGCCAGTCCAGCTGGCCGGACGCGGGCAATGCGAAGGCGTAGAGCATGAACAACAGGATCAGCAGCGAGGCGCTGTTGCCCAGGGCGAGACCCACGCCGGAGAGCGTGCCGATTCGAGAATACGGGGCCACCGAGGGCAGCATGGCGTTGTGAAATACTTCGGAAAAGGCGTAGCCGGTGCTGGCGATGGCGAGCGCGATGGCTACCGTGGCGATGCCGACATCCGCGCTGCCGGGAACCGCGAACCACAGCAGGAGAATTGCCGGACACATCATCACCACGATGGCGCCGATCCAGGGTTTGCGCCGCCCCACCTTGTCGGCAATGGCGCCCAGGAAAGGGGCGAGCAATGCGGTTACCGCGCCGGCAAAGGCGTTGATGTAGCCCCAGATGGTCTGGCCCCGCACCGCGTCGCCCACCACCTCGGTGGAGAAGTACGGACCAAAGATGAAGATAATGATCAGGTTCCAGTAGGGATTGCGCGCCCACTCGAAGAATGCCCACGAGTATTGGCCGAGAGAGAATGAAGTTTTGGGTGGGGCGCTGATGGGTTTCCTTTGCCTTTACCGCTTTGATGCTCCCGCTTCCTGTCTCAGGACGGGTTCCGGGCGCGGGGATCATGACGCACCAGAGGGCATTAGGGTAGGGCGCGAAGTCTTGTAGAATCCTTAGCCTCGCATGAAAGGCAGGTGACATGGGTAGAGTGCAAATTCCTGGGACTGAGGACGATCTGCGTGTAGCCGTTCGCGACGCAAATTTACCAACCCTGCTGCTGGTCCTGGCCCAGCTGACGGGCGACGATGAGTGGCTGTCTGAGCGCTACGCGCCCGCACCGATTGCCACGCCCGAGGGTTCCTTGTTCCCGGACGATACCGGGGGCTACGACGATGACCTTGCCGACGAGATCCGCGCGCGTGCTTTTGAAACGCTCTGCCGGCTGCGCGATGAGGGCGCGGAGGTTCCTCAAGCGCCGTCCCTCGAGCGGCTGAGGCAGATGATGCAGTTTTCGGTGGCCGAGCCCGTCGATGAAGCGTTCGCTGCCATGTTGCTCGAGGAAACCGGGTTCGTGGACCGCGATACTCATTGGCAGGACAGGCTGTCCAGCGCCAAGGCCGCCGGCTCAAGCGATTTCAACGTGCTCGTGGTGGGTGCGGGCATGTCCGGAATCTGTGCGGGCGCGAAGCTCAAACAGGCGGGAATCGAGTTCACCATCATCGAAAAGAACGACGCGGTGGGAGGTACCTGGTATGAGAATAGGTACCCGGATTGCGGGGTGGATACGCCCAACCACTTTTATTCCTATTCCTTTGAGCGCAACGCCAACTGGTCGGGCTATTTCTCCAAGCGAGACGAACTGTACGAGTACTTCGAGCATTGCGCCGACGCGTTCGGCCTGCGCCCCTATATCCGGCTCAACACCGAAGTGACCAGCATGCGCTACCAGGAAGCAACGGCAACCTGGGAGGTGGAAATCCTCGATGCTCAGGGCAATCGATCCACGCTGATTGCCAACGCGGTGATCAGCGCCGTGGGCCAGCTTAACCGGCCGAACATTCCAGACTTCGAGGGCCTCGAGAGCTTCCGCGGAGAGTCGTTTCACTCCGCTCGCTGGCGTCACGACGTGGCCCTGGAAGGGCGCCGCGTGGCGGTCATCGGCACGGGCTGCAGCGCGGTTCAGTTGGTGCCGAAGACGGCGGAATGGGCCGCGCACCTGACCGTCTTTCAGCGCTCACCCCATTGGGTGTCGCCCAATCGGGACTACTACCGGCCGGTGGAGGAGGGTTTGATCTGGGCGCTGAACAACATTCCACAGTATGCGGAATGGCATCGTGCCCGCATGATTTTCGGCTTCATGGACCGCAACTGGCCGGCGGTACCCGCCGATCCGGACTGGCCTCACCCCGAGCGCTCCATGAGCGAGGCCAACGAAGGGTTGCGCCAGGCCCTCACCGCATACATTGGCGTGCAGGTGGGCGGGCGCCCGGACCTGATCGAGAAATGCGTGCCGGACTTTCCGGTGTTCGGCAAGCGGCTGATTATCGATAACAACTGGTATCCCACCTTGGCCCGCGAGGATGTGGATCTGGTGACAGACCCCATCACCGCGATCACGCCTGAAGGCATTCAGACCGCGGACGGTACGGTGCACGAAGTGGACGTGATCATTCATGCCACCGGCTTCAAGACCAACAAGTTCCTCTGGCCCATGGATGTGGTGGGCAAATCGGGCACCACGCTGGGCGAGCAGTGGGGTGATGCGCCGAAGGCGTTCAAAGGCATTCTGGTGCCCGACTACCCGAACCTGTTCTGCCTTTACGGCCCAAATACCAACATCGTGCACGGCGGCAGCATCATCTACTGCGTGGAAGCTCAGATGCACTACGTGATGCAGTGCCTTGCCACCATGGCAGAGCGCAAGGCCCTCAGCGTGGAAGTACCCGACGCCGTAAACGATGCCTACAACGAGGAGGTGCAGGCGGTGAGCCGCACCCTTGCGTGGGGGCATTCGGGCGTTCAGAGCTGGTACAAAAATGCGGCGGGGCAGGTGGTGAACAACTCACCTTTCAGTAACCTCGAATACTGGGAGAGAACCCACGATTTTGAGCCGGACGAGATGGTTCTGAAGTAGGCCGCTCTTGCCGCCTAAGGACCGCATAGACGCATTGGCAGCCACCACGCTGGTGGTCATGAACGTGCTGCTGGGTTTCAACCAGGCGTTCGTCAAGCTGGTAAACGACGGGCTGGCGCCGGTATTCCAATCCGGTCTGCGTTCGGCATGTGCATTCGTGCCCGTACTGGCTTGGGCGCTCTTGATGCGCAAACGTCTGTCGGTCACAGACGGCAGCTTGGGTTTGGGCGTGGTCAATGGGTTACTGTTCTCGGGCGAGTTCTGTCTGCTTTTTCTCGCCCTGGACTACACTACCGTCGCTCGCGTGTCGCTATTCTTCTACAGCATGCCGGTATGGGTGGCGCTGGGAGCGCATTTCCTGGTAGCCGGCGAGCGGCTGACAGTGCCCCGACTGGCCGGGCTGGCGGTTGCCGTTGGCGGCATGGCGTTGGCGTTGAGTGGGGGCGACGGCGCAGATTCCGGAGCTTCCTGGGTTGGTGACCTGCTGGCGCTGGGCGGCGCGCTGTTCTGGGCTGCCATTACCCTGCTTACACGCACGACGCGTTTGGCGCGCTGCTCGCCGGAGATGAACCTTCTCTATCAACTGGCAGTGTCCGCATTGGTGCTGATGGCCATTGCCCCCCTGTTCGGAGAGATGGTTCGTGAGGTGACGCCCGCTGTGGTGGCTATCTTTTCGTTTCAGGTGGTGGTGATCGTGGCCATCGGTTTCGTGGTGTGGTTCTGGATTCTCACCAACTATCCGGTCTCCAACATGGCGTCTTTCAGCCTGCTGGCACCGGTCTTCGGCGTCTTTTCGGGGTGGCTCATATTCGACGATCCGCTCACGCCGGGATTCGTTGTCGCCCTGCTGCTGGTTGGTTCAGGAATTTTCCTGATCAACCGCCCCAGTGTGCCTCGGCGTGCGGAGAGCACCTGAGGTAAGCCGCCAGCGCTAGAGCACCACGCGGCGTTGCCGCAGATCCTTGATGGTGTCCGCGTCCAACCCGACTTCCTGGAGAATCTCCGTGGTGTGCTCGCCGTGTTCCGGAGAGCAGCGGAAGATTTCCGATGGCGTTTTGCTGAAACGAGCCGGGGGGCGGGCTTGCCGCATGCGACCAGCAAAAGGGTGGTCGAACTCCCACAGCGACTCCATGGCCACCACCTGCGGATCATTCACTACCTCGTCGCGTGCGTTGATCGGTCCCACGGGCACGCCTTCGCGCTCCAACCGGTCCAGCAGCTCGTCGGTGGTGAATTGTTCGTAAGCGCTGCCCAAGGTCTCGTAGAGCTTCAGCAGGTCGATCCCTCCGGCATCGTTGTGATACTCCGTGTTCTCCAGCAGGTTGGGCAGCTCGAGGGCGCGAAACAGACCCTGCCACTCGGCTGCCTGGACCGGCATGGTGCAGATGTAGCCGTCGGCGGTTTTGCGCACATAGTTCTCGTGACTCCCCAGCGGCACCTCGGGTGTGTCGTCGCCGAGAAAGGTGTCGTTGACCATGTTGTCGGGCCACAGCACGAACAGCGCTGCCTCCAGCATGGACACATCCACCCGCTGCCCCACCCCGGAATGCTGCCGTGCAGTGAGGGCTGCGGTGATTCCCTGAGCCGCAACCAGGGCAGTGAGCTTGTCGCAGATGAGCGAGTTGATCATCACGGGCTTTTCGGTGTGCGGATCGGATTGCAGCGAAGCGAATCCCGACACAGCCTGCACGATGGCATCGTACATGCGCCGCCCGGCATAGGGCCCCGTGTGCCCCACGCCGTTGATGGAGGCGTAGATCAGGCCGGGGTGCGCTCTGCTGAGCGTCTCGTAATCGAGACCTAAGCGCTCCATGACGCCGGGGCGGTAGTTTTCCACCACCACGTCGGCGGTTGCGATGAGCTGCCGGACGATGTCGGATCCGCCGTCGCTGGCCATGTCCACGGAAATCGCGCGCTTGTTGCGATTCATCATGGCAAAGGAGCCGACCACGCCATTTCTCTGCGCGCCTGGTGCGGTGCGCATCCAGTCGCCGGTGGGCGACTCCACCTTGATCACGTCTGCCCCCTGGTCTCCCAGAATAGATGTGCAGATGGGGCCCGAGAAGATCGTCGTCAGATCGATGATCCGAGTACCGTTCAGCGCACCGGCCATGGTTTGTCCCCTGTTTGTGCTCCCTTAAGGTGAATGCTATGTGCCGGCTCAGGATTTGCAATCCCTGCTTGAGCATGGCCTGGCTATAGAGTTCGTCATCCAACTGACAGGGATGCGCTGAAAGCCTGCAAGAAGCGCCTGAAGGTGTTGAAGTCGGATACCAGTGTCGACCCGCAGACGCACGCGCTCATGGGGCGATTCTTCTGCGAGCAGTGCGATACCGTGCGCAGGCTACAGAAGGCCTTCAACGATCTCGAACGCAGCGGGAAAAGCCGCCTAGCCGATCCGGCGCGGATGGCGGGCCTGTTAGCAATTCCAGGCGCCGATGTGTGGCCGTATGAGGGAATTTCCGGATTGATTCCACCGGGCCAAGTGTCATATAAGAGCGCCATAGCTATGGCAAACCCCATAAAGGGAAGTAGCAACATGTCACGACAGCAACTCATCGACATTACCCGCCGTGAGGTGGAGAACTTCCAGGACAACCGCATCGATCTCATGCCGGACGTGATGAAGGTGCCTACGGCCGATTATTACGACCAGGAAAGATGGGAGCTTGAGGTGGAGCGCATCTTCAAGCGCGTGCCGCTGGCGCTGGCGTTTTCCTGCGAGTTCCCCGAGGTGGGGGATTTCCGCACCATGGAAGTGGCCGGCGTTCCCGTGCTCATCGCCCGGGACGAGCGGGGCGACATCGGTGCGTTCGTGAACATGTGCAGCCACCGTGGCAACTACGTGGCCGATGAGGCGTCGGGCAACAAAAACAGCTTCCGCTGTAACTATCACGCCTGGAATTTCGGTCTCAACGGGGACCTGATCAGCGTGTTCGACGAGGACAACTTCGGTGATGTGGACAAGTCCTGTAACGGTCTGACGAGATTGCCCACGGCCGAGCGCGCAGGCATCGTATGGGTGACCTTGAACCCGAA
>CENY01144806.1_pt1 | contig 20899 bp, 17 predicted proteins | sample 356181 | NCBI WGS metagenome assembly CENY01 (sample SAMEA2619840, study PRJEB7988) | marine metagenome | isolation source: saline water (ENVO:00002010), including
CGAACCTACACAAACGAGTCTAGCCGGATCATTATCACGTGGGCCATCAGCCAGTGGTGCGGGGTCAGTTCCAGGTTCGACGACCCGGATCCGTTCACTCGACACATCGAAATCCACCAATCGGTTCGCTGTGAAAGAGCTTGTCACGATCGCTCCGCGCACTTGGCTCAGAGTCTCCTTCTCTGAAAGGAAAAAATGATCGCGCTGGCTTTCTGTATAGCCCGTCTCGTCTGCAAGAGGATGGTGCACGAGAGCAACGATGGCGAGGCGCTGAGCGTGCTTGGAGATCACATCGGGAAGTCCACCCGAAGCCAAACCGTCTATCGCAACTCGCTCACCATCATCGAAGTCTGCAAGTATTCTGTCTAAGGCTTCCCGAGCTACAGAATCGACAACGGGGAAAGTCCCGCCTATCGAGTGAACGTCAATTGAAAACCCTGCCCTTCTGAGTTCCGAGACCATCCGAGCACCATAGATGTAACCACCAGTTCTCTGATCAAGTCTCCCCGGAACAACAAAATGGAACGCGCGCTGCTTTGTTCCGATCACACTTCCGCTTCGTAGCTCGCCCATGCAACGTGCGATTCGTTGAGGGTGACTTCTATTGAGTTGCAGCCCGAAGCGTTCGGACCAAGAGCCCCATCGTGCACAGCCTTCACTAGCCGCTCTTGGATCTTGCGAGAGAGAAACTCTGTAGTGGTGTTCTCGCCCTCGAACTCCTGAACTTCATCCAGGTTTCGGTAGTTGAACTCTTCAAGAATCGTCTTTAACTGATCGCCAGCTAGCGCAATATCGACAACGAGGCCATCCGGATCGAGTTCATCTCGCTTGAACGTCGCGTCGACAACATAAGTCGCTCCATGCAGACGCTGCGCAGGGCCGAACGCTTCTCCCTGGAAGCTGTGGGCAATCATGAAGTGATCGCGAACATTGAGCTTGTACACGTCAGACCTCTCCGGAATCAGTTGTATCGAATACGATGGCAAAGCGAGTCTTCACCAGAAAGAGCCAGCCGTTCCATCACCCTTGGAAGTTCCTCGAACCCGCTCTCATCGGATATCAGCGCGTCTAGCGCGTTGTCTTTCAGTAGACTGAGCGCAACCGCCATCCGTCGAGTATGGTTCCATCTTGGAGCGCGTTCGGGCGGGATACGACCAACCTGACTGCTGCGTATAGTAAGGCGTCGATCATGGAACGCTTCTCCTAAGGGAAGCGATACCGGCACATCTCCAAACCAACTCAGCTCGACTACCCGTCCCTCGACACCCGCCGCCTTAAGCCCATCCGCTAGTCCCTCCGGATTACCGCTCGCATGGACAACTACATCAGCGTCGCAGTCGTCCGGCACAGACACAGCGAAGCGGATGCCTAATTGCTCTGCCACCAATGCGTGTTTCTCATTCGGGTCTACGACCGTCACATCTGTAGCCGGTATTTTTGCAATCAGCCATGAGACTAAAAGTCCTAATACACCCCCTCCCACCACTACTACTCTATCACCCAAAGATACCTTCGCGTCCCAAACAGCGTTTAGGGCAGTCTCCATATTGGCGGCCAGAACAGCACGACCCGTGGGGACGCCCGGTGGCAATACCGTCACAGCAGACGCGGGCACCACATAGCGGTCCTGGTGAGGGTACAGACAAAAGACATCCTTCCCGACTAGAGCCTTGCCGGCGTCACAGGCTGATTCAATTACGCCGACACTTATGTAGCCGAACTTTATTGGAGCAGGAAAAGTCCCTTCCTGAAATGGCGCGCGCATCACGTCATAGCTTGAAATCGGGACCTCACCACGAAAGACTAGCGTTTCCGTGCCACGACTGATACCGGAATAGCTCGCACGCACGAGTACATCGTCCGGGCCCATCGGCTTAAGCTTACTTGGAACGATCTCACCGAGCCCAGGCTTCTGGACCCAGAACGCGCGTGCAGTGTTTTCTTCTAACATGTCCGATACCTCTTACTTGGCGGGAGCACGTCCCCAGGCATACACCGACCTGATCGCTGGTCTAGTCTTCGCACTCCTCTTCGCAACCGTAACGTGGAGCTTTCTAGGCCTCCAGGCCACCTATGTCGTGACAGTAGGCACCCTTTACGCGATCACCGCCTACCTGATTGCTAGTAACCTACCAGATACACTACCTCAACCTGGGCTTGGATCAGCCAATCGCATCACTATGGCCCGCAGCATAGGAACTCTCTGCCTCGCTGGCTTGGTAACCTATGCAGAGTCGCTCGGCACTTTAGGCCGTTGGTTCATCGTCGGGCTAGGCACGGGAATCATGTTGCTCGATGGGGTCGATGGCTGGGTCGCTCGTCGGACCGGTACATCGACAGAGTTCGGTGCGAGATTCGATATGGAAACGGATGCGGCGCTGATGCTCGTACTTTCAGCCTTAGTTTGGGCTGAAGACAGGACGGGAGCGTGGGTCCTTCTGATAGGTGCGATGCGATACCTCTTTTTAGGTGCAGGATTGGTCCTGCCGGCCCTCCGTGGCGAACTTGCTCCCAGCTTTCGAAGAAAACTGATCTGCGTCATCCAGGGTATAGCACTCCTCATCGCCCTCGGCCCTATCATCCCCAACTTTATCGCAGTTAGTGTGTCCGCTTTGGCACTGGCTATGTTGACGTGGTCATTCTTGATTGACGCGGTGTGGCTCCTCCGACCCCGGTCTTTGTGAACTTTCCAACATCTACCCATCACAACTCCAACGTGAACCGCACCGTACCGCTGGGTTTTCGTGGAGGAGCAGCAGGCGCGCTAGCCCCATTCCTAGTCTTCATCGGCGGTGTTTCCTGGCTTGGGATATCGGGCGCTCCCGATGAGACTGGCTTCGGTCCAATCCTGATTGCATCACTCGGAGCAGGCATTCTCCTAGCCAGAAAGCCTAGCCAGTACGCCGAAGCGGTGATTGAGGGAATGAGTCACCGAATCGTGATGATGCTCATTCTCGCATGGCTGCTAGCGGGTATAATGGGGGTCGTCCTGCGAGAAAGCGGGCTCATCGACGCGCTAGTATGGACGGCCTCGTCAACCGGAGTACAAGGCGGCGGTTTCGTAGTCGCCACATTCGTGGTCTGCTCCATATTCTCTACAGCGACCGGGACCAGCCTAGGAACTATCTTAGTCTGCGCCCCACTTCTGTACCCGACTGCGGGATTAATGGGTGCTGACGGGGCATTTACCATTGGTGCAGTCCTAGCCGGCGCTACTTTCGGCGACAACATCTCACCGATCTCTGATACTACCATCGCGTCGGCGACGACTCAGGGAGCCGACCTCGGAGGAGTCGTCCGCTCACGTATGCGGTATGCTTTACCAGCCGGAGCAGCCGCGGTTATAGTCTTCGCACTGTTCGGAGGAGCATCGGGAGCAGATGTGCATCTCAGCCCCCAGGGGAACCCCGCGGGCCTGATCATGCTCTTGGTTCCCGCAGGAGTTCTCACTCTGCTACTCCGACGCACTCATCTCGTCGTCGGACTTTTCGCGGGCATAGGATCAGGAATACTACTCGGCCTAGTTCTAGGTCGTTTCGGGCTCTCTGATCTGCTGGTCTTAGACCGGGAGAACTTCATAGCTACAGGTATCATACTCGACGGTATGAGACGGGCGTTTGGTGTCTCGATCTTTACGATTCTGCTCATGGGCTTGGTAGGAGGCCTAACAGCTTCTGGGCTCCTAGAACGGGTAATCGCATGGGTTACAGAACGTGCCACAAAGCGTCGCGACGCCGAGTGGTGGATCTTTGGCTCAATCAGTGGAGCTACACTCCTGACGACGCACTCAGCTGTCGCGATCCTGACGGTCGGGTCACTCGCAAGACAGGTGGGGATGAACGCCAATGTGGATCGATATCGAAGAGCAAACATTCTAGACGTAACCGTCTGCACATACCCGTTCCTGCTCCCCTTCTTCATTCCGACCATTCTTGCCGCATCGATGACCGCAGGGATCGACACTATGCCGACGATCTCGCCATGGACTGCGGGACTGCACAATGCGCACTCGTGGAGCCTCTTGATGGTCTTGGTCGCGACAATCGCGAGGGGACAGCGGCAGCATCGTCAAGACAAGACCGAAGTGCCACCCTCTCTGGTTTAGAAGGATGCACTGAGATCAGTTAACAGTGATCCTTCCCTGCGCTTCTATGCAAACGTCTGCCCGGTCCGGGAAACGAGCAATGTCAGTCCTAGTCACCTCAAGAATCGGTATCGAAGCATACCCAAGCTCTAGTCCCACGATACTGCCCAGTGCAAGAATTGCATCCGCCTTACCCATCAGGATCGCGGCAGGTGCAGTACCCTCGCGAAGAAGTTCCAGCAGGATCGCACTTGAGGAACTAGAACCCACCGCCCCGGGGATAAGCAAAACAGTACCAGTTATGCACAGATCGAACTCGGGGTGCCGTGGATCTACTATAAGACCCGAAACGGGGTCAACACCGCCCCAGAAACTTATCGGGCGGGTGAGCTTGAGCAGCGGCCCTCTAGCCTGCCCTTCCACGAGCGGCCTTCCCTCCAGTTCGATGGATAGCTCACCGACCTTTACCACGTCCAGACCTCGTGATTTCGTACAACGGAACCAGTAATAGACGACTCCACACAGTCTTCTAATGAACCGTAAAGAACGTCATATCCGGTATTAGATGGACCGTAATGAGCAAACTTACCTGAGTTAGTCATGAGTACCCCAACCTTCGCTTCTAGAATCGGGGTAACCACCACACACGTGTCCGCTACAATCTCAACGCCCGACTCTCTAAGGTCTTTCGAGATCCCAGCTGCATCCATTTCAGACAGCGTATCCCTTGCCGTGCATACGTAGAAGGGCACCCCAAGACGGCGACCCCGTAGGCATCGATGGAGTGCTCGGAATTCTAAGTCGCTGAAGTGTGGACTTCCTAAAGCAACCGCATCAATGCGTTCGGTATCGCCTGCAGTGCTCAAGCGCTCCAGGGCAGCCTGGATACCATGAGCTTCAAGTTCAATCATTCGAACTAGGTCAGCGCCAGCAAAGCTACTCTCGTCTGTCAGATTGGCGACGGGCCGATCGGAAGCTGACTTAAGAATAGACTCCACCGTAGGTGCCTCTGGGGTCACTCCTTCGACGTGAAACAATGCAACAGCACCCGACGAAGCACCTGCGGCACCCAGAGCTTTCAGTTGGTCTCGCGTCGTCGTGCTTGGCAGGCCCCTGATCACAGAAATTTCACTACCCAACTCCAAGCCGAGCCACGTACCCAAAACCGGGTAAAAAACGTCCCGTGACTTCAAGGTCTCTGGGACGCCGGTGGCATCCACCACTACAGTTGCTTTCCTATTCTCTTCTACGTGCAGACCATAGAACGGCGCTCGTGCAGTCAGCGCACAGCAGGCGTCCAAAAAATCACCGTAACGCTCGGTGCGGGCTCCAAGAACTGAGTTAACGAACGCGATCGCATTTGACTCACCCCAAGCTACCTGCTCACCAACCTTAGGTTCGTGGCCAACCTGATACGGTGCGCAGGTAAACGTCGGCTGAGCACCCAGCGCTACGTACGCTTCCATCTGTCTTCGCGCCATATCGGTGTTGTGAGCATCCGCTTGGACGACATCTGGATGCAAAAGATCGAGTGCCCCCACGTTAAGCGTCGTCGGCACCGCTACTTGACCCCCACCTTTCACGAGCGCCTCTGCGAACTCCACCCCACCATCCCCGTGGTAGAGACATCCGTCTATATGGGAAGACGAAATCTCCACCAGCGACTCCGCGCCAAGAAGCTCGGCTGCCGCAATAACTACACGCATACACATCGCTGTAGCTTCCCCGGAAGAGCCGGCTAGGAGTTCACGCTCGATCTGAGTAAGGTGGAGTGGCATGAATGAGAGGCTACCCTACACTGACGCTCCAGACCAGCTTGATTGCATTCGCTCTCAAAAATCCCCAGGAAATGTCCCTCTTCACAATTAACGAACGTGTCCGCTGGTCAGCGGTCGACAAAGCTGGAATCATCTTCTATGGCGCGTATGTGCGCTTCTTCGAACTCGCCGAGATGGAACTCTTCCGCAGTGCAGGCGTGCCGTACTCCGAAGTCTTCGACCGATGGGATATGTGGCTCCCCAGGGTGCACCTCGAGTCGGACTTCCATTACCCATCACGGCTAGACGACGAGCTACGTGTCGCTGCCTACTTTACTAGGTTCGGAACTAGCTCACTGCAAATCAACTTCGACGTACTCCACCTAGCTGCAGGGCGACTTGCCGTATCGGGACACGAAGTGCTCGTTTGCACGACAAGGGACACTCTTGAGACCCGGCCGCTGCCGAAAGAACTCATCGAGATCCTCCGGCCCTACTGCATGACCGTGGAGGAGGCTCGTGCAGAACTAGATCTACAGGGCGATCTGGGCCCATGAGCACATCTGACCCCATCACAATTCCATCAACCCAAGAAATCTGCGAAGCACGCGAACGCATAACCGAAGACGTGACCTGCTCACCACTGATTCCATTGGACGGATACGGACGGGATCAAGGCGGGATCTGGCTTAAGCTGGAATGTTTACAATCGATCGGGTCGTTCAAGATCCGGGGAGCAGCCAATGCGATCGGTCTAGCAGATCCCGCACAACTAGAACATGGGGTCTATACAGCCAGTGCGGGCAACATGGCTCAAGGCGTAGCCCTCGCGGCAAAACGACAGGGGCTGCCTTGTCGTGTCATCGTTCCAGACACAGCTCCCAGAGCAAAGACGGATGCTATAAAACGCCTTCAAGGAGAAGTGATTTCAGTTCCGTTCAACGAATGGTGGCAGGTTCTAGTAGAGCACGGGCACCCGTCGGAGAAAGGGTTTTTCATACATCCAGTGAGCAATCCAGACGTGATCGCAGGGAATGGCACAGTTGGCCTAGAGATTATGGAACAACTTCCCGAGGTCGATGCCATCGTAGTTCCGTTCGGGGGAGGAGGCTTGAGTTGCGGGATCGCAGCGGCCATCCGAGAACGTACACCCAGCATCCCAGTGTACGCTTCTGAAGTCGAAACAGCGGCTCCTCTCTCGGCTTCCTTTTCTTTAGGTGCCGCGACCGCGATCAGGCGCACGCCTACCTTCGTCGACGGAATCGGGGGGACCAGCGTGCTGGAGGACATGTGGCCACTGGCTCGCGTTCTTATCGAAAGCTCACTGATCGTTTCAATTTCTGAGGTCTGCGATGCCATTCGTACCCTTGTATCCAAGGCTCACATTATCGCAGAAGGGGCAGGCGCTAGCTCCGTTGCGGCGGCGCTCCATCACCTTCCGAGTAATCAACGGACAGTCGCCGTGGTATCCGGAGGCAATATCGATAGAAGCGTACTTAAGCAAATTTTGTCTGGTGAAACGCCACGCTAACTAAAACGTCCAGCTACGCGCTCACAAGCTGACGGACCCTAGCGATCGAGTAATCTATGACCACCGATGATTCGCCCGTCACTTTTCGAAAGAACGGACCTTTTGGAACTGCTCGAACTCAGGCGATACAACATCACCCGTATGTTCTTTCGCCCATGTCGCAAGCGGCGAAGAAACCTTCCCATATTTCCCACGACGTGCACGACATATATCTGAGAAGTCGCAGTACTTGCAGTCTTCGGGATCGTTAGTAGGCACAAAGTGCCCTCTCATCACGCCATCCAAGAGAAGCTCAAGGAGATCCTCAAGCCGGCTCATCTCATCCCGATCATAGACGACCCTTTGATTCTGACCTTTCCTTGTGGGAAAGTGGTACTGACCGTCTACCACCTCTACACCCAGCCGCTCCTCAGCGACCTTGGCGTATATAGCGTGTTGTAGATGGCGGCCTCCTCCGAATACATCCGCACCATAATCATCCGCTTTACCGGTCTTGTAATCGATCACATGTAGACCGTGAAGATCCTGGTCCACTCGATCGATGGCACCTCTGAGGCGCAAGCGTCCTCCCTCTAACGCGATTACCACCGGCTCATCGCCGTCAATCCCAAACTTCAGCTCAAAGGCGATACTGTCAGCGCTGTCACTACGAATCATTCGGACAAACGATCGCACATCTTCCCGAAGGCCGGCGACCTCTCTGTTCAGTGCACCCTCTCCCGGAGCCGGAACTTGGGATCGGAATACACCGACCCGTTCTTCTAGAATGTCCAGTGCCCGCCCCTCAAAGTCAGCTTCGTCTGGCTTGATCCCATCTGCTCGAGACGTTCGCAGAGACGCTTCGAACACGCTGTGAAGCAGGCTACCACGCTGAAGTGGGTTCAGCCAACAGTCTGGGTCCAGTTCCGGATCATCCGGCGAACGGATTCCCAGAACCACGCTGTGCAGGTACCGAAGCGGACAACTGGCGAGTGCCTCTAGACGACTTGCTGAAAGAACAACTCCGTCCTTCACACGAGGATCTAATTCCTCCGGTCGTGGTTGGATTATCCCGTGAACCTGACCTGGGTCACCAAACATTCTCTCCTCATCAGCAGCTAGGCCACGATCAAGCCCCGGAAATGATCCACGCACCGACGCGACACCTCTCTTGATGCTTGAGTCAGTTCCTAAGGCCCGCATCCAAACGTCATCTCCATCAAGCGCTGGACGCTTTGCCCCCGGGATCGCGCTAATGACGGGACTGATAGCCTCCTGAAGATCGTCAAACGTCAATGATGCATCACCGCGAGCTAACCGGAGCGCGTGAAGCAAGATAGAAGAGGGGGCAATTGTCTGAGCCCCAGAAACATCCCACGCTCCGAAGCTCATCGTCACGACGCCCCTGAGACGTGCGAACATCGCAGCGAAACTAAAGAGCCTTTCACGAAAAGCCTCAGTTGAAGTGAGCAGGCCGGTTCCTAGCACTCTGCGATCGCTGTCCAGGAGCACGGCGTCCTGCCTCACGCCTCCTGGTATCCTTTCCGCATCCAGCCCTACCACGAAAACCGCCTCACGACCCGAGTAACCTCCATGCTCCAAATCGCTCAAGTGGAGAGCTCCGCCTGTCGACGTCCAAGGCGCACCTGTCCCGTCAGGATCATCACCAAAGATCTCCGGACGTACTCTGAGGTCCAAGTGACGTCGAAGAATCGAGACCGCAGAACGAAAATCCGTTCTGCGATTTAGCGTTGCCTCAATCCGCTCAAGAACTCGGGATACCTCCTCTCGTGCGCGGCGATCTGCTCCACGTCCACGTGTTACTCTGCGGAGAAAAGACCTCAGACCACGCGCGATCTCTGCCGGTGATACGCGATCGGTATCTCCAACCATACGATCAGGGATCGTCGGCGTCTCCTTGAGAGGCGGGAACAGGATTGCCCGGATCGCTTCGATTTCCTCTCGCGCTCGGTTCCGGCGACGTTCGAAACGGTCTAAGGGCTCCGTCTGTCCTCTCTCCATGCGGTCTACGCCCTTTAGAGCCTCATTAATCTGAGTGCGGTAGCGTTTACGACCCCAACCGATTCGTAAACTCCGGAACCTCCGAGCCAATGCAGCCGGCGCATGATTTCCTCTGCCTTTGGGTGGCCTGAGGTCGCCAGCTTCAAGAAGACGGCGGATCAACGAAGCATGAAAACCCTCTTCTATCCAGTCCAGATATGCTTTCACTACACGACCCGTTCGGGTTCGGCTGATCGGCAGTCCTGCTGCATATGTGACCGGAATCCCAAGCTGACTCGCTATAGCATGAAGCGCCGAACCATAAGTAGTCCCGTCTACCGCTATGATCTCAACCTGGTCCCACGAGAGGCCCCGCTCTACCACTCGCCTCAAGACCTCACGTAATTCGACGTCAACTGATGCTGCACTGAAGAAGACAAACTCACCTCCTCCAACTGCTTCACTGGGCTCGTATAGGTGCGATCCTGAGGATGGCTCTCCGGATCGGCCCCAAAGGAGAGACCTAGGAACATCGAGCCCAATCACAGGATCAGTCTCTAGCACACGACCTCCCCGCGCAGACAGCGCCGAGATCAAGTCGCCATAAAGTCCCCGCATCGATAATCCCGGCAGGAGGAGAAGCTGATCGGCTTCCAGCGCCGCTGGCATACCGCCTCCTTCCGTTTCTAGCTCCGCCATCGCAAGTCGAAGTACCGTAGCCGTATCTGCCCGACACCTCTCCGTCAACAAACGCTCATACCGTTGGAGCACACGAACTAGAAAAAGCTTTTTTTCCCACTGAACAAAACGCGCATCGTCAAGCTTTCGTGGACAGACTTCCGCCAACCTTAAAGCTAGGATCGCTCCGTGCACTCGCTCCCTGAACCCAACCCCTTCCGACAGTTCACCAAAAACTCCTTCCTCAGCAGTTAGGGCAGAATCTAAAGCACGATCCAGGAGGGCTAACTGCTCGAACTTATCGACAACATCGAGGTTCTCTTGGTCTAAGCTTCTCTGTGCCAACCTTTGAGCAAGCCTCTGGGGTGTGAGCACCTCAAACCCAACCCATCCTTGACCAACTATTGCTAGTCGCCTTAGTAGTTCGCGTCCGGCCGCATGCGTAGGAGCTACGATAAGCTTCCGAGCAAGTCGATGCCGCCGAGATACGGCAGCGAGAGAACCTACGAGTCGAGGTGTGGTAGTGGGGTCAATCATTTTACGGTGAAAACCCTGCGGCCAGCATAAGAGTCAAGATACGTTTCTCGCACGGCGTGGGGGAGAGCCCGTAGCGCCAAGGTCCTATCTCCCGTAGCCTTTCCACTGTCCATCACGATACGACGTGAGCTTACCATGATTCGATACACCCTAACCTCCAAATTCTCCGTAGCAATCCTCTTCACACTGGCAGTTGCGGTTACTCCCTCACTGTCATCTGGTCAGGACTACTGGCCTGGCGCTCACCTCGACTGGGAGCGGCTAGATCCGGCCTCAGCAGGTTTTGATCCTGTAAAGCTCGCCGAAGCGGTCCAATTCGCTATAGCCGCGGAGTCAACCTCACCCAGAGATCTCGCACTAAATCACGACATGTCATTTGGCCGAGAGCCGAGAGGCGAGGCCATCGGGCCATTCACGGTTCGCGCCCCCCAAAGTGGTGTCATCGTGCACAAGGGATATATCGTCGCTGAATGGGGCGACCCTGAGAAAGTCGACAACACATTCAGTGTAGCCAAAAGCTTTCTGTCCACCACTGTTGGCTTGGCTTGGGACCGAGGATTAATACGAAGCGTGGATGACCGGTTGCGCTCTTACATGCCGCCAATTGTCCTCGAGCCAGGGGATGGTGAACCGAACGATCAGGAGGGGAGGCGCCCAAAGCTACTTTTTGAATCTGACAACAACCAGAAAATCACCTGGGACCACCTGCTTCGGCAGACCAGTGATTGGGAGGGCACTTTATGGGGAAAGCCCGAATGGGCAGACAGGCCCGACCAAGATCGATCAACATGGCTAACGAGGGAGCGTGTCGAACCCGGCACAGTGTATGAATACAACGACACTCGAGTGAACCTCCTCGCATTAGCCGCTACTAGCGTATGGCGTCGTCCCCTTCCGGAGGTCCTGCGCGAATACGTTATGGACCCGATCGGTGCGTCACCCACCTGGCGCTGGCATGGATATCAGAACTCTTGGATCATCATGGACGGTGTCATGGTTCAGGCGCCAAGCGGAGGGAGCCATTGGGGTGGCGGAATGCTAATCAATGCCTACGACCTCGCTCGCTTCGGATTGCTCACTATGCACAAGGGCATGTGGGACGGGAAAAGGATCATCTCCGAGGAGTGGATCGACCTGTCCACAACGCCAGGTGATGTAAACGAGTCATACGGATTCATGAACTACATGCTAAACCCAGACGGCAGCCGCTACTCTAATGCGCCTGATTATACATGGACTCACTCAGGCGCAGGGTCAAACCTCGTTTACGTCGACCCTGCTAATGAGCTTGTGGTGGTTGCCCGCTGGATCCGAGGCAACCAAATGAATGACTTGCTTGGCCTAGTCTTTGACGCAATGGGAGACCTAGCAACCGCACGCTGACCGCTAGTGTGAACGCCACTCTGACGGTGGAGCTAGAAACAATAAGGAGAGGGGTCTCATTCTCTATTCTATTATGAGAAGGTTCCCCTTAATCACACTGCTCATTTCAGTGGGTTGCTCGTCAGGTAGTTCAACAGAGCCTGCCGCGTGCACAAAAGAGTATGTCTATGGGTTACATGCCCAAATTACGGACGCTCGGAACGACAGTGCTATCGCACAAGGAACGATCCTGACACTTCAGGAGGGTAGCTACCAGGAAGTCGTAACCGAATCTTGGGATGGATTGATGATGTTCGGTGCTGGTGAACGCCCGGGCGAATACAGCGTGACGGCCGAACGTCTCGGCTACGATAGGTGGACGATGAGCGGAGTAGAGATTTTGTCGGACGGGTGCCACGTCATTCCGGTTTCATTGAGAGTTCAAATGGCACCGGCATCATGACCAACTTACCTAATGGAAAATCCGACTGGGTAAGAACAAGCGCAGGAGGGAGTGGCGAATCCGCTCACCACTCCCTCCCCCTTTAGGTCATAACACACCGCTCGGCCGACTATCCTGCTCCTACTTCACAAAGAGCATATCCCGATAAGCAGGCACCGGCCAAAGGTCATCGGGCACCACACGCTCAAGACGATCTACTACGTCCCGGACATCATTCATCGCAGGAATAATGTTCGTTCGCATGTGTTCCGCTTTTGAGACCACGTCGTCACCACCAAGTTCTTGGTTCACTGACGCTAACGATCCAATCTTCTCGTTGAGCTGGTCGACTAGGTCATTAACTCGTTGCGCCGTCGCGAGAACACCGCCAGCCTTCATGCCGAGGTCGTCAGCACGCTCCGCCGTGGTGAGCAAGTTATTCAAGTACCGAACCGCAGCCGGTAAGAACATTGTCTCTGCCATGTGCTGCGCCGTCTCACCTTCGATGTTAATAGCTATGAAGTACTGTTCGACAAAGATCTCGAAACGGCTCTCCAGTTCTCGATTAGAGAGCACTCCATACTTCTCGAAGAGTTTGAGATTCTTCTCGTCCACCATCTTCGGCAGAGCGTCCATGGTGCTGCGCAGGTTGAGTAACCCACGACCCTCTGCCTCAGTGACCCATTCATCCGAGTAGTTGTCGCCGTTGAAGATCACGTGTTTAAATTCGTGGATCTCCGAGGCCAGCAAGGAACGGAGGGCATCATCAAACGATGTACCTTTCTCTAGTTCAGCTTCGAGTTTCGTACACAGATCATCAATCGCCTCAGCAACTACCGTATTTAGGACCATAGCAGGAAAAGAAACGCTCTGCGACGAGCCGAGCGCACGGAACTCCCACTTGTTACCCGTGAAAGCAAAAGGAGATGTTCGGTTGCGGTCACCCGCGTGCTTCGGGAGACTTGGGAGCGATTTCACTCCAAGGCCAAGAAGGCCAGAAGGCATACTACTCGTGGCTTCACCTGCCTTCTCAATCTGCTCAAAAACATCCTGAAGCTGATCACCGCAGAAAGCCGAGATAATGGCCGGAGGCGCTTCGTTCGCGCCAAGACGGTGGTCATTCCCTGCATGGGCTACGGCTGCTCGCAGCAGATCCTGGTGCTTAGCTACAGCCTTTAGTGTAGCCGAGCAGAAGAACAGGAACTGCATGTTGTCGTGTGGAGTCTCGCCGGGTTCCAGAAGGTTCTGATCTTCCGTGCTAAGCGACCAATTCAGGTGCTTACCGCTGCCGTTCACACCCTGGAACGGTTTTTCATGCAGTAAGCAAACGAGTCCATACTTTCGGGCCACCCGGCGAAGTGTAGACATTACGAGTTGCTGATGGTCCGCTGCCTGGTTGGCATCCTCATAGATAGGGGCCATCTCATACTGACCCGGTGCCACCTCATTATGACGTGTGGTTATCGGCACACCAAGCCTATAAAGCTCAACCTCCACCTCATTCATGCATTCCAGGACGCGAGATGGAATCGAACCGAAATAGTGATCGTCAAGCTCCTGACCCTTTGGCGGTTTTGTGCCGAATAGCGTTCGGCCTGCAGTTTGAAGGTCTGGCCGTCGGTAGTAGAACTCCTCGTCGACCAGAAAGAACTCCTGCTCGGCACCACAAGTCGCGGTAACGGGCTTCGACGGAGAGCCAAATAGTTCAAGAGCACGACGCGCCTGAACGTCGATCACATCCATCGAACGAAGTAAGGGGGTCTTCTTGTCGAGCGCATCACCGGCCCACGATGCAAAAACCGTAGGGATACAGAGATACGCCCCGCCAGGCCCCTCAATAATGAAAGCCGGTGAGGTCGGATCCCATCCCGTGTATCCCCTGGCTTCGAAAGTGGCTCGTAGGCCCCCGGTAGGAAATGAGGACCCGTCAGGCTCACCCTGCACAAGCTCCTTGCCCCGAAAGTCGGTAATAGCACGACCGTCCCCAGTCGGCTTTAAAAAGGAGTCATGTTTCTCAGCTGTGCTGCCGGTCAATGGCTGAAACCAGTGAGCATAATGGGTAGCACCCTTCTCTAGAGCCCACTCCTTCATAGCAGCGGCTACTGCGTCTGCAACTGATTCGTCCAGTTCTGTCCGGTTCCGGATCGTAGAGAGCAACGCCTCGTACTGCTCACTAGGCATACGAGCTTTCATCTCGTAGAGACCGAAAAGGTTCTCACCAAACACCTCTTCAAGGTTTGTGCGGTGACGCTTCTCAATCGCAGGTGTAGAGTCGTATTTCGCTGCAGCCAGGGTGTCGAAACGTGACATGGAAACTCCAAATAGGGTGAGGTGCCTTAACTGTCGGAGAACTTGGGAAAGACACGACACACTCTCAACCCCATAATAAGCTAGTTTATACTAACTTTTATTACGCTAATTCTTATTATTTCCTTGTATATAATGGTATAGAGCGTGCGCTTTACAGGAAGATCCCGTGAACTCGGCATTCTCCGAACCGGATTCGATAAGCTAGAAGCTCAGTGTATCTTTGTGAGCGGACCGCCTGGAGCAGGCACCTCCACACTAGTACGCCATGCAAGCAAAGGCCGATCCGGGCTTTCATTTCGGTGTCCACCCCTCCCCGACCCACTTATCCGGCTCTCACTCCGAGACCGCATAGAACAAACGTTCCATCAGACACCCATAGGAAGTGACCTTCAGCAATCCGAAACGACACACGAGTCAATCACACAGTCGAGTGACGCAACCCTAGGATGGGCTCACTTGTTCTCGCTCCTTTTGGGACAGGCTGAGAAGAATCAACCCTTCATCTTGACCCTGGACGACGCCCATCGGCTGACCGAAGCGAGATCGCGGTTTGAGGTTGCGCTTGCCGATGCCTTGAGGAAGGCTCAAGGATCAGGGATCCCATTCCACGTGGTCCTCGCAGGAAGAGCCGGATCCATGCCAAAAGTCGGCCTAGACTTCCCGATCACAGCACCCAAGACTCGGATTCACGTGGGCCCCCTCCCTCTGCGAGCTGCAGCCCCCCACCTTCCCGGCAACGAAGCGTACGAGAAAATCCGAGCTTATGGCGTCTTTGGTGGCTATCCCGGAGTCCTGACACACCTCGACACTAAGGTAACCGTCGGGACGAACGTCCGGCGCCTCCTACTTCCTGATACCGGAAGCCTAGGGGACCTGCCAATGACATGGCTTGAAACAGCGATTCAGACTCCGACTCGCTACATCGCCGTGCTTGAATCATTGTCAAAGGGCGAAGCCGGGTGGTCTCAATTATCCAAAGCGATCCCAGACCTTACGAAGGCTGGACAGATAGCCCCCTACCTAAAGAAGCTCTCAGAACTCCGATTAATCCATGCTCATCGCTCACTCGATACGAAGCCGCATGGTCGTAACACAAGGTATGCCCTTTCCGACCCATTCCTTGCCTTCTGGCTCCGCTTTATTCTCCCGTGGCGCTCTTCAGAGCGAAATGAGGAGATCGTTCCTTACTACGCGTCGGAAATCCGCCCCAGAATCCGGGATCATCTCCAGCAGGTCATGGCTCCAGTATGCCGCCGACACATGGAGATAGACGCACTAGAGACATTCGGGTCCAACGCACGCGACGCTGGAGCGATCTGGAACAAAGAAGCCGAGATCCCTATAGCCGGGACACTGGGCACCGGAGCCACATACTACGGCCTCTGCCTCTGGGACCCTCCAGCGAACAGACCCAGTAAGCCAGAGCTAACTCCCCTAGAGCAAATCGACCTGAGTATCCGAAATACCCGATACGGCTTTGGGCGCGAGCAAAGACTCAGGGTTGTGTTCACTGGGAGAAACACACCAAACTGGCTACGACGGGAGGCCGCACGACGAAGCGACGCCCGCATCATCAATGCGCCGGACATGCTCGGGGATACGTCAGATCAAGGAACGTCCTAAGGCCGAACTGTCACGCCTGTGCAGCTCATTCATAAAGATACGCCCGTACCTAGATATCCAGATTCTTCACATACTTGGCGTTCTTCTCAATAAATTCACGGCGTGGCTGGACCTCCTCTCCCATAAGTTCATCGAAAAGCATGGACGCTTTCACCCCATCCTCGACCTGCACTTGCAGAATCGTACGAGCCTCGGGATCCATGGTGGTCTTCCACAGCTGATCGGGATTCATCTCACCTAGGCCTTTATAGCGCTGTATATGAATCCCCTTGCTCGACTCTCCCCCTTTACCACCAAAACGCTTGATGGCTTCATCTCGTTCGTCGTCATTGTAGCAATACACATCCTGCTTGCCTTTACGCACCCGATACAACGGCGGCTGAGCTATATAGACGTAACCCGCATCAATCAAATCACGCATCTGATTGTAAAAGAAAGTAAGGAGCAAGGTTCGGATATGAGCTCCGTCGACATCCGCATCGGTCATAATGACGATCTTGTGGTATCGAGCCTTCCCAAGCTCAAACTCGTCCCGGATCCCAGCACCGATCGCCGTAATCATCGCGCCGATCTCATCGTTAGACAGAATCTTGTCTATCCGGGCACGTTGCACATTAAGGATCTTTCCTTTGAGCGGGAGAATCGCCTGATAACCCCGGTCGCGGCCCTGCTTTGCTGAACCGCCAGCAGAATCGCCCTCCACCAAGTACAGTTCGCACATTGATGGGTCTGAAATCGAACAATCCGCCAATTTCCCTGGCAATACTCCACCTTCTAAGGCACTCTTTTTTCTCGCCAGATCGCGCGCTTTACGAGCGGCATCACGTGCCCTGGCAGCCTGCAGCGATTTCTCAATGATCGCCTTTCCGGCTTTCGGATTTTCATCAAGAAATATGGATAGGTGCTCGTTGACAGCCGCCTCAACCGCTCCACGAACCTCACTATTACCGAGCTTCGTTTTCGTTTGACCCTCGAACTGCGGTTCCATCACACGTACACTGAGCACACAGGTCAGGCCTTCTCGAACATCGTCACCCGAAAGTGACTCACCCTTCTTAAAAATATTGTTGCGCTTGGCGTAGTCGTTGATTGTCCGGGTAAGGGCGGCCTTGAGACCAGTTAAATGCATTCCACCCTCGTGCGTATTTATGTTGTTCACGAACGAATGGGTGTTTTCACTGAAGCCCTGATCGTACTGAAGGGCGAGTTCGATCTCAGCCTCAGGCTTCGAGGCTTCGAAGTAGCATATCGTGTCATGGAGCGAACCGCGCGAGCCGCGCAGAAAAGTTACGTACTCAGCAATTCCGCCCTCATACTGGTAAGATTCCTCTACACGATCTCCTCTCTCGTCCACAAGGACGATTTGTAACCCTTTGTTTAGAAAGGCGAGTTCGCGAAGCCGGTTAGACAGGATTTCGAACGAGTAAACAAGATCGGTAAAGATCTCGTCATCCGGTTTGAAGGTGACCTGTGTACCGCTGCCTTTCGCTTTTCCTTTCTCCTCCAGTTCCTTCGTCTTTATCCCTCTCTCGTAACGTTGGTGATAAAGCTTCCCTCCGCGTCGGATTTCAACCTCCAAAAAAGCAGAAAGCGCATTCACGACCGAGACGCCCACGCCGTGCAACCCACCAGACACTTTATAGGTGTCCTTATCGAACTTTCCACCAGCGTGCAACGTCGTCATCGCGAGTTCAACGCCCGGGACCTGCTCCGTCGGGTGTATATCGACCGGTATGCCCCGACCATCATCCTCCACCGTGACGGAGTCATCCTCATGCACAGTGACTGTAACCCGAGTACAATGCCCAGCCATTGCCTCGTCAATCGAATTGTCGACGACCTCATAAACGAGGTGATGGAGGCCACGACCCGAAGTTGACCCGATGTACATGCCAGGACGTTTTCTAACCGCCTCGAGCCCCTTAAGTACCTGGATCTGGCCGGCAGTGTACTCGCTGCTCTCCTGCTTCTTCTTTTTCGCCATCTCTACTCCGAAGCTTTATGCGGCGCACCGTGGCGCCTATTCAGTCTCCGCCTGCACGAAGACAATGCGCTCAATCGGTGTGTCCGGCATGTAATCGTTCACACGCCGGACAAAGTCACCCTTCATCATGTTTAATTCCATCAACCACGGACTGCTGCGAACCTCTACTATAAGAACCCCATCTTCTACGCTACGGGCTCGGGTCACCCTGGCAACAGCATCTCCTACTAACTCGGACCACTCATCCAACACAGACATGCGGCGAACCTGAGCTAGCACCCCATGGTCCTCAAGAATCTTGTCTACTATCGAACTCAAAGCGACCGGCTTCCTAGAGCCTTCGTCTCCACCGAACTCGGAACGATCGGAACCCCCGTCAGCGTTGGCTCTCATCACGTCGTGATCTCCCCGGCCTCAATCTTCCAGCGTGGCAACGCATCGCGTCGAACCCTGACATCCGCATCCTTTGGTGCTGTTAGGACAACCTGTCCCGTATCTTCTGCCTCCATCAGCTCAAGAATCCGCTCGCTTCGCCCCGCATCTAGTTCCGCAAAAACATCATCAAGAAGGATCATGGGCCTTTGGCTCCGACTTTCTCGTATGGTCATCGCTTCGACCAATCGCAGAGCAAGTGCAGCTGTGCGTCGCTGACCACCTGAACCGTAGTCCCTGAAATCCAAATCGTCACCCTCGCCACACACCTGCAAACGCAGATCGTCCCGATGCGGCCCGACCAACGTTATTCCCCGACGCGCCTCTCTGTCACGGGAACCCTCTAGTGCCTCGCGGAATGATTCCCTGGACGCTTCTATATCAGCGCCGCTTTCCAGCGAGACGTTCGGACGATAGGACATCCGCGCCCTCCGTCCGCCACTAATACGCCTATAGTATCCGTCGAACGCACTGGATCGGGATTCAACCCAGCTATGTCGCCCAATCATTATCTCGGCGCCAGCTTTGGTTAGGCCAGGATCCCATGCTGAAACAACCGACGAAGACTGACCCGCTTTCAGGGCCGCGTTTCGGCGAGCAAGATTTTTCTTATAGCTTGCCAGAGACTTCACATAGCCTGGCTCGTTGAGCGCAAGGACTATATCCAAGAAACGTCGCCGATCCGCCGGCCCGCCGCTGACTAAATCGACGTCCGAAGGTGAGAAGATCACGGCCGAGAAGTGACCTAGGCCATCGGTAAGCCGATCGGGGTTAGCCCCGTTAACCGACACCTTCTTTTTCTTGCCCTTCTTCTCGAAGGCAGCAGCAACACGGGTTCCATGGTGTTGGTCCGATTTACCTTCCGTCTTTCCCACAACTCGGAAGACCTCTTCACCGAACGCAACCATCTGAGAATCGCGAGCCCCCCGAAAGGAGCGCAGTGTCTCTAGGTAGTAGATGGCTTCGAGAAAATTGGACTTCCCCTGCGCGTTGTCACCGATCAGCGCTACTCCTTCGCGAGGCACCTCCAACTCCTGATTCTTGAGATTTCGGAAGTGCCTTACTGAGAGCTCGCTTAGATACACGGCTAACTGGTTTGGAGAGTCTCAAGTGCCATAAGAGAATCTAACGATTTCGTGCCCCACCGAGAACTCCGAAAAAGCGCTCAGTCTAGAGTCTTCCGGAGAGAGGATCGACCTTTGAACTGCAGGGTGGTCACAGCCCCTTAAATTCAGCTTTCCGCTTATCAAGAAACGCTTCCATCCCTTCCTTCATATCTTCGGTCGACGCTAGCAAGCCGAACGCCGACGACTCAAAGCCTAAGGCGGCTTCGGTCCCAGTATCCAAAGCCCGGTAGATGGATTCCAGCGCGAGCCTAACGGCTATAGGTCCATTCTTTGTGATTTTTCTTGCTAGGATTTTTGCTTCGTCCATAACGGCATCCTGCTTTGCCACCAGAGAGACTAATCCTATGGCTTGAGCCCTCTCTGCCCCGATGACTTCGCCTGACAACGTCAACTCAATAGCTCGCCCAAGCCCCACAAGCCTTGCCAGCCTGACAGTACCACCGTACCCAGGGATGATGCCTAGCCCAACCTCAGGGAGCCCGAAGCGAGCCTTCTCGCTCGCAACACGTAGGTGACAGGCCAGAGCCAGCTCGCACCCACCTCCGAGCGCATATCCTGAAATCGAAGCTATTACCGGTTTAGGAAACAACTCTATTGCTCGAAAAACTTCCTGTCCTGCCCTACTAACGGCTACGCCCGACATTGAGCTCATGGTCGATAATTCACCGATATCGGCCCCAGCGACAAAAGCTTTCTCCCCAGCGCCCGTAAGTATCACAGCGCGCACAGTATCATCATCACCCAAGCGGGTGAATACTTCGCCAAGCTCTTGAACTACTTCAGCGTTTAGGGCATTGAGCTTTTCCTGCCTATCGATGCTAACGATTGCGAGCTCATCGTCGTGCTGGACCTTGATGTATGTCATATCGCCCATGTCTAAGCCTCTCCCGAAAGCATGATCGAACGTCTATATGAGCCGAAAGATAGCTATCTCGAACCTCATGGAAAAACGTTAGCGATAACCTTACCTTGGACCCTGCTTCGACGCCCTACAAACAAGCGTCACATTCCTTACCGCCATCCGGGGGCCGCCCCGAACCAGGAGTTTTTTT
>CENY01166823.1_pt1 | contig 20879 bp, 16 predicted proteins | sample 356181 | NCBI WGS metagenome assembly CENY01 (sample SAMEA2619840, study PRJEB7988) | marine metagenome | isolation source: saline water (ENVO:00002010), including
CGGCCCGCCACTGCGGAGGTGATGGCGCTGTTGCGCCGCAGATAGCCCATCGCGCGGTTGAGTTGGCATAAGCCGCTGATATAATCGCCGACCCTTTTTCTGCGGGTCGAGTGGGGCTCCGGGCTGGGCCGGGCCACAACACACGGTAGGTAACGACCCGAACGGGCTGCCGAGGCATTAAAAAGTTGGCTAGCAAGACACTGCTTTTGATGAGCAAGATCGCTATTGCCATGGCAATAGTGGTGGTAGTGCTGGGTGCATACACGCGCCTGGTTGATGCCGGCTTGGGTTGCCCGGATTGGCCTGGGTGCTATGGCTTTCTGGTGGTTCCCCAATCAGCGGCCGACATTGCGCTGGCCACACAGCGTTTTCCCGATGCTCCCGTAGAACAGGACAAAGCCTGGTGGGAAATGGTGCACCGTTATTTCGCTGCGGCCCTGGGCGCGCTGCTGCTGGCTTTGGCGTTCGTTGCCGTGCGCAGGCGCGATGAAGGGATCCCGGTGAAGCTGCCAGTGTTCCTGCTGGCGCTGGTTATCCTGCAGGGAGCCTTTGGCGCGTGGACGGTGACGCTGAAATTGTGGCCCCAAGTGGTCACCGCGCACCTGCTGGGGGGATTCGCTACTTTGAGCCTTTTGTGGTTGCTGGCGCTGCGCCTGGGGATGGGCCGAGGCTGGCATGCCCCTGCAGAGGTGAAAAGGATCGCTGCTGCCGGGCTGGTGGTGCTGGTTGTGCAGATTGCGTTAGGGGGCTGGGTGAGCTCCAACTACGCGGCGCTCGCTTGCCCCGACTTCCCCACCTGCCACGGGGAGTGGTTACCGGATATGAATCTGGCCGACGGGTTCAACGTAATGCAGTCCGTTGGACCCAACTATCTGGGTGGGCTGATGGAGAGCGACGCGCGAGTGGCCATACAGGTGGCCCATCGCATTGGCGCCTTAGTGGTGCTGCTGTTGGTGGGCTGGCTCGGCGTGCGCTTGCTGCGCCTGAGCTCTCCGCTGGGCTGGGCGGTGCTGGGCCTGTTGGGCCTTCAGCTATTGCTGGGCGTGCTCAACGTGGTGCTGGTACTGCCTTTGGGTAACGCCACCGCGCACAATGCCGTGGGCGCTCTGTTATTGCTCGCCATGGTTACAGTAAACTACCGCGCTGCACTGGGGAGCAGGCTACGTTGAGCGAAATATCGGTTCCAGCCGCTGGTTGGCGGGACTATCTGGAAATGACGAAGCCCAGGGTGGTGTTGCTGATGCTGCTATGCGCTGCGGTGGGGATGTTCCTTGCTGTTCCGGGCATGGTGCCGATAGACGCATTGGTCTTCGGGTTGTTGGGAATCTGCCTGGTAGCGGGTTCCGCGGCGGCGGTAAACCACATCGCAGACGCCGAGATCGATGCGCGCATGGCGCGTACTCAATCCCGACCGGTTGCCACCGGCAAGGTGGGGACGCTGCAGGGGCTGGCGTTTGCCGCTGTCACCGGTATCAGTGGCATGCTGGTGCTCTATTTCCTGGTGAATCCTCTGACCGCATGGCTGAACCTGGCATCCTGGGTGGGATACGGGCTGATTTACACCCTTTATCTCAAGCGCGCTACGCCGCAGAACATCGTGATCGGCGGGCTGTTTGGGGCGGCGCCGCCATTGTTTGGATGGACGGCGGTGAGCAACAGCGTGGAACCGGGTGCGTTGCTGCTGGTGCTGATCATTTTCGCTTGGACTCCGCCGCATTTCTGGGCGCTGGCTCTGGATCGCAAAGAGGAATATGCGCGCGTAGACGTGCCGATGCTGCCGGTGACCCACGGCGAGCGGTATACCCGCTGGCACATCCTCTTCTACACCCTCATTTTGGTGGTAATTACGCTGATGCCATACGCCATCGGCATGAGCGGCCTGCTGTACCTGGTTGGCGCCGCGGCGCTGGGCGCGGGCTTCATCTACTGGGCGGTGGCGTTGTTGCGGGAGCGCAACCCGCGGGCGCCGATGGCCACGTTCCGCTACTCGATCCTGTACCTGGGGCTGCTGTTTGTAGCGCTGCTGGTTGACCACTACGTGGTGGTGGGGAGCCATGGAGGTGTGGCGCTGAGCCTTGGCGCTTTGTGAGTCGGGTCGTACCCAGGGTATTCATTCAACTGATGCTGGCCGCGGCCCTGCTCGTTGCCGGCGCCTGCTCACCGGGCACGCCGAGCATGGCGGAGCTCAAGGACCGGGGAGTGTTCCTTCTGCCGCAGCCCCTCAACCTGGAGCCGTTTGCGCTCACTACCGGGGGCGGCGAACCGTTCACCAACGACAATCTGATGGGCGGGTGGTCGTTCATTTTCTTCGGCTTCACCAACTGCCCGGATATCTGTCCTACGTCGTTGGCGGTGATGGCGCAGGCTGAGCGGCAACTGGTTGCTCGCGGCGCGCTGCAAACGCCGTTTCGGGGCGTGTTGATTTCGGTGGACCCGGAGCGAGATCAGGGCAGCCGGCTGACGGAGTATGTAACGGCTTTCTCGCCCTCGTTCACTGGCGTGACAGGGCAGCGCGAGCGCGTGATTCAGTTCGCGCAGCAGGTGCATGTGGCGCGCCCAATGAAGGTGCGCCTGCCGGGCGGTGATTACACCGTGGATCATCCTGGCCAGATCGTCATCGTGAATCCTGCCGGTCAGTATCACGGTTTCATCAAGCAATCTGGAACGCACCAGGGCCATTCGGCGGAAACCATCGCCGCGACCTTCACAGCCCTCAGAGCGGGTTCCTAGACTTGGAGTAATCGTTTAAGGTTTGCGCCCCCCCCCGGACGTGAGGTTGATATCGAGCCCCAGATTCAAGCTGCCCAGCATTGGCTGCGGCGTTACCAGGCGTTGAGAGCATACAGTGAGAGTCTGTGCGAGCCGCTGGCCGTCGAGGACTATGGGGTGCAGCCCATGGCGGACGCGAGCCCACCAAAGTGGCACCTCGCGCATACCAGCTGGTTCTTCGACACGTTTCTGCTCAAGCCCTACCTGCCCGACTATCGCCCTTTTCATCCGCAGTTCGAATATCTGTTCAACTCCTATTACAACGGCGTCTCTCAGCCGTTTCCGCGATCACAGCGGGGCCGCCTTTCACGCCCCACGGTGGCAGAGGTGATGGACTACCGGGCGTGGGTCGACGAAGCAATGGCCGCTTTGCTGGAGCGAGATTCCGGCCGGGCCCCCGAGCTCGAGAGGCGCTTGGAGCTGGGCCTGCATCACGAGCAGCAGCACCAGGAGCTCATCCTCACCGACTTGAAGTTCAACCTGGGCAACAACCCGCTGCACCCACCGTATCGGACCGACCTGGTCAGGACGGTGGGTAGCGCACCGCCCCTCGACTTCGTGACCTTTCCCGCTGGTGAAGTCCAGATCGGGGCCACGGGCGATGGGTTCTACTTCGACAACGAGGCGCCCCGGCACAGAGTGTTGCTGCCTGGATACGCACTAGCCAATCGTCTTGTAACCAACGCCGAGTACGCTGAGTTCGTGCGAGCCGGAGGTTATGAAGATGCCCGGCTGTGGTTGTCGGACGGCTGGTCCTGGATGCGCGAGGCGGGCGTTACGGGGCCCCTATACTGGCGCGAAATGGATCAGGAGTACCTCCTTGGAGGGTTGGCGCCGCTGGACCGGGAGGTCCCCGTGGTGCACGTGAGCTACTACGAGGCGGATGCCTACGCGCGCTGGGCCGGGTGTCGGCTTCCCACGGAACAGGAGTGGGAGCATGCGGCAACGGCACAAAGCTGCCATGGCAACTTCGCTGCAGACCAGGTTCTGCATCCGCGAGTGGCACAAGGAACGCAGGCGCCGGTGGATCAGCTTTATGGCGACGTCTGGGAGTGGACGGCCAGTCCCTACGTGCCGTATCCAGGATACCGGCCGCTGGCGGGAACCCTGGGAGAGTACAACGGCAAGTTCATGAGCAACCAACTGGTGCTGCGCGGCGGATCCTGCGCGACGCCCGACGACCACGTGCGCTCGAGCTACAGAAACTTCTTTTATCCGCCGGACCGCTGGCAGTTTTCGGGAATCAGGCTGGCCCGCGACCTATGAGCATGCCCGCTAACGAATACGCGTTCTTCGACTTACAGCCCGAGCGCGGCGCCGATCTTGATGAGCTGCTGGCGGGCTTTCGGCTTGCGGACAAAAAGGTATCGCCCAAGTTTTTCTACGACGAGGCGGGATCGAAACTGTTCGATGAGATTACGCAGCTTGATGAGTACTACCTCACGCGTACCGAGATGAAGCTGTTCGACGAATATCATCGAGAGATCGTGGATGCCCTGCAGGTAGGCGCCCGGGAGAGCTGCCTGGTGGAATATGGCAGCGGCAGCAGCGCGAAGGTGCGCAAACTCCTGGACACGCTGCGCCCCAGCGCCTACATGCCGGTGGACATTTCCACGGAGCACCTGCAGGCGGCGGCACGCGCTTTGCACCAGAGCTATCCTTGGCTGCACGTCTATCCCACCTGCGCCGACTTCACCCAACCCTTCGAGCTGCCGGCGGTTGCCGACGGGTTTGTTCGCACCGGCTTTTTTCCCGGCTCGAGCGTGGGTAATTTCGAGCCGGAGGAGGCCGTGACGTTTCTTGCCAACGTATCGAGAACCTTGGGTTCGGGGGCGCGCTTTCTGATCGGCGTAGACCTTAAAAAAGACGTAGACGTTCTTGAAGCAGCCTATAACGACCCCGATGGGGTCACCGCGCGTTTCAACCTCAATCTGCTCTCCCACCTCAATGCCCGGTACGGAGCGGATTTCGAAGTAAGCGCGTTCGAGCACCGGGCCTCGTATAACGAGGAGCTGGGGTGCATACAGATGTTTCTGATCAGCCTCCGGGCGCAGACGGTCACGCTGTCTGGCGAGCATTTTTCGTTCGGCGCGGGGGAACGCATCCATACCGAAAATTCATACAAGTACGCGCCCGAAGAATTTTCGAGGCTCGCCCGCCAGAGCGGATTCGACCTAACCCGGGTGTGGATTGATGAGCGGGGTTGGTTTGGCGTATTCCTGCTGGAAGTGCGCGGCGGCTGACCGGCAGGCAATCAGGCGAGCAGTCGATGGTCTATATAGAAGGTGTGACCCAAGTGGTGCCGCACAGCGGCCTCTAGCTCGTCGGGGTTTTTGAAAGGTTCCGTGGCTGTGGACACTTGGGACAACTGGGCCACCCAGGCGTTGAGCGCCGCGTACAGGGCAAATCCGGAGAAGAACCAGACCTCCTGGTGAGTGAGCGGCCGAATGGCGTGATAGCCCTGCAGCAGCCACAAAGTCCGTTCCGGATTGAGCGCGCCACTGGCATCGTTGCACCAATCGTTTGCCGCTGCGGCCAGGTCGTAGATGAGGAACCCCTGGGCCGCCTGGTCCAGATTTAGCACGCCGGTGAGCCCGGCCTCGTTGAACAGCGCGTTAGCGCGTGCAAGCCGGGTGTGGATGGCGCCGCTGGGCAATTCGTTGACGTCGTGACGGCGAAGCAGCGACCTCACGCAGCGTGCGGCTTCGACAAACATGTCCGCACAAGCGAATGGCATCAGGCCGCGCAAACTCTGCTCCTGACCGCGCAGCCAAGATACGGTTCCGGGGTGGTCGGGCATCAGGTATTCGGCGGAAGCGGTGGCGAGATGAAATCTTGCCGCGAACCTGCCCAGGGCACGGATCTGCCGCTCGGTGGGATTGTAGGTGATACGGCCCGACAAGCGGGGGACGACGAAGGCGGGTAGCGAGCTGGTGGTGGCGTAGGGCAGGCCCTTTTTGGTGCGCAGGATGGGAGCTACCGGCAAGCCGGCGGCCGCACATCGGTCTAACAAGGAAACGTACGCGCCGGTCGGCAGTGCCGGCGGCTCCACGAAGGTAAGGGTAACGCGGAACTCGCGCTCCCCTTGGCGCGTGTGTGCGTGATAGCTGTGGTTGTCCGGCTCCGGTTTAGCGGGCTCGAAGTCGATCAGCTCGCCGATGTCGTAGTGGGCGAGTGCTTGCTCGAGTTCGTGGTTGGCGGATTGTGCAACGGCGCTCACTGAGGATCAGAACTCGACGATCACCCAGCTGGGTAGAAGCGTTTCCGCCCGCTGCAGGTCTCCGAAACCCTTGGTAGGGTCGCGCGGCACCAGGTAATGCGGTTTGCCCCAGCTGGGTACCACTTTGATCATGCGCAATTGTCCTGCCTGGCGATACTCGTAGATGACCTTCTCTTCGGCCGCAATGATGGTGACATCGGGGCCGCGCAGCGATTCCTCAGCGGCCGAAGTGGTGGCGGCGGTGCCCAGGAGGATTGTCCATCCGGTGACCCTAGCGCCTTTGAACAGCCGCTGTGATAGTGTCCCGATGGAGTGATACATGCAGCGATGTTGACCCAAACGCCGGCCCAAGGCAAAGGATTTGACGGCACAACCGGTCCGCTGTTTGGCGCCACCATAAAAAATCTGAGCAGGGGGCTGGAGGCTGGATGATGGCAAAATCGGCGCGAGAAGAATCCGCTGCGGCGCCGCTGGTCCTAGTGGATGGCTCGTCTTATCTGTTTCGCGCGTACCATGCGTTGCCCGAACTGAAGACCAGCGACGGTATGCACACCGGTGCCGTGCGCGGGGTGATCAGCATGCTTCGCAAGCTCGCCAAGGATTTCGAAGGTAGCCCTATCGCGGTGATCTTCGACGCCAAGGGCAAGACGTTCCGTCACGACATGTATGCGGATTACAAGGCCAACCGGCCGCCTATGCCTGACGACCTGCGCGAGCAGATTCAGCCAATCCACGAACTCATCGTTGCCATGGGCCTGCCGCTGATCGTTGTTCCGGACGTGGAGGCCGACGATGTGATCGGCACGCTGGCCCTTCAGGCCACTGATGCGAAACGGCACACTGTGGTGTCCACTTCGGACAAAGACATGGCGCAGCTGGTGTCCGATTACGTGACTCTAGTCAACACCATGACCGACACCACGATGGATCGTGTCGGGGTGGAAGAGAAGTTCGGCGTGCCTCCGGAGCTCATCATCGACTATCTGGCGTTGATCGGCGACAGCGTGGACAACATTCCCGGCGTGCCCAAGGTTGGCCCGAAGACGGCGGTCAAGTGGCTGGGCCATTACGGCAACCTGGACGGCGTGCTGGAGCAAGCCGATGCCATTAAAGGCAAAGTAGGCGAGAACTTGCGCGACGTGAAGGATCAACTGCCGCTGTCCCGCGCACTGGCGACCATCAAATGCGATGTGGCGCTCGCGCTTTCCATCGACGACCTGGTCACCGCGCCGCCGGACAACGCGGTCCTTGAGGCGCTCTACGAGCGTTACGAATTCAAGACCTGGCTGGCGGAGCTGGACCCGGAAGCGGTCTTGAGCCCGCCGGCGTCGGATGACGCCGACTACGAGTGCGTCGACACCCTAGACCGGCTCGATGAGTGGATCGAGAGCCTCCGTGACGCGGGCGTGTTTGCCTTCGACACGGAAACCACCAGCCTGAGCTACATGGATGCGGAGCTGGTGGGGTTCTCCGTGAGCGTGGACGCCGGGGCGGCCGCATACATTCCCGTGGCACACAGCTACGTTGGCGCCCCAAAGCAGCTGTCGCTGGTGGAGGCGCTCGAGCGACTCAAGCCGCTGCTTGAAGACCCGGCCATCAGCAAAGTGGGGCAGAACCTGAAGTACGACATGAGCGTGCTTGCCCGTTACGGCGTGCAGCTTGCCGGGGTGGCCTACGACACCATGCTGGAGTCCTACGTGCTCAATAGTGTGGCGACCCGGCATAACATGGATGACCTGGCGGAAAAGTACCTGGGCCGCACCACGATTCACTTCGAGGACGTTGCAGGCAAAGGCAGCAAACAGCTCACCTTCGATCAGGTGCCTGTGGACCAGGCCACCACCTACGCGGCCGAAGATGCAGACATTACTCTACAGCTGCACCAGCACCTCTGGCCTAAGCTTTCGGCTGAAACCAGCCTGCTCGGCGTTTATCGGGATATTGAGCTGCCGCTGCTGGGCGTGCTGTCTCGCATGGAGCGCCACGGTGCGCTGGTGGACGGCGGGTTGCTGGAGGAACACAGCGCGGAACTGGTGGGCCGCATCGAGGCACTCACCGAGCAGGCCTGGGCGCTCGCTGGTGAAGAATTCAATCTGGATTCGCCCAAACAGCTGCAGGGCATTCTCTACGAAAAGCTCGAGCTGCCGGTACTGAAGAAAACGCCCAAGGGGGCGCCGTCTACCGCGGAGCCCGTGCTGGTGGAGCTGGCCCGGGACTACGAACTTCCTGAAACCATCCTGGAATATCGCAGCCTGGCCAAGCTCAAGTCCACGTATACCGACAAGCTGCCCCTGCAGATCAATCAGAAATCCGGCCGGATACACACCTCCTACCACCAGGCGGTTGCGGCCACAGGCCGGCTGTCGTCGTCGGATCCCAACCTGCAGAACATTCCGGTGCGCCACGCTGAGGGACGGCGCATCCGGCAGGCGTTCGTGGCGCCTGCGGGAATGAAGGTCGTGGCGGCAGACTACTCACAGATCGAGCTGCGGATCATGGCGCATCTGTCTGGAGACGAAGGCCTCAGATCGGCGTTTGCAGCCAACCAGGACATTCACCGCGCCACGGCGGCGGAGGTATTCGGGCTGGACCTGGACGCGGTGTCGGACGACCAGCGTCGCAGCGCCAAGGCCATCAACTTCGGCCTGATCTACGGCATGTCGGCGTTTGGATTAGGTCGTCAGCTGGGTATCTCCAGAGCGCTCGCTCAGGATTACATCGACCGCTACTTCGAGCGCTATCCAGGCGTGCGCGCCTACATGGACGCCACGCGCGCGGCGGCTTCCGAGCGTGGTTTCGTGGAAACCGTATTCGGGCGGCGCCTGTACCTACCGGAGATCAATGCCCGCAACGGGCAGCGGCGTCAGGCCGCTGAGCGCACGGCCATCAACGCCCCCATGCAGGGTACGGCAGCCGACATCATCAAGCGCGCCATGATCAGCGTGGACGCCTGGCTGCAATCCGAAAGCGTGCAGGCCGTAATGATCATGCAGGTGCATGACGAGCTCGTATTCGAGGTCGCCGAGCAGGAAGTAGATGCCCTGGAAGCGGGCGTGCGCCAGCTTATGGAAGGGGCGGCCCAGCTGGATGTGCCTCTGGTGCTGGACGTTGGGGTTGGAGACAACTGGGACCAGGCTCACTAAGCGTCGTCGTCCTCTTGGCCGGCCGCCAGCCATTCGCTCAGTATGCCGATTACGGCCTCGCAGCCCTGCCCGCTCTGGGCGGAGAACAGCTCCGTTTTCGCCAGGGGCATGTCGCGCAGCGCATCCTGCATGGCCCTGAGCGCGTTGTGCTGAGCGTTGCGCTTGAGCTTGTCGGCTTTGTTGAGCAGCACCAGCACGGGCATCTCCGAGGCGGCTGCCCATTCCAGCAGCTCCACGTCGAATGGCTGCCCGGGATGCCGTATGTCGGTGACCAGCACGACCCCGCCCAGGGTTTCGCGATTTGACAGGAAGTCGTTCACGCTGCGCTGCCAGGCCTGCTGCGCACGCTTGCCTGCCTTAGCGTAGCCGTATCCGGGCAGGTCCACGAGGCGGCCGCCGCCTTTTACGGCAAAGAAATTCAGAAGCTGGGTGCGCCCGGGGGTCTTGCTCACCTTGGCGGTGCTGCGGCTGCCGGTGAGCCGGTTGATAACGCTGGACTTGCCTGCGTTGGATCGGCCGGCGATGGCAATTTCTACCCCGTCTGGCGCCGGGCAGCGCTCCAGGTCCGGCGCGCTGGCGATGAACGCCACATTCAGCCGCGAGTCCCCTGGCGCAGGGGAGGATGGTTTGTGTCCTCGGGAAGGTTCGCGCATACGTCATTGCCGCTGCAGTTGGTATATAATTCGCGCCCCCGATTAGGCCGACCGGCCGATCGGACCTGTTCAGGGCCGCCTCAACGGTCGTAGTTTATAGGATCACGAATATGCAGATTCAGTGGCTAAGGGTTTCTTTGCTGGGGCTGGCCATGGTTTCAGGGGCCGCGTTGGCGGCTGGAGATCCGGACGCCGGCAAGATGCAAGCCATAGTGTGTGCGGCTTGCCACGGCCAGGATGGCGCCACGGGCATCGACCCCACCTACCCGAATCTGGCGGGCCAGAACGAGGCCTACCTGTACAAGCAGCTGCAGATGATCGCCAGCAACGAGCGCCAGATTCTGCTCATGACGGGGCAACTCATAGGCAAGACCGACCAGAATCTGCGCGACCTGGCCGCCTATTACGCGTCGCTACCGGGAAAGGTGGGCGAGGCAGCGGGTGACGATGAGTCGGTGGCGCTGGCCGAGCGCATATTCCGGGGCGGCATTCTGGAGAAAGGTGTGGCCGCGTGCTCTGCGTGTCACGCGCCTACCGGGGCCGGCAACGCGGCGGCAGGGTTCCCGGCGGTAAACGGGCAGCCGGCCGCCTATACCGTGGCCCAGCTCACCGCCTATCGAGAGGGCCAGCGTCGCTCCGACGAATCCATGGGCGGGATGATGCGCGGAGTGGCCGGCGGATTGACCGACACCGAGATTGCGGCGTTGGCGGATTACCTGCAGGGGCTGCACTAATCGCTCAGCGGGTTGTCTGACAACCCGTAAGCCCATTATTCAAGCTACAGTAGAGGTCCTGCTCATGCGCATAGTCGCCTTCATGATCCTGGCACTGGCGGGTAGTGCTGCCTGGGCGCAAGACTACGTGGAAGGCGTGCACTATCAGCGCCTCCCGGTGCCGGTGGCGACCGCAGACTCAGCCAAGGTGGAAGTGGTGGAGGTGTTTTCCTACGCCTGCAACCATTGCAACGAGTTCGACCCGCTGCTCGAGCTGTGGCGCCACGCCCAGGCCGAAGGCGTGCACTTTCGCCGCCTGCCGGCCAATTTCAATAATCCGGTCTACACCACGCTCGCCAGGGCTTTTTTTACCGCTGAGGCGCTGGGCGTGTTGGACGCGGTGCACACACCCATCTTCTCCGGCATTCACGACCGCGGCATCGACTTGAGCCGTACCGAGCTTCTGGCCGCACTGTTCGAAGAGATGGCGGATGTCGCGCCGGACGACTTCACTGGAGTGTTCAACTCCTTCGGTATCGGACAGCGCACACAGCAGGCGCGGGCCCAGGGGCTGGCATACGGTGTCCGCGGTGTTCCCAGCATGATCGTGGATGGCAAATATCGCGTGGATGCCACCATGGTGCGCGGTTTCGGGGAAATGCTGGCGGTGGTGGACTACCTGGTGGGGCTGCAGGCTACCGCCAAAGGGGTGGACGTGATCCCACTTGAGGCGGCGTCCGCTGACCAGTGACCGAAATGCTGGGTAATGCACAGTTAAAACCGCCGCGCACCGCTAGACTTCTGGCCAGGTCTTTGGAGCAGTCCGCCATGTTGGCGTGGTCGAAGCGCGGAGCACTTAGAAGCACATTGGCGTCGCCGGTGGTGAACCTGCACTCGCTGGGTCAAGCCCCATTGGCGCCCACCGTAGAGCCGTTGAAGTTGCTCACCTTCAACATTCAGGTGGGTATTCGCACCGCCAAGTTTTCCCACTACCTCACCAAGGGCTGGAAGCATCTGCTGCCGCACGAGGCGCGCAACGCCAACCTGCGGCGCATTGCTGATCTGGTGGCGCGCTACGATGTGGTGGCGCTGCAGGAGGTCGACAGCGGTAGCCTGCGCAGCGGTTTCATCAATCAGGTGGAGTACATAGCTGATCGCGCTCAGTTCCCATACTGGTACACGCAGCTCAACCGTGATCTGGGCCCGTTCGCACAGCACGGCAACGGCATGCTGTCGCGCATCGCGCCGGTTGATCTGGAAGATCACAAGCTGCCCGGAGCCATTCCCGGAAGAGGCGCTATCCTACTGCGTGTTCCGTACGGCGAGCACACCGTGTCGTTGGTCTTGTTACACTTGTCCCTGGGCGAGCGCTCGCGGCAGCTCCAGCTCGAGTACGTCAGGGAGCTCATCAGCGAGGAAGAGCACGCCATCGTGATGGGAGATATGAACAGCCATCTGACCCACCTGCTGGACAACTCGCCGCTGGCGGAGTCCGCCCTGATGCCAGCGGACCGCGTGCGCCCCACCTACCCTGCATGGCGTCCTGCTCGCGCCCTGGACCACGTGCTCGTGACGCCCGGCCTGCGCATCGAAGACTATGAGGTGCTCGACTGCATGCTGTCGGACCATCGGCCCATAGCGGTTACCGTCAAGCTGGACGAGAACGCCTCCCTGCTGCAATAACCCCTTTGCGTTTTGTTAACGCGTTAAATCACGGGGCGGGCGCATCGGTGCTGACCACCGGCATCACGCAAGCAGTGTCCAATACCTCCGGATAGTTGCGCCGGTATTCGCTTTCACACAGGGCGATGTTGCCCAGGGTCTGATTTACCACGTAGGCGCGAATCGCCTCGGAGTCGGCGGGTTCAAGTACGTGCGCGAAGCTGGCCATCCCGCGCCCGGCGAATGCGCCACCGCGGACGATGGCGTCCCAGCTTGCGTGTATTTCCGGCGTGCTGTAGCGCAGGTCGGCGATGCCGGCGGTGGATTGCAGAAGCCCGGGGCCGTGGCACAGCGCGCAGTACCGATGGTAGAGCAACTCGCCATGGGCCAGCTGCTCGGGCGTGGTCCGCATGTCGGGAGGTTGGGGAATATTGATGTGGGTGACCTGTGGTTCGGGAAGTTCTGCGTTGCCGCCGAGCTTGAAGGCCAGTATGCGGCCTTCGGCCATGACGTTGTCGCGGTGCCGGGGCACGCCTGAAGTCAGGCCAAATGCGCCTCCCCACCCCGCGGCCACCGCCACGTATTGCTCGCCGTCCACCGCATAGGTCACGGGCGCGGCCATGATCCCCACGTTGGCCGGAAACTCCCAGACGAGCTCGCCGGAGTCTGCTTTGAACGCGGCAAAGCGACCGTCGGCGAGGCCCTGGAAAATCAGATTGCCGGCGGTACTCAACAGTCCTCCGTTCCAGGTGGTGGCGTGTTGTACACGCCATACTTCCCGCTGGGACACCGGGTCCCAGGCGGCCAGGTGCCCGCGCACCGCCTGCAGGGCCGCAATCACCTCGTCCGGATCCTTTGAGGGGATCATGGCCGAGGTGTCGATGCCCATGTTCCATTCTTCCGGGTTGTATTGAAACGCGTTGTCCTGGGCGTAGACGAATGACAGGTCCAAAGCCGGGATGTACACCAGATTGGTGTCGGGGCTGTAGCTCATGGGCTGCCAGTTGTGACCGCCCAGAGGGCCGGGCCGGATCTCCTGTGGGTCGTTGGCGTAGTGCGCGTCAGGATTTTCCACCGGGCGGCCGGTTTCCTGATCCACATGGCTCGCCCAGGTAACAGGCACGTAGGCCTCGGCAGAGATCAGCTCTCCGTTGGTTCGATCGAGCACGTAGAAAAAGCCGTTTTTCGGCGCCTGCATGATCACCTTGCGCGGCTCGCCGCCGATCTGCAGGTCGGCCAGGATCATGTGTTGCACGGCGGTGTAGTCCCAGGTGTCGCCGGGAGTGGTCTGGTAGTGCCATACCAGGGTGCCGTTGTCGGGATTGATGGCCAGCATGGAAGACAGGAATAGGTTGTCGCCGCCGCCGGGAGATCGGATGTAGCGGTTCCAGGGGGAGCCGTTGCCTACGCCGATGTAGAGCAGGTTGAGGTCGGGATCAAAAGCCATTGAATCCCACACGGTGCCGCCGCCGCCTACCTCCCACCAGCGTGAGCTGCCGGCGCGCCAGGTCTTGGCCGCCATCTCCATGGCGGGCGACTCAAACGGCAGAGAGGGATCCCCCGGCACCGTGTAGAAGCGCCATTGCTCGGCGCCGGTGGTCGCATCATAGGCGGTGATATAGCCGCGCACCCCGTACTCGGCACCGCCGTTGCCGATGATTACCTTGTCTTTGATGATTCGCGGAGCCCCGGTGATGGTGTAGGGGCGTTCGGGGTCTGTGGTCTGGACCTCCCAGTCCACCGCTCCGGTGGCCGCATTCAGGGCGACGAGCCGGCCGTCGATGGTGCCTACGTAGACGCGCCCTTTCCACGCCGCGGCGCCGCGGTTAACCACATCGCAGCACGCGTACTTGCCGTACTCCCGGGGCACTGCCGGGTCGTATTCCCAGATGAGCGCTCCGGTCTTCGCGTCGTGGGCCCATACCACCGACCAGGGCCCGGTGGTGAACATCACCCCGTCTACCACGATGGGAGTGGCTTCCAGTCCGCGGGTGGTGCCCGTGTCCCAGTGCCAGGCGAGATCCAGGTCCGCCACCGTGTCCGTGTTGATGTCTTGCAGTGGGGAGTGGCGCTGCTCGTCGTAGGTGCGCCCGTGGGCGAGCCAGTTGCCCGGTTCGCTGTCGGCATTGATGATGCGCGCCCCGTCCAGGCTGGTGGTGGCGGTTGCGATGGCGCTTTGGAGCTGGGCACCGACTGCCGGGGTACGTTCAGAAAGTTCGCTCGTTGGTGTGGTGTCTTCCTGCGTGCCGCAGGCGCTCAACGCCACCAGCATGCAGACTGCAAGCCTATGCTCGATGCGCATGTCCCCCCCTCCCCGGTTTATGCGCAGCAGAGTCTATCAGATGGCGGCGGCGCAGCGCTGGACCCGGGCGGCGCGATTGCGTACGTTCTCACGCAGATAACCGGCTGGTGAGACCTCGATGAATCTGCCCGAAGAGCCTGGCCAGGAAGACCTGCTGGCCGAGCAGGAAGAATGGCTCGAAGCCATGGACGACGTGTTGGCCCATGGGGGAGCCGAGCAGGCCAAGGCGCTCATGGCCAAGCTGGGGACTCACCTCAGCCAGCGCGGACTGGTGCTCACGGACGCAGCTCTCAACACACCCTACAAAAACACCATCGATGTGCGTGACCAACCGGAATATCCTGGAAACATCGAACTCGAGCAGCGCATCGGCGACATCATTCGCTGGAATGCGGTGGCCATGGTGCTGCAGGCCTTCGACAGCGGTTCCGGTGTGGGCGGCCATATCGCCACCTACCTGTCGGCGGCCACCATGATGGAAGTGGGCTTCAACCACGTATTTCGTGCTGCCTCGGCTGAATATGGAGGCGACCAGGTGCACTTTCAGGCGCACACGGCGCCTGGGGTATACGGCCGTGCGTTTCTCGAAGGCCGTCTGAGCGAGGAACAGCTGACCAATTTTCGTCGAGAGCTGGGCAGCGGCGGTGGGCTTCCGTCCTATCCCCACCCTCGGCGATTACCTGACTTCTGGCAGATGCCCACCGCGAGCATGGGGCTGTCCACACCCTGCGCCATCTATCAGGCCCGCTTCGCCAAGTATCTGGAGCGGCGCGGATTGAAACCCAGCAATGGCGGGAAGATCTGGACTTTCATTGGTGACGGCGAATCGGATGAGCCCGAGGTGCTGGGCACCATCAACATCGCCTCGCGGGAGAAGCTCGACAACCTGGTGCTGGTGATCAACTGCAATCTGCAGCGTCTGGACGGACCGGTGCGGGGTAACGGCAAGATCATCCAGGAGCTGGAGAGAACGTTCCGCGGCGCTGACTGGCACGTCATCAAGGTGATCTGGGGCGGAGGATGGGATGCCCTGCTGGCCAGGGATGAGCGCGACATTCTGCAGGATCGTATGGAACAGGCCGTGGATGGGGATTATCAGATGTACACGGTGTCCAGTGGCGATGTGGTGCGTGAGCACTGGGTGGAAAACACCCCGGAGCTTCGTGAGCTCATGAAAACGCTCACCGACGAAGAGATCCGTTCCATCAAGCGCGGCGGTCATGACCATCGCAAGATTTTCGCCGCCTTCCGGCAAGCGGCCGGCGTCAGCGATAAGCCGTGTGTTGTTTTGTTAAAGACCGTGAAGGGGGACGGGCTCGGCCAGGGCACGGCGGGCAGCAATACGGTGCACCAGAAGAAGAACCTCAGCGACGACGAGCGCCGCGAGCTGGCGCGCACGCTGGATATTGATCTGCCCGACCAGGAAGTGGTTCGAGCTGCTTTTTACCGTCCGTCGGAGGGCGCGCCAGAAATCAAGTACCTGCACGCACGCAGAGCGGCGCTGGGCGGTTACATCCCTCGCCGTGAGGTGCGCTGCGAGCGGATTGAGGCGCCGCCGGCGGAGCTGTTTGCAGACATGTTGGGCGGCAGCGAGCGGCCCGCATCGACTACCGCCGTGGTGGTGCGCCTGCTGGCGAAGTTGCTGCGCGATGCGGCCATCGGCCGGTATGTGGTGCCCATCGTTCCGGATGAAGCGCGCACGTTCGGGATGGACGGGCTGTTTCCTCAGGCTGGCATCTACTCACCGGCGGGGCAGCGTTACCAACCCGTGGATGCGGGAACCATCGCCCCGTACCGGGAGGCGGAAGATGGGCAGATTCTGCAGGAGGGGATCTGCGAGACGGGTGCCATGGCGTCTTTTCTGGCAGCGGGTACGGCCTACGCTAACTACGGACTGCCCATGATCCCGTTCTATATCTTCTACTCCATGTTCGGTTTTCAGCGCGTGGGAGACATGGTCTGGGCGGCGGGGGACATGTTGTGTAAGGGCTTTCTGTTGGGAGGCACGTCGGGCCGTACCACTCTCAATGGGGAAGGCGTTCAGCACCAGGACGGCCACTCTCATCTGATTGCCAGCACCATCCCGTGTCTGAAGAGCTTCGATCCGGCGTTCGCGTTCGAGATTGCCGTGATCGTGCGGGATGGCATTCGGCGTATGTACCACGAGCAGGAAAACGTCTTCTATTACCTTACCTTGACGAATCAGGCCTATACCATGCCGGCCATGCCGGAAGGGGCGGAAGAAGGCATATTGAAAGGCATGTACTGCTTCGCCCGTCGTGATCAGGCAAAGGTGAACCTGATGGGAAGCGGCGCCATCATGAACGAGGTGCTGGACGCCGCCGGGATCCTGGCAGACATGGGAATTGAGGCCAACGTTTGGAGCGTGACCAGCTACAATGAGCTTGCCCGGCAAGCGCTGGCTGCGGAGCGCGGTCAGCTGTTGGGTGTGGGCGACGGAAACGAAGAAGCCTACGTCAGTGAGTTGCTGGCCGACGAAAACGGGGTGTTCGTTGCCGCCAGCGACTATCAGAAATCTCTTCCCATGAGCATATCCCGTTGGGTTCCGGGTGCCTTTACCGTCCTGGGAACCGATGGATTCGGCCTTTCTGAAGACCGCTCGGTGCTGCGCGAGTATTTCGAGGTATCAAGCGCGTGGATTGCGTTTGCCGCGCTGTCGTCGTTAGCGCAAACCAATGAGCTGCCGCGACAGGCGGCGTTGGACTACGCAGACAGTGCCGGACTGGATCTGACCAAATTGGATCCGGCCACGGCCTGACCGGCCGTGTGCCTGCGAGGCTGCCAGGACATCTGGCGCGCGGTTACGCAGCACTCAGGCTGCGCCCATCCAGTCTTCGCAGCATGGGCACGCTGAACACCATCCAGGCGATACACAGCAGGTAGACGCCCCCACCAAGGGTGACGGCAGCCGCTGCGCCAAGCAGCTCGGCGAGCGCGCCTAGGAACAACCCGCCCAGCGGCATGAGGCTATAACCCATGGTGTGAAAGCCCATCACTCGCCCCCGCAGCGCATCGGGAACGGTTAGCTGCAAAACCGCCATGGATCCCACCATGAAGGTGGAAGCAAAAGCCGAGGTGGTGAAGCTGAGCAGCAGCACGGCGGGGTACCATCCCGCGTTGGCACAGGCGGCGAACCCGAATAGCGAAACCACGGACATAGCGGCGCTGCCGAATAGCAGGTGCCCCAGCCGCGCCTGTTGCTGGGCGCCGCCCATGACAAGTGTGCCAACGACGGAGCCGATGCCGCCGGCGGAGAGCAGGTAGCCGTAGCCGGACTCACCCACCTGCAGCAGATCGGCAAACACGGGCATGATTTGTATGTGAGACTGCGCGAAAAACATGCCGACGAAGGTGAGCAGCAGCAGCCACCGGAACAGCGGGCTGGTCCATATAAAATGAATGCCTTCCTTCACCTGGCCGAGGGGCGAGGCGCCTGAATGATCGGCCATGGCCACGTGGATGCGCGAGATTACGGCGAACATGGTGAGGAAGCCTAGCGAGCCGAAAGCGAAGATCACCCAGGTGTCGCTCGCTGCGATCACGAGGCCGCCGATGGCGGGCATGGCCATTCGGGTGACCTGCCAGACGAATGAGTTCAACGCCACCGCGCTCAAGAAAGCGTGGCGCTCCACCAGCTGAGGAAATATCGACACTCGAACGGGCCAATCCAGGCCCGTGGTGAGGGAGATCAGCGCGGCGATGGCGAGCACGTGCCAGACGGCTACGACGCCTGCGTAGTCCAGCCAGGCCAGTACCGCCAACAGCAGCGCGGTGAAGGCGGACGTGCACATCAGCACCACGCGCTTGTCGAATCGGTCCGCGATGACGCCACCGATGAGGGTCATCAATATGTTCGGCAGCGCGGCGGCGGCGCCCAGGTAGCCCAGCTGCAAAGCGGAACCCGTCAGCTCGAAGATCAGCCAACCCTGCCCCAGCGTGGCGAGTTGGGTGGCCCCAACCGATGCCAGCGAGGCCAGCCAGTAGCGGCGGTATCTTGGGTATGTCAGTGCCGGGTAGCGCTCTAGCATGGTGGTGGGTGTGGTTGGCGTATTCTTGTTCTCTCGCGCGGGTAGTATGCCCGCGGGTTGGCCGCCCGTGCCACGGAGGTTTCATGGAGACAGCGTTGAGCGGGAAATTTTCTGGGAAGGACGACGCACGGCGCTGGGTGTGGGATCGCCTGGTTCTGGAAGGGATCGCGCGCCCGCCGTTTCCGGCCCACGGACGAATCCCTAACTTCCAGGGCGCGAAGGATGCCGCGCGCCGCCTGTTCGAGCATCCGCCGTGGCGCGATGCTCGCTTCATCAAGGTGAGCCCGGATTCGCCTCAGCGCTGGGTGCGGCTGGCGGCGCTGGAGCTGGGGAAGATCGTGCTGGTTGCCACGCCGAAGCTTGCCGGGGGCTTCTTTCGCCTGGATCCCGCCCGGATACCGGCAAGCAGATTTTTCGAGGCGGCGCTGCGGCAGACCATGGGTCGCTGGGCAGAGCCGGTTGCGCTGGATGATTTGCCTCAGCTTGATGCCATCGTCGCCGGTTCGGTGGCTGTGACGGCCACGGGCAAGCGCTGCGGCAAAGGGGCAGGCTACAGCGACCTGGAATACGCCATGCTGCTGGAGCTGGGTCATCGGCCTGCTCCGGTGGCCACCACCGTTGCAGACCGGCAGGTGGTGGATGATTTTCCAGAGGACGCCACCGACCTGCCGCTGGCGTTGATCTGCACGCCAACGCGGTCCGTTGCCGTGGCCGCCGGCCGCGCCGGCCCAGCAGGTATTCAATGGGGGCGCTTGTCCCCGGTGGACCTGGAGGCCATGCCGGTGCTCGAGGAGGTCCGGCGACGGGCGCCGGACGGGCTCATCTAGCGCGGCATCGTCCACTTTGGTACGCGCATCGCGCACTTCAGCGCGAGTATCACGCACTTCAGCACGGGCTGGCGGGCGCCAGCACACGCAGCATTGTGTGGATTGTGAGCGCACAATAAGCACATGGATGTGCGCGGGTTCATTCTCCAGGCCACCTACCGCATCACCGCTGGGCGGCCGGTGGTGCACTTGTATGGCCGGCTGGAATCGGGGCCCGCTTTTGTACTGCGCGATCACGGCCAGATCCCCCACTTCCATGTGGAAGCCCAGCATCGCGAGGCCGCGGAGCGCGCAGGGGCTGTGCGCACACAAGCCACTGCACTGACCACCTTCCAGGGCGCCGCCACCGCACGGGTGGAAGTGGCGGTTCCCGCCGACGCGCCCACGGTACGTGACAAGCTGCAGGCGCAAGGCATCGATACCTATGAGGCGGACGTACGCTTCGCAATGCGCTACCTCATAGACCGCGGCATCAAGGGTGGGTGTCTCATCAGGGGTGAGCCGAGCAGCCAGCAGGGGTTGTGGCGTTTTGATGGCCCGGAGGTTTTACCCGCGCAAGTGCAGATTGAACCAAGGGTGCTGGCCTTCGACATAGAGACCGATCCCAAGGCACAGCGGCTGTTGGCCGTGTCGCTGTATGGATTGGGCGCGGACGAGGTTTGGGTGGTGGACCCGAAAGGTCGCCCGATGCCACCTGGCGCGCATGGGCTGCCCAACGAGAAATCGGTGCTCGAGGCGTTCTGCAGGCGTGTGGCCGAGCTGGATCCGGACGTGCTCACCGGGTGGAACGTGGTGGATTTCGACCTCAGCGTGCTGGCCCAGGTAGCCAAGCGCGTTGGTCACTCATTCCAGCTGGGCAGGGACAAGGGCGGCCTGCGCATCCGCGCCGCCCAAGGCTATTTCGGTAGCGGCCACGCCGATATCCCGGGCCGCCTGGTGCTCGACGGCATGGACCTGCTCAGGGGTGCGTTCGTGCGTATGGACGAGTATTCCCTGGACGCCGTGGCCAGGCAGGTGCTGGGCGAGGGCAAGACCCTCTCGGGTGGCGACCGGGCTGATGCGATCATGCATCGCTACGCGCAGGATCTGCCTGCGTTTGCGCGCTATGCGCGTACCGATGCACGGCTGGCTTTGGAGATCGTGGAGAAGCTCGACGTTGTGCGGTTGGCCTTTGCGCGCAGCCAGCTTACTGGCATGACGCCGGATCGGGTGGCGGCCAGCATTGCGTCCTTCGATTTTCTCTACCTGTCGGCGCTGGGAGAACGGGGGGTGGTGGCACCCAGCGTGCGCTCGGACGATGCCAGGGTGCATGCCGCCCAGGCCGGTGGCGCGGTTTTCGAGCCGGTGACCGGTATGCACCGCAACGTGATGGTGTTCGACTTCAAGTCGCTCTATCCCAGCCTCATTCGAACCTTCAACATCGACCCGTTGGGATTCGTGGGTCGCGATCAGAACCCGGACCACCTGCGCTTGGTCAATGGCGCGGCGTTCCGGCGCGACAGCGGCGACCACCGCGCCATCCTGCCCGGCATGCTCGACGA
>CENY01171669.1_pt1 | contig 20763 bp, 18 predicted proteins | sample 356181 | NCBI WGS metagenome assembly CENY01 (sample SAMEA2619840, study PRJEB7988) | marine metagenome | isolation source: saline water (ENVO:00002010), including
GGGCCGAGCCGGGTAAGATTCGCACCCTGATCGAGGAATGCCTGAGGTCGCACTCCCCCGCCGCCGGCCGCGATCAGGACAGCTACGACTTTGTGCCGGGCTCGCCTTGCGCCAGATGGAATACTTGCGGATCCAGTCCGATCCGGTAGCCTCTGAAATCGCGAAGGCGCCCTGAGTCAGGGCCCAGATCAGGAGTGCGACATGAAAATTTTCATCGACCCCGACAAATGCACGGGGCAGAAGCGCTGCTTCAATCTGTATCCGGAACTCTTCGAGGAAGCCGAAGACGGCAAAGGCCGGGTGTTGGTGGCCATCGTACCCGAGGATGAACAGGTGAACGCCCAGTCCGCGGCTAACGCCTGCCCCAGCGCCGCCATCGAGGTGGACGACGACTGACGTCGCGTCGAGCCGGACTTAACCCGCGCGCCAGCGCTGCCGAGAATCGTTTCTCGGCGCCCCGCCACCTAGTACGCGGACGCGCCCGGCATGTAACGCTCACGGTTGCGCACATCGAACTTCAAATGCAGGTGTTCCAGCCCGCGCAGAAAACTGCTCGGCACGTGGAGAAATTTGTCATCCGGATCCGCGGTCCGGATGTTCTCCAGCCGGTTTAACAGAATGGTAAACGCCGAGAACATCTCCTGACGCGCCAGCGCGGCACCCGGACAATGATGAGGCCCCGAACCAAATGCCAGGTGGGCGCCCGCCTTATTGCGCTCGATATCGAACGCTTCCGAGTCGTCAAACACGCCCTCATCCCGATTCGCACTGGCATAACCCACGGCAATGGCACTGCCTTTCGGGATCTTCACACCCCCCAGCTCGGTATCCTGGCTGGTGGCACGCCACAGGTGCAGAACCGGCGTCTCGTAACGCAGGGACTCTTCAATGAAGTTGCGCAGGAGCTTTGGCTCGTCACGCATCTTTTCCATGAGCCCGGGACGCTGCAGCAACAACATGAGCGCCGAGCCAATGGCATTGGTGGTGGTTTCGTTGCCTCCCGTAAGGAGTTGGTCGAGCAGGTCCTGCAGCTCGTACATATCCAGAGGCCGGGGGTCGCCCCCCTCCTCGTCTACCACCGTGGCGTTCACCAGGTCGGTGATGATGTCGTCTTGCGGTTCTTCACGGCGCGCGCCCATTACCTCGGCAAAGAAGTGCTGCGCCTCCACCACCAGCTTGCCGCATTCGATGGCCTGGTCCTGGTCCACGAACCCTCCACCGGGCGCCAGCATGGCGTCGGACCACTCCTTCAGGCGCCAGATCTTGTCCCTCGGTACGCCCAATTGATCGGCGATCACGGTGCAAGGTAGGGGTATGGCGAACTCCCACACGAAATCGCATGTGCCCTTGTCGATGAAACCGTCGATGAGGTCGTTCACCACCGTCTCGACGTAATCCGTCATCTTGCGCACCCGGGCCACCGTGAACGCGTGATTGATGAGCTTGCGGTACTTGGTGTGCACGGGCGGGTCCGTGCGCTGCAATGTGGACACACGCCGCCAGCCGTGCTCCGCCTTGTACTCCTCCGCCAGGTTGCGGCTGCCACCGCCTCGAGCGGCGCCCATCTCGAAGATGTTGTTGCTGAAGATCTCCGGGTGCTTCTTGATGTGGCGCACGTCCTCGTAGCGGCTCACGTAATACGCGCCCAGCTCCTCCATGAAGTACACGGGCTGCTCGCGATTGCGTATGGCCTGGAAATAGGGAAACGGACACTCGCGCGTTTCGTCTTCGAGCAGATTGAATGCGAGCTTGCTGGACGTGTCGTTGGTCTGGCTCATGCTTCCCCCCCGGATTAGTCGATCCAGCGTAGAATACCGTTCTTTGCAGGGGAGTTTTAGGGCATGCGTATCGGAGTATTCGCCACCTTCATGTCGCCCATCGCCACGGCGAAGATGATCACCGATTTCGGGCGCCGCGCCGAAGACGCCGGTCTCGAGTCGCTCTGGATGGGCGAGCACGTGGTGCTCTTCGACGAGATGGAGTTCGGCTATCCCGGCTCCGCCGACGGCCGTATTCCGGTACCCGCCAACGGCGGGTTGCTGGACACGGTGGCGACGTTTGGCCTGCTGGCCGGCTGCACCAAGAACATGCGCTTCGGCACCGGCATCTCGCTGGTGCCCCAACGCAATCCCCTCTACACCGCCAAGGAGTTCGCAACCCTGGATTGGCTCACCGGCGGCCGTATCGACTTCGGCATCGGCGTAGGCTGGTGCAAGGAAGAGGTGATCGCCTGCGGCTACGGTTGGGAGGACCGGGGCGAGCGGTGCGACGAGTTTCTCACCCTCATGCAGAAGCTCTGGACCGAGCCCGTGGTGAACTACCAGGGCAAGCACGTGAACGCCGTGGGCGTGAAGATGGATCCCAAGCCCATCCAGAAACCCCACATCCCCATCATCGTTGGCGGGCATAGCCCGAGAGGATTGCGCCGAGCGGCAGAGTTCGGCAGCGGCTGGTACGGATTCGGCATGGACCCAACAGCCACCCGGCAGGTCATTGAAGGCATCGACGCCGCGCTGGCCAGGGCAGGGAGAACCCGGGACGGCTTCGAGATCGTGATCACCCCTAACACCGCCGACGCCGACACCATCCGCGAGTTTGCAGACCTCGGCGTAGACCGTCTCGTGCTGCATCTGGGCTCACAGAAGCCGGAGAAAGTAGACCGGCGCCTGGGCGAGCTGGAAACCCTGGTGAGCGCTGCTGCTTAGGCGGCCACATCTGGCCGAACACCGCAGATCACGGAACACTATAAAGGAGAACGACATGGGCAGACTGGACGGCAAACGCATCGTGGTGACGGGTTCGTCCCGCGGTCTCGGCCGGGGATTCGCCATCGGCTGTGCCGAGGAAGGTGCCAGCGTCATCATCAACGGCACCAACCCGGACGCGGTGGCCGAAGTCGAGGCAACCATCCGAGACGCCGGCGGTACGGCAACCTCCGTGATCGGTTCGGTGGCGGACGAGTCGGTGTGCGAATCACTGGTGGCCACCTGCGTGGAACAGTACGGCGGCATCGACGTGATGGTGAACAACGCGGGCATCGTGCGCGACAAAACCATCATGAAGATGACCGTTGAGGAGTGGGACGAGGTCATGGCCGTGAATCTGCGCGGCGTGTTCTCCTGCACCAAACACGCCGCACTCGCCATGCGCGATCAGGACCCCCAGGGCGGGCACATCATCGAAGTGATTTCGGCATCGGGTCTCTCCGGCGGTTTCGGCCAGGGCAACTACGCCGCTTCCAAGGCCGGCATCATGGGGCTCTTGCGTACCTGCTTCATGGAGTTCACCCGTTACAACATCCGCGTCAACGCCATCTGGCCGGTGGCGGAAACCGACATGACCCAGGTGGTTTTCAACCGCGCGAATGCCCAGGCGGAACAACAGGGCGCCGATGCCCCCTCACCCGTGGAGATGGGTTTCGGCAAGCCACACGAGGTAGCCCAGGGCATCATCTATCTGGCCAGCGACGGTGCCGCGCATTTGAACGGCCAATGCATGAGCTTCAACGGCCGAAAGACCGCGCTGTGGAGCCATCCGGCGGAGAACTATTTAGAGTTTCACGCCGAGCCATGGAGCGCGGACGAGTTGGACGCGTACTATCAGGACAAAGAGCCGCTGCCCATCTACCGGCCCGCGATGATCAAGCCTTAGCTTGTTCCGAGCCCACCGGTGCGCCATGCAGCCGGTGATCCAGGTGATCGGCCAGCCGAAATGCCAAAGCCACCAGTGTCAGCGTGGGGTTGGCCCAGCCGCTGGTGGGAAACACCGAACTGCCGGCCACGAACAGGTTGTCGTAACCGTGCACCCGGCAGTCAGCGGTGACCACACCTTGGGCGGGGTTCTCGCTCATACGCGTGGTACCCATGTGGTGATACCCCGCAATAAAATGATTGCTAACAGTAGGGTCCACGGGCCATTGCGGAGTCGGGTCATCGAGCCAGCGGCTGGGTTCCAGGCTTCCCACCCCCGTGCGCTTGAGCTCCTGGTCGAACACCTCGACGAAGCTGCGCGCGCTGCGTTTCTCCAGATCGGTCATCTGCCAATCCAGATCCGCACGCAAGCTGCCCAGAGCGTCCCGCTGCGCTGACAACCGCACTCTAGACTGGGGGTTAGGAGATTGCTCGGCGCGCATGATGAGGTAGAGCTGGCGCACCCCCATTCGGGTGCGCACGGATTCCACCGTCTCTCGCACGTTGCGGTGAATCCAGCCACGCAGCGCTCGATAGGTATGATTCAGCGCAAGCCCCGTCCGATTGGGGTTCATGGCGTGCTTCAGCTTCGGATAGATCTTGCCCGCCAGAGAAACACCCTGCTCCGGTTTGCGTTGCAGCTTGAAGGTCACCGCACTGTTCAGAGCGCGGTTGCTGCGTTGCACCTCATCGCTCAGCCGAAGCACCGGCGCCAAAGGCGGTCCGGCACGCCGGAAGCGTTTCTGCATGGTGGCCCAGAGCTCAAAGGGACGCTCCACCCGCACCTGAGCAATGCGGCCGTTCGGGTGCTCCATGAAGTAACGGCCCACCTGGTCGTGCTCGTTACCGATGCCGCCCGACTGAACGTCGCTGGACGCCAACAGCAGCCGGGCGTTTTCGATGGCGCCCGTGGCCAGCACGAAATGCCGGGCGCGCACATAGCGCGCCTCACCGCGCAGCGGTTTGATCACCACGTGCTCAACACGGCGTGCATCTGCGCTCGCCTGCAGGTGCACGGTATTGGCGTGCAGCAGCACACGCAGGTTGGGAGATTCCATCAGCTCACGACAGCTACCAGGCCCGAAGCGCTCATTCTCCTGGTCGAAGCGCCACAGGCTGTAGGCAAACCGTTCGGGGTCGAATGACGGCGCCGCCAGCCCCAGCGCGTCCCAGATGTCATTTTCGTAGTTGAACTCGCCCAACTCGAAAAACTCGTGAGCGCTCTGATAATACGGGTCCAAGTGCTCACGGCCGATGGGCCAGCCGCTGTAAGGCACCCAGGGGCGCGCCTCGAAGTCGATGGGGTCCAAAAGCGCACAGCGACCACCCCATATGCGGGTGGTGCCACCGAAAAACCGCAAGCGCGCGTCCACCAGATCGTAGTATTCCAACCCAACATTGGCGCCGTCGTAGAGCGCTTGGGTCGCCTGTTCGAACTCCAAGCCCCCGCTCTCCAAAAGGCACACGCTGTGGCCGTGGTCCAGCAGCCGGCGAGCTAGCGTGATGCCAGCCGCGCCCGCGCCCACGATGCACACATCACTAACGGCGTCGGCTGCCTCGGGGTGCTCGCGGAAATCGATCAGCATGGATTAGGTCGACGGATGGCACGGGCGGCGCATTCTCCCACGAACAACTACAGGGTGCCACGAGGCGACTAGCGCACGGGGATTCGCGCCAGCTCTTCCGGCTCGGGGTGACCTCGAAAGCCCAGACCAACAATCAGCGCTAAAGGAAGACCAGGATCAGCAACACCACGGCAGCAAACCAATCTAGCAGGTGGAGGGGATCGGACATCACGCCCACCACCTGCAAAAGCAGCCATGCAGTCACCACGTACATGGCGGCAACGAGGCTGACTTGGCGCCGAGGAAGTTCCTGAAACAGACTCAAGCTGCTGGCCATTTGCGCGTTGGCGCCTACCCCTTCGGACATCGCCGGGGAAAAGCCACTCTCAGGGCGTTTGCCGGCGCTTATGCATCTGCAAAGCGTTCATCAGCCTGCGCCATACTCACCGCGTAGTGGCGGCGGCAGAACCACAGGCACGCGGCGGCAATGCTACCGAACATGCAGGTGAGGGTAATGAGCGAATAGCGCACGCCTTCGGGTCCGGGGAACAGATACTCGTTGAACGCGCCAGCCAGGGGCGGTCCGATCATCATCCCCAACGCACCAACCAGCATGTAGATGGCCGCGATCTGGGCCCGCATGTGGGGTGGGGTGATCACCGGCAGCGCACCGGCGGCGATACCGAACGGCGAGTTTACGGCCGCCATGGCCGGCACGTAGAGCGCGAACGCCCATGCGGCGGACGGTACGAACTGAATCATCAGGATGAACACGAAGGCGAACAACCCGCCGATCATGCCCGCCGTGATGTTGCCGTCCGCATGGCCCTTGTCGTTTAACCGTCGTGCCAGCAGCGTGATGAGAATGGGGCCCACCGGACCCGCCAGCAGAAAGATCCAGCCAAATATCTGCGATGCGGTAGCCGCCTCGTAGCCGTGCACCCGCACAAAGTAGCTCACCGTCCAGAACACGAAGGCATAACCCATCAGGTTGAGCGACAGGAAGCCAAAGTGGTGCAGCGCCAGGGTCTTGAAGTTGTCTCGGTAGAACTCGATGGTCTCGCGGTTGCTGGGGCTGGCGCCGCTCGAACCCGGCAGCATGCGACGGACGGGCTCGCGGATGAGCAGAAACAGGAATGCCAACACCACGCCGGGCAAACCCAGGTAAACAAACGTCTGCTGCCAGGGACGCAGCTCGCCAAACCAGGGCAGCACCAGGGGCTCGGTGTTTTCCACGATGCTGAGCACCAGCCCGCCGATGACGAAGGCGATGCCGGAACCCACTACGGGCCCGATCTGAAAAACGGTGAGTGCTAAGGGAATTTTCTCACGCGGGAAGTAGTCGCCGATGAGCGATGTGGTGGCCGGACTGAGAGTGGCCTCCCCTACTCCCACGCCGATGCGCGCCAGCAGAATCTGCCAGAAGTTGCGCGTGAGCCCGCAGGCCATGGTCATGAACGACCACAGGAATATGCCGGCGGCGATGATGTGTTTGCGGCTCTTGCGATCGGCCATCCAGGCAATGGGAAGCCCCGCCACTGCGTAGAACACGGCGAACACCCCGTACAGCCAGCCGATCTGGGCGTCACCGACACCCAGATCTTCCTTCATGGGATCCACGACGATGGCCACCACCTGGCGGTCGATGAAGGCGATGAGCGCCGCAAAGATCAGCACCACCACCACCAACCAGGCGTATGCGGGCTTCGGATAAGGGGCTTCAGATGAAGCGACGGATGCTTCTGCCAATGGTTTGCTCCAGGTCTGGCTGGCGAACGGGCTTAGAGCGCGGTGCCTCCATGAACGTCCACTTCAGCACCGGTGATGCCACCGCCCACGTCGGAAGCCAGCAGCAAGGCCACGGCCGCCACCTCCTCCACCGTGTTGATGCGTTTGATAGCCGCCTCCTGAGCGTAGCCATCCAGGTACTCTTCGTAAGTCATGCCCATGGACTCAGCGGCGTTACGCCCGGTGATGGCCATGAGGTCGGTTTCCACGGCACCCGGCAGGATGGCATTGCAGGTAACCCCGAGCGGACCGTTCTCGAACGCCACCACCTTGGTAAGCGCCCCGATGGCCTGCTTGTTAACGATATAGTGGCCCACAGTAGTCTTGTTGATGAGTTTCCCTTCTACCGACGAAATATTGATGATGCGGCCCCAGCCCCGGTCGATCATTCCCGGCAGCGCGCGCCGTGTTCCCCAGAAAGTGGCGTTTAGCATCCAGTTGAGCGCCTCGTTCCAGGCCTCGTCACCCATCTCGGCGATGGGCGCGAAGCCCGATGAGCCGCCGGCGTTGTTCACCAGAATGTCAACTTTGCCATAGCGCTCAATGGCGCCGTCCACGAAGGCTTCCACGTCTGCCTGATCGCGCGCGTCGCCGGCGATGAAATGGGCGTTGTCGCCAGCGTTCATCTCCTCCAGCGCGCGCTCGCCTTTCTCCACCGTGCGGCCGCTCAACACCACCTGGGCGCCTTCCGCCAGATAGGCCTCGGCGATGCCGCGCCCTATGCCTCTGGTGCCACCGGTGATGGCCGCCACCCTTCCCGCTAACCGCATTACGCTGCCCCCCTTCGCGAAGTCCACATAAAACTGGCCAGCATTGTGACACACCTGCCTGGGCGTGGCCTGCCAGAGCGGGTCTAGGTGAGCGGCCAAGGGGTTTGATACACTCGCCAGGCTTCCGAGGCGGTTGCCGGCGCCCGTTCCGGACAACGAGTGCGGAGGCCAGCATAATCGTCATAACAACCGAAACTACCGACGCCAAGAACATGAATCCGACGAGACAACTACTTTTTTGGCCGCTGATGTGCCTGACGCTCGCGGCCTGCCAACCCGGTGGCGAGCAGAACGCCTCCGCCGGGGCGGAACCCGGCGCATCCATCCCCGGGCCCTCCGTGGAAACCGACCTTGCCGCCATCCGCCAGCTGCAGCAGAACTGGAACGCGGCCGTGGAAGCGGGCAGCGTAGACGGTTATCTGGCCGTGCTGGACGACGGTATCGAGCTGCTGCCCACCAGCGCGCCGCCCATCAACGGCAAGGACGGCTACCGCGCTATGCTGGAAGGCGTGTTCGGTGCCAATTCCTACGAGATCGAAGTGGTGGATCAGGGCGACGTCATGGTGGACCGGGACATGGCCTGGGCGCGCTACGACTACATCATTCACCGCACGCCCCACGCCGCCGACGCCGGGTCCGCCCCAGCGAGCCACGAGCCCACCACCATAAGCAGCCACGGAAAGTACCTCGATGTCATGCGCCGGCAGCCCGACGGCAGCTGGCGCGTGTACAAACATATCTGGAACTACAACGAACCAGGTGTAGTACCCTAACGTCCTAAAGAAGAAGGGAGGGACACATGTCCACAGTACTCATAGCCGGCGCAAGCCGCGGGATTGGCCTTGAGCTTGCCAAGCAATACGCCAGCAATGGCGACGACGTCATCGCCTGCGTGCGCGACACGGGCGCGGCTTCACAATTGGATGAAGCAGCCAGCGGCGCAGACAACATCGAAATTCAGCAGCTGGACATCGGTGATCCGGGCTCCATCGAAGCGGCCGCCGCCGCAATCGGCGACCGGACCATCGACACGCTGATCATCAGTGCCGGCGCCGTAGGTGGTGGGCGGCAGACCCTGGACGATCTGGATCTGGAAGAGTGGCACCGGACGCTGGACACCAATACCATTGGTCCTGCGCTGGTGGCCAAGGCGTTCAAGCCCAACCTGATCGCCGCAGGCGAAAGCAACCTGATGATCCTCAGCAGCCAGCTGGCCGCCTCCACGTGGCCCATGGGCGGTATGTACATCTACTCCACCACCAAGGCGGCAGTGAGCAAAGTGGCTCAGATCCTGGCGCTGGATTGGGCCGGAGATCCCATCACGGTGACGGTATGCCACCCGGGCTGGGTGCAGACCGATATGGGCGGTCCCCAGGCGGAAATCACGGCCGAAGAGAGTGCGTCGGGTATTCGCAACACCATCGCAGGGCTGTCCAAAGCCGATTCAGGCAAATTCTACAAGTGGAATGGCGAGATCCATCCCTGGTAGCAGCCTGATCTAGATGAACGGCCACCGCATCCAGGTGAGCACCCTGGGCGATCTGCTGCTGCATGCGGCAGATCGCTACCCGGATCACGCCGCCATCATCTTCCCGGACGCGCAGCTCACCTACGCGCAGCTGCGCGATCGGGCCTACCTCAGAGCGCGCAGCCTGCTGGGGCTGGGGCTGCAGCGTCGCGACCACATCGGCATTCTCATGCCGAACTGTCTGGAATACCTGGAGTGCCTGCTAGGCATCCAGCTCATGGGCGGCATGGCCGTACCCATGAACGCGCGCTACAAAGCGCGGGAACTGGCCTATGTGGTGGAAAACGCCGACCTAGCGTCGGTGCTGACCAGCGACCTCATCTCCGAGTACGCAGACTTCGCCGAGCTTCTGGCCGAGGCTTTCCCAACGCTATCCCGCGCGCCAGATCCCCGCGCGCTCAGCCTTCCGGAAGCGCCCGTACTGCGAAACGTGGTGATGTTCGGAAGCAGCGAGCGGCCGGGGTTCGTGCCGCAGCAAACGTTCGAATCGTTGGCCGCGGAAGCGACCGACGACGACGTGGAAGCGCGCCGCATGTGCGCCACCCTGCGCGAACCGGCCATCATGATGTACACCTCGGGAACCACCTCGGACCCCAAGGGCTGTCCGCTGAGCCACGAAGTGCTGGTGCGCAGTGGCGTCAACATGAACCGCGAGCGCTACTTCCTGGACGACAGCGACCGCTTCTGGGCGCCGCTGCCCATGTTTCACATGGCCTCCATCCTGCCCATGATGGCCTGCATGGACGCCGGTGCCGCCATGCAATCCATGACCCATGTGGAAGCCGGGGCGGCGCTGGCCATGATGGAGCGCGACGGCACCACGGTGGCGTTTCCCTCGTTTCCCACCGTGACCAACGAGCTCATCACCCACCCGGATTTCAAAACCCGGGACTTGAGCCGCATCCGCCGCATCAACAACGTGGCGCCCGAGGAGATGCTGCGCAAATTCCAGGACGCCTTTCCCCAGGCGGTGCAGACCGGGGCCTTCGGGCTCACCGAAGTGGGCGGTGTGATCGCGTTCAACCACCCGGACGACGATCTGGAATCCCGCCTGAACACCTGTGGGGCGCCGTTTCCGGGCGTGGAGATCAAGATCGTCGACCCGGAAACGGCCGAGCAATTGCCCACCGGCGAGCGCGGCGAGATCCTGGTGCGCGGCTATGCCGTGTTCGAGGGCTATTACAAGGCGCCGGAGAAGAACGCCGAAGCCTTCATCGACGGCTGGTTCCGCACCGGAGACATGGGCTCGGTGGACAACGCCGGGCGCATCGCCTTCCACGGCCGCATCAAAGACACCCTGAAGGTTGGGGGCGAAAACGTGGCCGCACTGGAGATCGAGTCGTACCTGGCCACCCACCCCAGCGTGAAGCTGGCTCAGGTGGTAGGCGTGCCGGACGATCGTTTGCTGGAGGTGCCGGCAGCCTTCATCGAGCTGAATCCCAACACCTGGGCCACCGAAGCGGAACTCATCGACTACTGCAGCGGAAAGATCGCCAGCTTCAAGGTTCCGCGTTACGTGCGCTTCGTGGAGGAGTGGCCCATGTCCTCCACCAAGGTGCAGAAATTCCGCTTACTGGAAAGCTTTGAACCCTAGAGCCCACGGGGGCTGCCGAGCAATTCGCCAGGCGTGGCAAGGCACGAGCCGGTTGTGTACAGTACCGGGTTGAAACCGACATTTGGCTTTCTTGGGCGCCCCGGCGCCCAAGCAACTGGACCAACCGGCGCATCCGGAAAGTAGAACGACAGGGAGAACGCATCATGGCTGAGCAAGCCACCCAAGAACTGACCCCGGCCGAAGAAATCGCGGGTCTGATAGAACGCTCTCGCGCCGCGCAAGCGCAGATCGAAAACTACACCCAGGAACAGGTGGACGAGTTGATCCGTGCCATGGTCTGGTCCGTGTCACGCCCTGGCATGGCCGAGGAGATCGCTCAGTTCACCGTAGACGAGACCCAACTCGGCAACTATGACGGCAAATTCCTCAAGATCCAACGCAAGACTCGAGCTACGCTGATGGACATCATCAACGACAAGTCGGTGGGGGTTCTGGAAGAAGACCCCGAACGGGCCATCGTCAAAATCGCCAAACCCATGGGTGTGATCGGCGCGCTGGCACCGTCCACCAACCCGGAAGCGACTCCCGTAATCAAGGGCATACACGCGGTGAAGGGACGCAACTCCATCATCGTTGCCCCACATCCACGTGCCAAGCTGACGAACAAGAAGATCTGCGATCTGATGCGCAGCGCGTTAGAACAATGCGGTGCGCCGGCAGACCTGGTCATCGCTATCGAATCACCCAGCCTGGAGCTCACCAACGAGCTGATGAGGCAATGCGATCGCGTACTGGCTACCGGTGGCGGTGCAATGGTAAATGCCGCCTACTCAAGCGGAACCCCCGCCTTGGGAGTGGGCGTAGGCAACGCGGTGATCACTGTAGACGAAACAGCCGATCTCGATGACGCAGCAGCCAAGATCAAGATGTCTAAAACCTTGGATCTGGCGGCATCCTGCTCAGCAGACAATTCGGTGGTGTTAGTGGATGACATCTACGACGACATGCTCGGCAAGCTACGGGAGCAAGGTGGCTATCTGGTAAGCGAGGACGAAAAAGCCAAGCTGCAGAGCACGATCTGGGACGACGAAGGCCATCTGAATACAGCCATCGTGGCCCAGCCGGCCACGAAGCTAGCCTCCATGGCCGGCATCGACGCGCCCGACGGCACCGAGTTCTACATCGTGCCGGAAGACGGCTGGGGCTCAGAGCATCCGTTCTCGGGCGAAAAGCTTTCCGTGGTCATGGCGCTATACAAAGCGCGGGATATTGACCACGCCATCGAGCTTACCAACAACATTCAGTCGTATCAGGGCCAAGGCCACTCCTGCGGCATCTACTCAAACAGCGATGAGAACATCATGAAGCTGGCCAACATCACCAAAACCTCCCGGGTCATGGTGAATCAGCCCCAGGCGGCCTCCAACAGCGGCAACCTTTGGAATGGCATGCGTCAGACGTTCTCGCTGGGTTGCGGATCCTGGGGCGGCAACGGCACCAACCACAACATCTCCTGGCGCGACCTCATCAACGAGACCTGGGTATCCAAGCCTTTGGCCGAGAGCAAGGAACTCATGACGGATGAGGAGCTGTTCGGAGACGTGATGGGCAAGATCAAGTAGTAGAGCCCGGCCAATCGATACAAAAGAGCCGGCTGATGCCGGCTCTTTTTTTGGGCACCTGCTTGCTAGGACTCCGCGGCGAACTGAGCGTAAGCGGCCGCGGTCCCCGCCGCCATCTTGTCTCCGTCGAAGGGGATCGACATCTCCGGCGTGAACTCCAATACCACGCGCTCGGGCGTATCGAGAAACTTCACGAAAAGCTCCGGATTGAGGCCCTTGGTGAACGCGTTGCCCTCGTCTTGCGACATGGCCATACCCGCGGCCAGCAGGTTGTACATCCACAACTTGGTCTCAGCGTCGTCGTGTATCACCGTGTGCCCTTTGTAGGTCACCGTCTTGCCGCCACCCATGGGCGTGCCCTTGCTGGTCATGACCACCGACGAGCGGCCATCCCGCGCGATGGCCTTTATGCGCACACGCTCCCGGGTGGCCGTCATCCAGATCTTGCCGTCCACCGGCACGTAGGCGGTAATGACACCGATGGGGTGACCGGACTTGTTAGCCCAGATGAATACACACTCACCGGCCGTATTGACCAACTCCTGCTCGCGTTCGGGGTCCAGTCGATACTGCTTTACATCATCGTAGTTGACGGCCTGGTCGGTCATTCCTGCTCCTGCGGCTATGGCGTGTACCAAATCGGCGAAGTATACGCACGATCCTGAATCACCAGAGGAATTTCGTCGGGCAGGTCGAGCTGAAAGAACACCTGATCGTATGCCGTCCAACGGGGGCGCGGAATTTCCAGCACCCGCACGTAGTAGAAGGCGCGCTGCTTGGGATCGAAATCCGGGTCTTCCCAAACCGCCGCCAGCTCGGCGGCACCGATGGCGTTGGTATAGCTGGCCGTCTCCAGATCTACCGTGCTGCCCACGGGCGGCAGCTTGCCAGTCTCCGGGTCGGCCTGACGATCGCCAGACCATGCCACGTCGTAAACCTTCTCACCCAGCGAGCCATCGCGCTCCAGCCAACCCTTGACCACCTGCACGCGATCCAGATTTGCACCGTCCGGATCCTTGGCAGCCGCCACTATAAATGAGGGCGCGCGCCGTCGCGGGGCGTTGGTCAGGTCTCCCCCCATCGGCACCCCTTTTCCGTAGGCCACATCCAGCCAGGCGGGACGCTCGAGGTCGCCGGCCTCATACTCCCAGCCGCCAAAGAAGCGCACCATGATGCGCGAACCGGTGGTGGCATAAACCTCGCGCCGCTTCATGGCATCGAACAGAGCTTCTCGAGTGTTCTCGCGAGACCATATCGCCGCATAGCCAGATGCCACGATGTTCCAGTTCTTCCAAAGGCGGTCCAGCGCCATGGCATTTTCCAATCGGGCCGGGCCCGGCTCGGATTCTGGAAACTTGCCGAAGAAGTTGTCTTCCTCGGTGGTGGAAACGGTATTGTGACCGTCCGTACTGCCGATCATTCCGAACTTGAAGGGATTTACCCCCAACTCCTCTTCGAACTTAAGCCCCAGCTTCAGCGCTCCCCGTGCGTATTCGTGGGGGAGCATCCAGTCTTCCTTCAGCTCGCTGCGGCCGATGTTGTCCCAATCCCAGTTCTCGAAATCGGCGAACTCGTCGTTGGGCGAGAGCGTAGGATGTGCTTCGCCGTCGCCCTTCACCTGGGTGACCTCATAAATAGGTTCCCAGCGGGATCTGAGCTCCGCGTACGCGCGGTCGATTGGCTTTCCGTCCACCGATTTGTCAGGAAACATCATGCCGTTGGAAAGATTACCGTTGTGGGCAATGGCCATGACCTCGCCACCGGTCGCTTGCTCGTAGTCGGCAAGGGCCTTCCAAAGCTCCCGGGGATCTAGACTGTCCTGCCCCGAGAACGGAGGTAGCTGCGCCACCTTATCAGCGCCATCCTTATACACCACGACCCGGTGCAGATTGTTCCCGTTGATCATGGAAGTCCACTCGTATCCGGTCAGAGCTGTGAACCGGCCCGGGTCGTTGAACTCGTCTGACGTTTGAACGACGTCTTCCCAGATACGCATCCGAGCCGGCCTGGGAAGCACCGGGTTGTTTTCCGGATCCTGCATGCTGTCGACAAAACTGCCGTAAACGAGGTCGGGACGGCCCTGCTCCGTGAAACCTTGCCACATCCGACCGGTATCAGTGTTCACCACGATGGGGTCGTTGACGTAGAACCGGTACATGGCGCCGATGTACTCCGCGTGGTCGGACACCACCAGAAAATCCAACGGCCGCCGCAACTGCACGCGCATGCCATTGTGCGCCACTATTTCCTGCCCGCGGGCAAAGCGGTAGGCGTCAGCCGGCGTCAGGTTCATGTTGCCCATGGAGTAGGCATCCGGCGAGTTGCGCGTGTGCAGGTGGGTGTCACCCCAATAAACGTTCTTGGGGTAGTTCTGATCGACGGGCGCGGAGTATTCCGCCGCCATCGCCGCGCCCTGGAGCGCAAATCCCCACAACAAGATTCCTATGCGACGGAAGTTATCCATGTGCTACGTATCTCCAATGCTAGTCTAGTGCTGCGGATAGGTTCCGCAGAATGTTCATCATCTCTTCGGCCGCCGGCGACAAGCTGACTCCCTGACGCCATACCAGGTCCACTCCCATCGATGAATCCAGGTCATCGATCCGGCGCGTTACCAGCCTTCCTGAGCTCACCCAGTCGCGAAGGGTAACGTTCGGCACGTACATCACGAAATCGGTGGTGGCAACCAAATTCGCCAGGTCAGCCGGTTGCTGAGTCTCCACGGCCGGGTAGTTGCGGTGCAGTAGATCAATTTCCTCGCTGGTCTCCATGAGATTGAGCATGCGCGTTTTCATAAAGCGGTTAGGAAAGCTCACGGCCGGGTAACGCATGAGATCGCGAAAGCTGATGACGTTGAGCTCCGTGAGCGGATGCCCGGGGCGGCAGATCAACTCGTTGCGAAATTCGAACAGCCGCTCGTGCTCCGAGCTGTAATCGCGGATCTGCGCCAGATCGGCGGCCACCATGAATTCGATGTCTCCGGCCACGGCCCGGCTCAGGATCTCATCGGGATAATCCACAATGGCCTTCACCTTGATGCGTGGGTGACCAGCCCGAAAAGCGGCCATAGCATCATTAAGCAACATGGCCGCCGGCACCAGACCCATGCCAAAGCGCACGCTGCCCTCTTGTGTTTCGCGCATGGCTCCGATGCGCGAGTCCATTTCTTCCAAGGCGTTGAGCACCGACTCAGCGCGCTCGGCGATGACATCGGCGAAGGTGGTGGCCGTCACATTGCGTCGCGTGCGATTGAAAAGCACCACGCCCAATCGCTGCTCGATACGACTGATCGACTGGCTCAAAGCAGATTGGGACACCCCGGCCTGTTCGGCGGCACGATTGAAGCTCAACGTACGGTGCAGGAGCAGCACGTGACGCAACTCGTTGAGCGTCAGCTCGCTGTGCAGCGTGGGCAGCATATTAGTCAGGTGATCAGCCATGATTAGCGTTCGTAATAATTAGGAAAACTAATAAATCTTATTATATGCATTCGATGAAATTATAAGTGACTGATTTATAACACTTTTTTCTTGCAGCTTAGCGCCAAATCGTTACCATTGCCACATCTTCCCCCCGCATTAATAACAGGAGGAAGCGGCACATTTGCTATTGGAGAGAAATAGATGCCATTAACCACTCTGAAAACCCTCGCGAGCAGACTGCTCGCGCTACCGGTACTGGCCACCCTGATGTGGACAGCGCCCGCATGGAGCGACGATCACGAAGCAACCGATCAGAGCTCAGGCTACGTCGAGGAAGTCATCAGTACGGCAACCCGGCGCGAGGAGCCGCTGCAGGAAACCCCGGTTGCCTCCACCGTGATCACGGCTCGGCAAATCGATATGACGTTCTCTTCCGACATCGGCTCCATGCCGTTTTTGGCGCCGAACGTCAGCATCAACCGAGGTCTGCTTTCCACCCAGGCGACTCCGTCCATTCGCGGTTACACGCTCACTGACGTGGACTCCACCTTCGATCCACCGGTGGCCACCATGGTCAACGGCGTGTATTACGCGCGCCCCACCATGAACAATCTGGATATGTTCGACGTGGAATCTCTGGAAATTCTGCGCGGTCCTCAGGGCACGCTGTTCGGACGCAACACCACGGCCGGCGCCATCCAGCTGCGGACCAAGCGTCCGGTGGACGAGTTCGAGACGTCGGGCAAGGTCACCATCGGCGACTACGGCCGAAAGGACTTTCGTGGCGCAGTGAACGTGCCCATTATCGACGGGCGGCTGAACGCCAGAATTGCTGCCTATTCGCTGAACAGCTCCGGTTGGTACAACAGTCAGGAAACTGCCAACAGCTCGCCTCGCGACATCGGCAAAGACGACAAGCTGACGATTCGACCCACTCTGCATTTCATATTCAGCGACACCGTGGACCTGACCCTCATCGGTGAGTTCCATCGCGACAAGTCGGACATTCGCCCGCAAAAGAACTACTCCGGCCCCGCACGATCGCTATGCAGCAACCACGGTTACTGCGGCACGCCGTTCGACGAGCTGGACTCCAAGAGCGACGACTACGACGCCGATGTGACGGACCCGGGATTCGTAGACATCGAGATCTACTCCATAACGGGTGAGCTGAACTGGGACGTGCCTATGGGTACCTTTACCCTGCTATCCAATATCCGCGACACCGAGGAAACCTGGGTGTACGACGCGGACGCCGTAGGCGCCTACGACATGTTCCTGGTGGATCGCCGCCAGCCTCACGAGCAGTTTTCCACCGAGTTGAAGTTCCTCTCAACCGCCTTCGAGCGTTTCGATTTCGTCGGCGGCGTGTTCTTCTTCAAGCAGGAATACGACCTGGAGCGCCGCACGGGTATCGGCTCGGACCGCCTGTCCCCGCCCAACCCCAACGCATTCGTGATCCCGCTGATCAGTATCACCGGGCAGGAGCACGAGGCCTGGTCGATATTCGGCGAAGTGAATTTCCACGTCACGGACCAGCTGACGCTTACCGCTGGTGCCCGTTATACCGACGAGAAGAAGGACTTCTTCCAACAAACCTTCGGCGTCGGCACGCCAGGCGCGCGCCAGGACTACTCCCAATCCTGGGATAACGCCGGGCCGAAGTTCGCCGTCAAGTATCAGATCAATGACGACGTGATGGCCTACGCTTCCTACCAGAAGGGCTTCAAGAGTGGCGGCTTCAACGGTCGCTGCGGCCAGACCGCCACCTGCGCGCGGCCTTTCGGGCCCGAGAAGGTGGATGGCTACGAGATCGGCATCAAGTCCGACCTGTTCGACAACCGGGTACGAGCCAACATTGCCGCTTTCCTCACCCAGGTAGAGGGATTGCAGCGCGGTCGCATCGTTCCGCTGCCTCCTGGAGCCACCAACCCCCAGGAAACCGTGACGGACAACGCGGCTGACGCCGAAATGAAAGGCATCGAGCTGGAAATCACCGCCTTCGTTACCGAAAACCTGCGCCTGGACTTCACCATGGGGATTCTGGATGCCGGCTATGACGACTTCTGCGCCGACATTAATGGTGCATCAATCGAAACCACCGTTCCGGTCTCAGACTGCGGTGGCGAAGTGGTCGGTTTCCCAAGCGGTACCGGCACGGCCTACATTGTCGACACCGACAACTCCGATCTGGCATTTCAGCTGGCTTCGGATCTGAGCATGACCATCGGTGCGACCTATGAGCACCCGTTGGGCAATGGCGGCCTGTTGACGCTGAACGCCAACTACTCGTACGTGGACGATACGCACACCGATATCGGTGAGCTGAGCCTCCGCGACTCCGTGGAACTGCTCAACGCCAGCATCAGCTACGAGTCGCCCGGCGAGCGTTATCGCATCAGCGTGTACGGCACTAACCTCACCAATGAGATCTACGTTTTGAGCCGCACCATCGTTCCGCCCCTGTTCGACTACCGCAATGTAAGCCCACCGCGGCTTTGGGGAGTCGAGTTCGGTTGGAACATCTAGCGACCTGCTAGACGGGCAAAAGGGGGCATCTCGTATGCCCCTTTTTTTGTGCTGCCAATCAAAAGCTAACTCAGCTCAGTGCTTGCGCGGCAACCCAACAGCAGCAACAAGGCCGAGTCCTAGCCCACAAAAAGGCCATTCAGCTCCTTGTCATCGGCGTCGATCAACCGATCGACCCAGCCGTGAAAGCGGTGGCCGCCCCCTTCGTTGCGACCGAACAGCACATGATCCCGCCCTCCGGCCTCAAGTGCTTTCTGCTGACGCAGCCCGGTGCCGTAATCCTCTACTTCCACCACGTACTCCAGAAGCTTGAACTGCTCGTGCGCTTCTCGTGCCTGGTCCTCGTCCGGCTCATTTTCCATGAGGTAATACTGGGTGGTAAACGACTCGCCAGGCTTCTCTCCCGGAAACAGCTGCGAGAGCATCACACTGCGCCCACCTCCGTAGAAAGAGGCGATGGATACATGGGGGAATATCGTCCACACGCCTACCATGAGATCGGCGGTGGGCCACTCAGTTTCCGGCTTGTCAACCAGGTGCGCATAGCGCGACGGTGAGATCACCCGCTGATGCGGACCCCAGGCGTAGTAAAGCGCCTGATTGGAGCCGCCGGCACCGAACGACTCGCGGTGCAGCACCGGCAGATGGTAAAGATCCATGTAGCCGTCGTAGGCGATCTTCCAGTTAGGGCCTCGCACGGTGCGGGTCTCGAAAAGGTGCCAGCTCTTGAAACCGAAGTTGCCCAGCATTTCATCGTAGCCAGAAAGAAACCTGGTGATGTCCAGCTCACTGTTCGGGTCCAGCACGCCCCAGATGATGCCTGCCTGCTCCTTCACCGGCAGCGGCGTGAGCCCGTAGGCGGTCTTGTCGATATCGCCGAAATCTTCCTGCGAGGCGATACCCAGCAGCTTGCCTTGCTGGCTGAACGTCCAGCCATGATAGGGGCAGATGAAACGGCTTGTGTTGCCGGTGCCGTCCAAGGCTACGGCGGTACCACGGTGGCTGCAGCTGTTGATGAATGCACGCACCTCCCCGTCGCGGTCCCGGCACAACAACACCGGCATGCCGGCGGCATCCATGGCCTTGTAATCACCTGGGTTAGGCAGCTCCGCCGTGGGCGCCAGCACCAGAGGCATGCGCCGGAAGATCTGCTTCACCTCGATGTCAAAGCGATCCGGGTCGTAGTAGTTGGCCGCCGGAATCTTCATTACATCCGGCTCCTGGTCGATGGTTCCCGCTTGCGCGTGCCCTATGGCGTGCCGGGTCATCTCTATCAAACGTTCTCTACTCATTGCGCATAACCCTCGTAGTGCTTTTGTTCTCTCAATCGCTTGCGTTGTTGGTGCCGCTTATGGAGACCACGCCACGGGGAAGACCTCGGGGAAATCCGCCAGGGGCTGGCCCGTTTTGGGTTTCAATGGATACAGGGCCGCCGGATCAGGCACCACCTGACCCTTGCGGTGCACATAGTGGATGTCCGGGCCCGCCCACATGGAAGCATGGGCTCGCCGCGGGTGCGGCAGTTCGATACCGCCGGTTGCCCCGTGCAGGATGTGTCCGTGGAACAGCAGCACGTCACCGGGCTCGTAGTCCCAACCAAGGACATCGAACGATTCCTTATTCCCCTCGATATCCGGCGTGAGCGGCAGTTCCGGGTCGAGGAACCCGTCCGCGTATGACCATTGCCCGTGGCTTTCGGGCCCGATCACGGGCTCGCCCGCCTCAAAAGCAGCCTCCGCTTGGGCATACCCTTCCGGATCGTCTTCCGGCTGGCGACCCACCACTGGTCGATACGTCACATTCCATCGATGCGACCCGCGCACCACCTCCAGGCTCGCGCCGCGCGGCACCGGATCCACACACACCCACGCGCGAATGAGATCGTGGCCATCCACGTTGTAGTAACAGGTGTCCTGGTGCCAGGGCGTCGGAAAGATCGTGCCCGCTGGCTTGTAGAACATCTGGTCCATGTAGAACCGCACAGGGGTCCCCAGCGCGGTACCCACCACTTCGGCGATGGGAGACGAGCGAATCACATCAGCCAGGTCAGGTGCCCGGTCCGCGGGAAACTGATCTATGCGCAGCACGGCCTCCATGCCACCTGACATACCGTCCGGATTATCGTTGGCGTACTCCATGCCCTGGCGCAGCTTCTCCAGCCACTGTTCGGGCAGCACGCCCTTGATCAGCACGGCACCATCGCGGTGAAACGCTTCGATCTCCTGCTGGGTGATCGCCCTCAAAAGCTGGCTGGACATACCGACTCCCCTTTTGTGCGCCTTTTTGTGCGCCTTT
>CENY01154749.1_pt1 | contig 20716 bp, 41 predicted proteins | sample 356181 | NCBI WGS metagenome assembly CENY01 (sample SAMEA2619840, study PRJEB7988) | marine metagenome | isolation source: saline water (ENVO:00002010), including
ACGTTACTTCTTTAGATGCTAGAATTTCTGATGAAATTAGCGAAACTGCTTCAGACGTTTCTTCTATCGATGATAGAATTTCTTCTGAAATTAGCGATACTAATTCTGATGTTGCTTCTATCGATGCAAGAATTGGAAGTCTTGACGCTGACGGTGTTATTTATGAAAATGACTACGTAATTGATACACATAATGCAAGTAATGGTGATACATCTATCACTTACGTTACTGCTAACGATGTTGTAGTTCATAGCGTACAAATTTACATAAATGGTATTTTAGCTCAACCAGACAGTGTTACTGTTAATAGTGGTACAACAATCGTTTGTACTCCTGGATTTGATCTAGATACTAATGATGTTATTAAAATTCATTACACTATCGCAAGCGCGTAAGATTTTGATTTTAATATATTTTAAAAAAGGGGCCTACGGGTCCCTTTTTTTTGTTTAATTCAAAGATAAATAATCTATGAAGATTGGAATTACAGTAGGTATCAGAGATTATGGAGAAAGTCTATGGATCAATGGTATGAAATTAAATGCTATTATGTTAGCACAACTTTTAAATAACTCCACTGAAAATTATGAAGTAATGATGTTGCAAACAGTTGCAGGCGTTAAAATAGATCAAGGTGGAATGGCGTGGTCTCTTGAAGAGTTTCCAACATATTATTATAAAGATAAAATAATGGAATGCGACTTGGTTATTTTATTAGGAGGTCAAATTCAAAAAACTTGGATAAATGATTTTAAAAAGAAAGGAGGAAAGGTTGTATTTTATAAATGTGGAAATAGTTATGTTGTTCATTTAGAAGATGTTTTATTTAGAGAACCTAATAGAAAAGAAAGATACACTAAATTAGTTGAAAGTAATTTAGATGAATTATGGTATGTTCCTCAGCAGCATGAATGCAATGAACATTATTATAAATGTATACATAGGATGGATGTTAAACCAGTTCCTTTTGTTTGGCACCCTAGGTGGTTAGATAAAAGCATAAAGGTAACAGATAACTTACATAAAACTAATAAGTATAAAGAGCCAGCAGGTTATCAAATTACTGGAAATAAGAAAAGATTAACAGTGATGGAGCCTAATTTAAATATTGTTAAGTATTCTTTATATCCATTAATGATAGCAGAAACAAGTTATAGAGGAGATATTGGTAAAGAAAATATTGAGCATATAAGTATTACTAATGGTAAGAAAATAATAAAAAGTTCTGAATATCCTGGGACAATTTCTAATTTTGATCTTTTAAAGGATGGTAAAATATTTGTAGAATCAAGATATCCAGTCGTTCACTTTCTTTCTCAACATAGCGATATATTATTATGTCACCAGTTATTAAATCCTTTAAATTATTTATATTTAGATGCTGCCTATATGGGCTATCCAGTTTTACACAATGCTTGGATGTGTCCAGATGTTGGATATTATTATAATAATTTTGACGTTGATGAAGGTTCTAAAATGCTGGATAAAATTTTAACTGAACATGATAAAGATTTAGAAGGGTATAAAGAAAGAAATCAGGCTGCTTCATGGAGATATAACGTTGATAATCCAGAACTTGTAAAAACCTATGATAGATTAATAGATAATTTAATGAATAATAAAAAACATGATTTTGGTGAATATGATCATTTAAAAAATAGTTATACTAAATAATGCTTAATCAATTACAAAAAGGTAATAATTTAAAGAAGATTTATAGGCAACCTGTCTATCTTGTAAAAGAAGATCATAGTAAAGATCAAAGTAAGGCCTATGCTGAACTTACATTAGATTCAGCGTCTGATTTATTAAGAAAAATTAGAACATTTGGGAATATAAACAAAACACATGTTCTTACTGATATTGGCTCAGGAAATGGTAAACTTTTATCGCATTGGTTAACCATGACAGAAAGTACAAAGGCTATAGGTGTAGAAAGAAATAAACAAAGATGTAAGATATCTAAAGAACTTTTCAACGAAATGGAGGGAATGGAAGGTAAAAAATGTCAAGTTATTAATAAAGATGTTATGAAATATAAAAACTTTAGCAATGTTGTATTTTTTAATGATTTACTTTTTGATAATAAAGCGACTTTACATGTTTGGGATAATTTAAAGCCAGATAGTCTTTTTATAACATATAAGCATCTTTTAGAAACCTATCCAATTGGTACAATAGAATTATCTCAAAACTTAAAATTTCCAAAAATAACAGCAAGAATTTATAGAAAACCTTATTTTAAAGGCGGACTTGTAAGTAGACTAGGATTACTATTAAAAGATTAAAATGATACCTCATAAAATATATGATTTTTTTGAAGGACATTTTAGGATGTTTAAAGGAAGGTATCGTTTTTTAAAGCCTTTTATTAAAGAACAAGTCTTATATAGATCTGAAATTTGTAAAAATACATGTGCTGTTAAAGGAGAATGTCAATATTGTGGGTGTTCTATTCCTGGAAAGTGGTATGCTAGTAGAAGTTGTAATAAAGGGGAATTATTCCCAGATATGATGGACAAAAGTAAATGGGTAAAATGGAAAAAAGATAATAATATTATTATAAATATTAAATAATTATTTCTTGGTGACTTCTATAAATTTTTTAATGAATTCCTGCTTTTCTTCTTCGGTTTTTAAAATATGGGTATAATACCATGCACTTGTGTTTTGGATTTGTTGTATTCCTTTTTCTATGTTGTCACAATATTCTTCTATTACATCAACATCTTTTTCAAATTCGCTTACATCTATATCTAATTTAACTGCTATTACAATTAATGGAGTTGGTTCTCCAATCTCATGTGCCTCTACCGCAATTTCATACCATTCTCTTAATTCAGCCTGCTCTAATTCAGAAAGAGATTTGTCTATTTTATCAGGGTGACATTTTATTACTATTTTACGAAATAATTTTTTATATTCTTTAGCCATTTCAATTTTCTCAAAATCTTCTTCCTCTTCCTCTTCATTTTTTGGAGCATAGTATTCTTTTTCTTCAGATTTTGCAAGAGCTTTGTTAAATGCTATAGTTGCTTCAGAATGCATTTCGTGAGTATCTTCAAGTTCTTCTATTAAATATTCATATCGTCTTATTACTCTCTTAAACTTGAGATTTGTTTTCGCCATAATATTATATATTTTAAGTGATATATAAATAAAATTAGAATAAAGTATTAAATATTAATGAGTTTCGTTAAGAAGAAGCAGGTTTATGGCTTAGAAGGAGACATAGATAATTTACATTTCGGAGGGAACGTATTTAAAAGAAACACTCTTTTAGATAATTCTAACCCGTCTTCTGGGCAGGCTAGTCTTAATAATACATCAGCAGATGATGTTACTGAGGTTAGAATTCATACTAATGATTCATTAATAGGTAATAGTTACTTTTTTCTAAACGAATTAATAGAAGGTGATAAATTGGTTATAAAATCTGGAAATAACCAATTTTCTATTTATACAATAAATTCAATTTCCAGCGAGATCGACACTAACTCAAACGAAGGATACTTTATTCTAATACTTCAACATTCTTTCGGTTATGCCAGCTCACTCGCATCGGGTGAGTTGGTTTTCTATATTAGAAAGTCGATCTCGGCTGAAATTGAAAATACAACAGGCGATTTAACAAATAATTTAGCCTTAATTACTGCTGAAACAGCAAACCGTAAAGCAAATGATCTTGCAGAAACGATTGCTAGAGCCAATGCAGATACTGATCTACAAAATCAAATAACAGCTCTTCAAAATTCAAAATTCACAGATGATATTGCATTAAATTCATCAAGTGCAACAACAGTTACCCATGGATTAGGGACCACTGATGTTATAGTACAATTAAAGAATAATGAAGGAAGCATGGTCAATGATGCAACTGTTAATAACTACCAAGATAATTCTGTAGATATACAAACAACAACTAATGAAACCTTTAGAGTAATAATATTATCATAGTGATGCTTAAAAGTTATAATGAATTTTTATTAGAAAAAGAAGGAAGCGATTTATTTAAAATATATTTGGCCTATAATCCAGACTATGGTCATAGATTTTGGACTTATAAAGATTATTCAACTGATAAGTTTTTTATTAAGTTAACGCCTGAAAATTATAAAGATATTAAAATAAATAAGGACTTTCCTGTTTTAAACTATAATAATGATTTTACAAATACTTTATTAGATGAGGGTCTAATTAAAAAAGAAAATGTTTATAATTTACCAGAGTACGTTGAAGATTCTGGGTCAAAAACAAAATTCCATAAAAAAATGGAAGGAACTGGGCTGGTTCCAGCAACTTGTCACAGTAAAGAAGAGGCAATTAAAGAAGTTGGGTTTCCAATGATATGTAAGCCTAGTCAAGGACATAGCGGCAAAGGTATTATTATTGTGAAAGACCAGGATGGGTTTGATAAATTAGACCATTCTGAAGTAGATTTATATTCAGAATACATTGATAAATCAGAAGAACATAGATTTTTTAATTTTAAAGGAGAGGCTTTTTTCTGGCAAGAAAGAACACCAACAAATGATAAGGCAAAAACAGGAGAAGGTGGAGATAAAGACACAATGATGTTTGACTATAAAAAAAGAAAAATCGAGGGTCTAGATGATTCTTATAAAGAGGTTATAGCTAAAGTATCTGAGATTTTTAAAGACTTGCCGTTTCTATGTTTAGATTTAATGAAAGACCAATCAGGGAAGGTGTACGTAATTGAAACTAACGCAATGCCAGGTGTTCCATTTGATTCTACTGTAGATATTTATAAAAAACTATTCAGTGACTTCTACGGTCATCAGGTTAATCCAGAGAGTAATAATATACTGAAGGCATGTTCTAACATAATGAACAGCAAAACTATTAAAGGTTATAGAGATTACGATAAGGGCAGATTTAGTATAGAAGATTAAACTATTTAAGTTTTTTGTATATAATAATATATGTATAGCAAATCAGAACTTAAAAAGATAATAGTACTCGATATAGAGACTACTAGCAATTATATTAATTACAACGAATTTTCAGAGAATAGACCTGGTGAAATTAAATTTTGGCAAAGAAAGACAAAATCTATGAAAAACGAGCAGTCTGATCTAGTGGATCTTTCTGATTCTGATTTATATGAAAGTAGAGCAGCTCTTTATCCCGAATTTGGAAGAATTATAGTAATATCAATAGGCCAAATTCTTTTTGATGAAGATGATAATCCATCCTTTCAAAAAAGATCATTTTATGGAAGTGATGAAAAGAAGGTTATTTCTGAATTTATAAACTTCATGTCAGCAGTATTTAATAAAATACCAGATATAAAAATATTGGGCCATAATCTTAAAGGATTTGATATACCTTACATTCTTAAAAAATGTCTTATTTTTAATATAAGAATACCGCAAAGACTACAACTTCATAAAATTAAGCCATGGGAAAATTGTCTATTAGATACTATGGAAATATGGAAGTCAGGAAATTGGGGTGGATCTATTTCATTAGAGCATTTAACATATCTTCTAGAAATTGAAAACCCAAAAGAGGCAGCCGTTTATGGTGAAGACTATGGTGGTATTCATAGGGCTTTTTGGCAAGGTAAATTAGAAGAAATAAAAGACTATTGTGAAGACGATATTAAGGCAACTGCTAATATTCTTTTAAAATTTTCTAATTTTAATGCAATTAAAGAAAAGACCAAGATAAATAATACATGAACGTATTGAATTTTGAAGAATGGAAGATGTTAGAAAAGTTAGATGATTCTAAATTTTATACATACATAATCCATAAAGGAAATAAATCTAAACCAGAATATTGCGGAGCTGGAACCGCAGATAGAACTAAAGTTTCATTAAGTGTTTTTAGAAAAGAACATGGAAAAAATGCTCAATTAGAAATTATAAGTTCTCATGCTACTAAAGAGGCTGCCATGAAAAAAGAGGTGCAATTAACCAAAAAATATGGTATTAAATCTGAAGGTGGTAAACTTAGAAATGAAAGAATTGGACTAGAACCTTCTGATGAATTAAAGAAAAAACACAGTGAAGGTTTAAAAGGAATGAAAAAATCCAAAGATCACAAAGATAATATCAGTAAAACCCTTTCAAAAACTACTAAGTCCAAAGAGCATGCTGAGGCTATCAGTGCTGCAATGAAAGGGAATAAAAACGCCAAAAAATAGCAGGGGTTATAGGGACCTACCTACTAATTGTTAAATTTAACAATCAATTAGAAAAATATGGTGTTAAAGATGAAGTTTTTGAATGCCACATTGTCATATTTTTGGGCACATGTGTCATATTTTTCACTTTGGCACACTTTTTATAGTATAATACTATATGTAGCAATAAAGTTACTATTTAAATTAATTAAAATTTTAAAATTATGCATTTTACACACAACAATTTACACAGAGTATTCGAAGACGCTTTCGATATTTTTAACAAAGTAAACTTCTATGGAGAGAATATCATGAACCAAGATGATATTACAAATTTAGAAATACCTTTACCTGGGTTTTCTAAAAAAGATATTAACATAGATATCGAAGGAAGAACTTTAACTATTTCTGCAGAGGTATCTGAAGAAAATGAAACAAGGTATTATAAATCTTTTAAAAAGGTGTTTGTTTTACCTAACAATGCAGATGCTGAAAATATAAATGCTAAAATGGTTAATGGTTTATTGACTATTGATTTTGGAAGTAAGTCTGAAAAGAAAACAGTAAATATTAAATAATTTTTCGCTGGGGGCAATTGTTAATAACTTTTTTGAAAATAGTTGCCTCCAGATTTTTTTATGTCAAGAATTTTGTTTATATTTATATTATAATTAAAAAATAAACAAATGGCATTTAGCGAAAAATACGATTTAATTTATAAAGGAGAAATAATCGATTCCTTTACTTCTCACGAAGAGGCAAAAAAGATGAAGACCGAATACGAGATGGCTTTTAAATCTCCAATACAAATGAAATATTGGTTTGATGAAGAGGCCGCTTTAAGAGAAGAAACAGAATATATTGAAAATTGGGCGATGAATGTCAATAAAAATTTACTGTAACATGAGAGAATTCAAAGATTATAGAATAGCAGAAGATCACAATGATTTATTATTTTTAGCAAATGAATTAACCAATAATGGGTTTAGATTTGATAGAGGCTGGAAAAACGAAAAGCTGCCTTGTTTAAGAGAGTCAAGTTCAGCCTTTAAAGATGGAGATAAAACTATTCGAGTTGAGGCAAATTATATCAGAGTTAGTAATCTTCGTTATTGGACTGATGAAGATATTCTTAAAATTAAAAAAGTTTTAGAGAACACTAGCAAAAAAACTAATACCTATTCTTTTGAATTAGGAAGTGTTTGCGATTTTGAAGAGGATCCAGGAGAAAGAACTTGGGATGCTTCATTTACCCTTCATTCTCATAAAAAATAGATAAATAATAAAAGATTAAGATATGGACTATTTTGATAATTATGAATCAGACGATCTTTTTGGAGATAATGATGATGAATTCTTTAACGAAATTTTAAAAAAATTAGCTGAAGAAACAAATATGGATAATTTTATAAAAAATGAAAAAGAGGAGGCCATAAGATGGAATTATAGCTTAATTAAAGAAAAAGGCATAGATGTTTTAGAGATGATGTCGTATGGCGAAGAAAACTTTAATAAGTTAAAAAACACCATTAATGAAATGCTTATTTTCTTTGAAAAGACTGAAGAATTTGAAAAATGTGCCGATCTTGCAGATTTACAAAAAGAATTAGATAAAGTAAAATTTTAGTATGCAAAATAATAAATTGACACAAGAACTTTTGAAAAGTTTAAAAAGAATTGCAGATGGTATTGAGCAATCTAATAAATTAGAGGAGGCTGCACAAAAAAGAACTGCTAAACTCCAAAAGTTACAAGAGAAAAAGGCTCTATTAGAATTAAAAGAAATCCAAGAAAAAAGAAAGGTTGGTGAAGTTACTAACATAATAGCTAAGAATTTGGAATCTGATGAACTACTATGATATATTAGGAGTAAATAAATCTGCATCAGATTCTGAAATAAAAAAGGCCTATCGAAAATTGGCAATGAAGCACCATCCTGATAAAAATGGTGACGAAGAAAAATTCAAACAAATTTCTGAAGCCTACGAGGTGTTAGGTGATAAAAAGAAGAGGCAAAATTACGATCAATTCGGAAGCGCTGGCGGAAATCCTTTTGGAGGAGGTGGTAATCCATTCGGTAGAGGAGGTAATCCCTTCAGTGGCGATTTTGGTGACATATTTGATCAATTTTTTGGTGGAAGACACAGAGATCCTAGAAACGCAAGAGGACAGGATTATAGAATATCTTTAAGAGTTACTTTTGATGAAGCCTATTTTGGTTGTAGAAAAGAATTTAATATAGATGGCCAAAGAATTGCAATGAATTTTAAACCTGGCCTAAGAAATGGTCAGAATTTTAGAATTACTGGAAAAGGTGCCTTTAATCCATATAATCCAGATGCCCCAAGAGGAGATGCTATAATTATAATAACAACGTTACACGATCCAAATTATATTGTTCAAGGAAATGATATATGGGTAGAAAAATGGTTAGATTGGTACGATTTACAATTAGGATGTAAAACAGAAATACAAACTCCTGATGGTAAATTATCAATAAAAATACCAAAAAATTCTAAGCCTGAAAAGATATTAAGACTAGTTGACAAAGGTTTTCCAATATATAATACTAAAAATAAGGGTAGTTTACTTGTGAAATTAAAGGCTAATTGGCCGGAAATGAGTGACGAACAACTTAAAATCTTAAAAAAAATTAAGGAAAGTGGAAGATAATTTGCATAGTGAATTTAGCAAATTTGATGATTTTTTGAATAAAGTTTTAAATAATTCAATAAATCCAGGACATGTGTATGACACAGTGTATGAGGCCTTGATAAATAATACTAGCTATGCTGTTTATGGGGGATATCCAAAAAACATTAAATTGAAAGCGCTAGATTCCCTTATTAAATGGTATGAATTAACGGAAGAATACGAAAAGTGTAATAAGATCAAGAAAATAAAAAGTCAATTATAATATGTTACATATTAAAAATTTTAAAAATATCGAACATGCTCTTAAATTGTTAAAATCTAAGGTCATTAGAACTAAACAAAAAAGAGAGCTTAATAATAGAAGATATTTTAAAAAGCCATCTGCTGTCAAAAGAGAACAATTTTTAAAAGCAAAATTTGTTCAGAAAAAGAAATAATAATATAATCTATTTTTCTTTTTAAAATATACAGATCTAACACCCACTACAAAATATATAAAAAAAGCAAAAAATAACGGGCTTTAATTTATGGCAGATAACGATAAGTTGATGCAAACTTCATACGAATTACTTGTGAAGAACTTCACTAAAACAGTTAATAGGTTTGTTGTATATAAGGAAGGATCTCAAACGATTGAGATTCCTCATGGTATTGGGCAAAGGTCTAAATATATTGATTTGTTAATAGAACATTTTGCAGATAGAGAAGAGTACGAAAAGTGCAATAATTTAAAAGAACTTAAAGATCTTGTCATAATGGCAGGTGATTAATAAAAAACACAATGAATGGAAAGAAAAAACGGTAGCTTAAAAAACCACATATTTCAATGTATAAAAAGAGTACAACTTAGACAATCACAACAAAATTATGTGAGAACTGTAGAAGAAAATCAAATTGTATTCTGTCATGGACCTGCCGGAACTTCAAAAACATTCACAGCATGTTATTTAGCCCTAAAAATGCTTGCTGAAAAAGAAATTGAAAGAATAGTCTTATGTAAACCACTTGAAGACAGTGGTAGAAGTTTAGGATTTATTCCTGGAGATATTGATGAAAAAATAGCTCCATACCTAAAATCATATAAGTCAAATATTGAAAAGATAATTGGAGTTGAAAGAACTCAACAAATGTTTGATAAAAAACTTATAACTTTTGAACCTCTTGCCTATATGAGAGGAGATACTTACGATGATGCCCTTATGATTCTAGATGAGGCTCAAAATGCAGAAATGAAATCACTTATGTTATTTGTAACAAGAATGGGAAAGAATAGTAAGTGTATAGTTGCTGGTGATATCAATCAATATGATATACAAAAAAGCAAAGTTAGTCTACCTAAATTTATTGAAATAATCAGAGATGTTAGAGGGGTTGGAATACACCTATTTACAGAGGCTGATATTGTTAGGGCTAAGATCCTTATAGATATTGTTAAGAAATACGATGCTTGGAAGCATAACGGTGGAAGATAAACTTTTTCTATTTTTTTTATATAAGATTTAGTTTTATTATTTTTTTACGAAACCAAATCAAAATGAGTACAACTGTAAAAGAAAACTCGCTGAGTCTTATAGATAAAAAAATCACAGACCAGATTAAAAAAGCTGAAAAAACTCTTAAGTATTTAAAGAACCAATTAAAAGATCCAAATGCAAGAGTAGGTGTTAAGTTAGAGGATCCTGAATTCATTTATATGAGAACTTGGTCAGAAATAGATGTTGAGATGATTGACCAAGGGGAAGAATATCCTTTTATTCAAACATGCCAAGATCTAATTGAATATGTTGCAGCATCAGGAGGTACATTTGAAGTAAATAGTGCTACTCCTGTAAGAGATGGCGTAATCAATCCGGAAGACGATATTTCTTATGAAGAAGGAAATCCAGATGCTTTGGAATTTTGGTACTTCTTTGATACTAAGATGGATGGAGACGATTCAAAAGACAAGTATGTTTCTATCGATTGGTTTTTTAGTGTTCCAAAAAGTAATTATGAGGGCTTAATGGATTTGTTAAGTAATATCGATAATTGCGGTTCAGCGAAACTTTTCTAAAAAAATGAAATATTTAAAACTTATATTGAAAATATTTATAGTTTTAATTATTATAGGTATTATAGCGGCAGGGGTCGAATTTATTTTAGATCCCTATCCTATAATCCCTGACATACCAGACATAGACAATCCAGAAGGAGATTAAAATTTGTAAAAATGAATATTGATAATTTAGATAACTTAGTTAAACACTTAGTAAAAAAAGTAAAATCACAACAAGAATATCTTGATGAAATCTATCCTACTCATTGGGAAGATGGAGATGAAGAGGAAAGAGGTTGGTATAGCGAGAGCTGTGGCAAATGTGATGGGTTTGAAGAGGTATTAAGAGATTTAGGATATTATCCTGAAGGTGATAAAATAGAGGATTAGACAGCGTGGTGGAGGATATACACGGGCCAATTAGCGATTGGTCTGCCCCTATTAATAAGTCCACTTGATCAATGGAGAACAAGGGAATCGGAGGGTGCAAGTCCCTCCCGCTGTTAAACAATTTAGAATATTTTAATATAATATTATATGAAAAAAACTAGCAAATATATTAGATTAAAGACATCATTAAATAGTGAATTAGTTGAGGTTGGATTAGATGAGGCAGGAAGAGGTGCTCTTGCAGGGCCAGTAGTTACATCTGCTGTTATAATGCCAAAAGATTTTAATCATCCTTTAATAAAAGATTCTAAGTTATTAACAGATGGTCAAAGATCTGAGGCTAGGCAATTAATATTAGATAATGCCATTGCACATTATACTATCGCAATTGGTGTGGAAGATATAGAAAGGCTAAATATTTTAAGAGCAACAATGGAGGGTATGAAACAATGCCTAGATAATATTTGGCGAATTAGTAAAGAAAATAAGATAAAAGATTTTGAATTTATTCTTGTAGATGGAGATCAATTTAAAGGATGGAGAGGAATTCCATTTAAAACCATAACAGGAGGGGATAATAAATATACTTCTATTGCTGCAGCATCTATTCTCGCAAAAACAAAAAGAGATGAGATTATGCGCAAATTAAATGAAGGCAAAGAAAGATATGGGTGGAATAGTAATAAAGGCTATGGAACTGCTGCCCATATTAAAGCGATTAAAGAACTTGGACCAACTGAACATCATAGGTCTAGTTTTATTAGCCACATGTTAACAACAACATCAAGTTTATTTTGAAAGGATTAATAATAGGAACTTTTTTATTCTTTGTTGCACAACTTTTAGTTTGGTTTACAAATAATGGACAGTTTTTATGGCCTTGGTTTAAAAAGAACCCTATAATTATAGCAGTAGTTTCTGGAACTGTTTGTGGTTATATGTTTATTATAGGAACCAGATATATTGCAGAGTATTATGGTGGTTTAGTATGGCCTGGAAGATTTATAGGTTTTTCAGCAGGTATATTAAGTTTTGCCTTTCTTACCTGGTATTTTTTAGGAGAGGGTATTAATCTTAAAACTGCAGTAAGTTTAGTATTGGCAATATTATTAATTGTAATTCAATTATTTTGGAAATAAATCACTCCAGATTTTTTTATGTCATGGAAATTGTTTATATTTATATTATAAATAAAACATATGAACGAAGAAAATAACACAGAAATAGAAGAAGAATTTGAATTAGATTTTTGTCCTAACTGTATGGCTATGAAAAACCATTTAGATGGTATTTGCCAAAATTGTAAAGAAGAGTAACATGTTAAAGTGTTTTAAAAAGGCATTATCTAAAAGAAGATTGATGAAGATCTCAAAAACTGAAAATGGGATGGTTAGAAAATATTGTGGAAGAAGAGATTGGGATAATGCTAAAATATGGTTAGAAAGAAACAAAATAACTTTTAAAACCTACAGAAAAATAGAAAAATTATGAATTTAGTATTAGCAATAGTTTGCTTTATCTTAGGAGGCTTAATGGTATTACATGGCGAAAGTACATTTGCTGTGGTAATAGGTTACCTTCAATTTGGATTAGCAGGATTTAATTTAAGAAATTATATTGAAGAAAAACGAAATGGAAAATAAAAAACCAGAAGTTGTAGTTGTTTATAGAAAATCAGCTAGAGCAAAGAAAAGATATATGACAGTTTTTACTAATCATCATGTTGATGATATAATCGGAGTGAAAAGAAAGCCCCTTATCGATAATTCTTATATATTAGATGAGGTTGGCGTTGGAGAGAGCTTTATAAAAAACTACAAATACTTTTATGGTATTGAGAAACATTCAACCGTTAATTAATATAATATATAAATTATGAAAGAATCAGACATCAAATATTTGACCCAAGAATACAGACTTCTTAGTGAAATAGAAACTAGAATTGAAAAATTAAAGCAAGATAAAGTAGACTACATTAAATTGTTAGAAAAAAGATTTAGAAAAGGTAGTTCTTTAAAAGATGCTCAAAATAGATTAAAAGACTTTTTAGAAAGAAATCCTAAAAGTGCAGAAAATACAAGACTAAAACAATTAGAATCTAATTTAAGACATGTATTAAAACAGTTAGAATCTAAAAAGTCACATATTAAATCTATTGAAAATGGTGAAGTCAAAAGAGGTACTCATTAGAGTTTTAACAGAACTTAAATACATAGAAGATGTGATTTTAAGTTGTGAAACTTTAGATCAATATTCAAATGCGATTAATTGGTTTAAAAGATGGTCTGATTCTAGAAAAAAGATTTTATTAAATTTAGGACTTGATAATGTTGAGGTTGAGAAACTTTTTAAAATGAAACATATCGAGTCCTTTGAATATAATTTGAATTAATGCATCCTTTTTTAATTTACATAGGATTAGGGGTTTTATTAAATTTATTAGTTGATTTGTTAGTCAACTTTTTAATAAAACACAATTACACAACAGAAGAAGAATCAAGATGGAATTTTTGGCTTAAATGCATAGTAACTCTTGTTTGGCCTGTTGTGTTTGTTACATTAATAATTTTGTTTGTTATTGAGATGTTAAAATTGAAAAGATGATAAATTACGGATATTGTTGCATAAATTTAACTCTTGCTGAAAAAGATATTAAAATAGGCAGGAGTATGATAAAAAAGACTTTTAATACAAAGGGTCTTAAATATGCATCAGAATTAGCGCTGCTTAATATTAGAGATCTTGCAGAAATTATTAAATGGAATAATACTCAAGGTATAAAATTGTACAGATTGTCTTCTAATATGTTTCCTTGGATGAGTGAGTATGAACTTAAAGATCTTCCAGATTATAATAAAATTAAAATATTATTAGCTGGAATTGGACATCTTGCTAAAATAAACAATCAAAGGATTACATTCCACCCTGGTCATTTTTGTGTGATTGCAAGTTCTAATTCTAATGTTGTTAAAAAATCTATAAAAGAATTAAATCAACATGGTGAAATAATGGATCTTATGGGATTGCCTAGAAATCAAAGTGCTCCTATTAATATCCATGTTAATACTGCGGCAGATGGTAAAAAAGAAAGTCTAGAAAGATTTTGTAAAAGATTTAAATTATTAAATGATTCTGTAAAATCCAGACTTGTTATTGAAAATGATGATAAAAAATCATTATATTCTGTAAAAGATTTAAAAGAAGGCATTAGTGATAAAATAGGATGCCCTGTAATGTTTGACTACCATCATCATTCATGTTATGAAGATCCAATGCCTATAAAAGAGGCCTTTGAACTTGCCAGATCTACTTGGCCAGAAGGAATACAACAATGTACTCATTATAGTTCTTCTAAAAAACTATATGAAGATTCCTCTTCTGTGAATCGTGCACATGCAGATTATATTTATGAAAAGATTCCTACATTTGGATATGATGTCGATATCGAATTAGAGGCTAAGGCTAAAGAATTAGCTCTATTAAATTATTTAAAACATAAGATAAATAACCCTGGTGGCGCAGAATCACCTTTGTAAAATATTATAATATTATAATGATATATATTAAAACTGATAAAAACAACAAAAATTATGGAAACTAATAAAATATTAAGTTTTGAAGAATTTTCTTCTAGAGGTACTGATACAGCTACCGCAACCGTTGATACTGATACAGTAGATACAACAGGCACTGATACAGTGGACACAACAAATACTGAAACTACTACAGATACTGACACTGTAGACACAGACGCTGAAACTACTACAGATACTGAAACAACAGATACTGAGGAGACAGAAGAAACTGAAGACGACGTTGAAGAGTCTAATGATGCTGAAGCTAAAAATGTTACAGATCTTTTAACAGAATTAAAAGATTGTATGATTACTGAGGCTAAAGCTTGGGAGGCTGATGAGTACGATGAACATACAATTGAATCTTATTTAAAAGAGAATACTTCTTTATATGCTTCAATTATTACAAATACTCTTGAAGAAATTAAAAATGCAGACGAATCATATACAAAAGAGTCTTATGAATCTACTTGTAATGAGTTAAAAGCGGCCTACGCTAAAAGATGCGATGAGGCTTATGAAGCATACGGTGCTCATAATGACGTTAATGCTGAAAACGAAGTTGAATCTCAGGAAGACGCTGTAGTAGCTAATCCTGCTAAATAAACAATTATGGATAAAATAAAGAAAATAGTAAATACGTCTTGGTTTAAGGCTGCTCTAGCAGGTGTAGTGGCTACCTTATTATTATTAGATGGAGATGTGTTCTATGCTGGTATAGCCTATGGAATAGGAATACGAGAGTTTTTCTTAGCATTTAAAAACTAAGTTAAATAAAAACTAAACAAAAGAGGGTCTATACATATAATAATATGATAGACCTTTTTTAGTATAAAACCTAAGACATGCCTAAAATACCTATTAAGAATGTATATATGAAAGTTGCGTATGAATTCGCAAAGTGTAGTTATGCAGTACGAAGACAAGTTGGAGCTGTTATAGTTAAGAATAAAAGAATAATAAGCTTTGGTTATAATGGTACACCTAATAAATTTGATAATTGTTGCGAACACTCTAATGAGGATGGAACCCTATCTACAATAAAAGAGGTTCTACATGCAGAATCCAATGCAATTACTAAAGTCGCCAAATCTACAATGTCCTGCGAGGGGGCAAAACTATTTACCACTACCGCTCCCTGTTTCGATTGTTCGAAACTCATAATCCAATCAGGAATTAAAAAAGTATACTATTCAGAAATCTATAGAGACATGTCAGGTATAGAACTATTAAAGAAAGCAAATATACAAGTAGAACATATAGACCCAAAGAACTTAAACCTAAATGAATAAAATAAAAGAATTAATAGATAAGGCTTTAAAAGAAAACCTATTTGGTAAAAACTTTCAATTTAGACCTAATCAAAGAGAAACTATAGAATTTATTTGTAATGAGTATATACAAGACAATAACGCTACTATAATACTAGATGCACCTACAGGAACAGGTAAGTCAATAATTGCTATGTGGTCTAGTTATATTCTCAAAGAACTTGGTAACCAAGGCTATATCATTGCCTCTGACAAATCTTTACAAAACCAGTACGAAAGAGACTTCAGTCACTATGGACTTAATTGGCCTTCTATCAAAGGAGTTGACAACTACGATTGTGATGTTAATGGTCTACCCTTTTCTCTTGGGGAATGCAAAATGCGTGGTTTTACCTATGATCAGGCCGAGAGACTTCATTGTTCTCAAACCTGCAATTATATTCAATTTAGGAAAAAGGCCATCAAAAGCCCCGTTACCCTGCTTAATTATAGTTTTTGGTTGATACAACAAAATTACGTTAACCCTAAACTTGCGTTACGTCAATACCTGTTACAGGGTGGAAGTGTTGAAGGGTTTGGCGGCCCTCCAGGCCTTGATGCTAGTGTTGAAGTGGACGATTTTGATAATTTTTTCCCATTTAAAAAACGGGACTTTTGTTTCTTTGATGAGGCTCATAAAGTAGATGAAATCGTTCAGCAACATTTTTCTCCTATTTTAAAAAAATTTCCTCTTTTAAAAACGGCAACATTGATTAAATTTTTAGGTTCAGAGGGAATAAAGGCTCCAAGAGTTAGCAAGGCATATGTTGAAGATCTAATGGATCAAATTCTAAAAGAAGAATCAAATGAGAAGCTGGCCTTCTATCTAAATAAGTTGAAGGTCTTTTTAGCTGGAATAACTAAATGCAGAGAAGGACTTTCAAAAAGGGCAAGGTTTAAATTTGGAGCAAGTGTAGATTCTAATCTTCCTAAAAAATGGAAAAACGTTTTTAGCCAAATGGACAGTTTAAAAGATGTTCATTGTAAATTAGAAGACTATCTAGAAATAATAGAAAATGAAGGTTTGCAAACTATGTTGTTTAGTAAGAATCTTCAAGATGGTGAAATTAAATTAATGTGTCTTAGCGAATCAACTATGATTAAAAAGCATCTTCATAAAAGAGCAGGCTTTAAAGTGTTTATGTCTGCAACAATTGGAGATCCTAGGACTTATTCTAAGATCATGGGAATAGAAAATGCTAAATTTATTAGACTCTCAAATGGTTTCACGTATGACAAATCTCCAATTGTTTTCGTTGATAGATTAAAGATGTCTATGCAACACAAAAAAGAGAACTTGCCAAAGGCAATTGTTTTATTAGATCAAATATTAGCAAAACACAAAAATCAAAGAGGTCTTATTCATACAGGCAGTTATGAATTTAGCCAATATATTACTCAACACTCTAAACATGTTAGAAGAATTATAGAATATAATAAATCTTCAGAAAAAGAGGAGGCTATAATTAAATTTAAAAATGGAGTAAATGGAGTAATAATGGGGCCATCTATTTTAGAAGGACTTGATTTTGCAGACGAAGTTTGTAGATTTCAAATCTTTTTTAAAGTACCATATCCTTCATTAGGAGATCCTTTAACTCTTGCGAAAATAAAGAAATCTCCAGGTTGGTATGATTGGAAAACTGGCATAACTATACAACAGGGAGCTGGAAGATCCATTAGAAATAAAGGAGACTGGGCAGTAACTTATATTTTAGATGCATGTTTTGGAAACTTGATAAATAAAACAGAGTTCTTTCCAGATAATTTTAAACAAAGAATAAAAAAAATAAAATAAAAATGAGCATAAGAAAGAAATACCTATTACCGCTAGATCAATTGCAAAAAGAGTTTGCACTAAATGGACATAATAAATTTTATGATAAGTATATTAAAGAAGAAGTTTTTTTAGGTTCAGAAGAGTCTGTTAATTTTGTTAATTCTATTTTAGAAAAAGGCAAAATAAAGGCTAAAATACAAAAATAATATTATAATATAATACTATAATAATATAAAGTTGAAATTATTTAATAAACTTTTTAAGAAGTTCTTATATAAAGATAAAATTAAAAATATGTCAGAAGTTAAAGATGTCATTTATGTATGGCAAAAAAGCGAAAGACTAGGTAGAATAGTTATTGGAGAAAAGATTGATGGTCAGTGGTTATATTTTACAGATGGTAGCAGAATTAATAAAACATTAGTTAATGAATTTTTAAGTATCGCCAGCTCAGCAGAAGAGGCTGAGCAAATTTCTAAGATACTAATTCCAGCAGCGCCTGATTCTATAAATAAAGCCGAATCTAAACCACAGCCTGTCCAAGTTGTACAACCTCCTAAAAAAGAAGAAACCTCTACTAGTTCTAAAGTACTTGATACTGATGATTTAATGGTTGGAATATTAGAAAAGATAAGCAAAAAGAATAAAACTAATTTAGAAATTAGCGTTGGTGTATATTTACCAAGCAAGATTATTTTTAAGGCTCTTTCACAAGATGTCGAAGAAGACGAATTGAAACGTGGCCTGGAGAAGCTTATTAAAAAACAGATAAATAATATAGAAGATCAATTAAATAATCAAATAGAATCATTTATTCAAAATTATTACTATGAACAGAAGAGATCGAAGAAGAGCGCTTAAATCTATGGGTGTTCTTAAAAAGAAGAATTCGCTAAACCCTTTATCACCTGAAGCCTCTGAATGGAGAAGACAAAATAGAAAAGAAGGTGAAAATACACATGCAGAATTATTAGATTCTTTAGAAAAAGAAAGATATGAAAAAATGGAGCATGGTATGGCAGCATATGAAAAAAGATTAAAAGAAGAAGGACATACTGATAAAGAAATAGAACTACTTTTAGAAATAAGAGCGATTGAAGCGATAAAGCACAAAGATACTTATAGAGAAGATAAAAAGAGGGTTAAGGAACTTAGAAGAGAGGTCAGAAAATTAATTGAAAATAGATGATAAGTGTTTTATTAGATATTGCAGATAATGGTGTCGTTAAAATATTAGAAGATGATAACGTTAATGGAGGCGGAGAACAGTTTGTTTCTAAAACGTTATATACTTTTGATGAAGATCCGGATTTTAAACATAGGATTAGATTTTTAAAAGATTTATGTTTAGATATAAGTTTAGAAACTGGAAATGATTTAGATGCAAAAAAACTTATATTTTCAGTAGGTGCTGGATCTAAGCATAAACCAAATTTAACAATACCTCAACTTAAACTTAAAATAAAGGCTTTGCAAAATCTTATAGAAAAATACAATAAAGAATTACAACAAAAGGAAAATGAAATTAAAGGTTGAATGTATATGGTGTAATACTAAAAAAGAATTTAACAAATTTACTAGAGAGAATAAAAAGTTAAAAGGGTTTGATAAATTAAAGAATCAAATAATATCTTATAATGATATTTCTGATAAGTTATCAAAGAGTGATCCTTATGGAATCCAACCTTCTGATACTATCGTTGCTCTGCAAATTCAAAAAATAATTAAGAATGTAATTTATAAAAATAAGCAGCAAGAAGATTACGAAGAAAATACAACTGCTAATATTACATACTTACTTAAAAATCTTGAAAAAGAAAATATTCTTAATTTTAAGAGTTTTTTAAATGATATTTCAGGTGGAGTAGAATTTGATCTAATTGTAATTAACAGAGAAGACAATTTAGATCCTAGTGTTCTTAGTAAATTTGATAATGTTAAATTCTTAGATAATGATAAGGCATAGGCTCTTTTCAAAAGGCGAATCAATCCATGCCTTAATATCTACAACAACATATCCCAATATTTTATTTGGTGTTAGAGGTATAATTTATGATATTAAGTTCGATGAGTACAATCCTCAATATCAAATTAAAATCGATAAAATGTATGATGAGATATCTTTTATTAAAAGGTATTTGATTAAAGGAAGAACAATTAGAGATTTCGAAGGAGGAGATTCTAGATATAAATTTAATAGAAGTCAGTTTAAAACTACAGATGATTTTGTGGAAAAGGTATTTAATGGAGATAATTGGGAAAAATACCTTGTAGTTGTTGATAGTGTTTATTGCTGTAAATCACATCCTCAGTTGATTTCTTTTTTTAATGATATACAAACATTTTTAATAGAAAAGCACCTGAAGGAGATCTATGAAATGTCTAATAGAAACCTCTACACTAAAGGACCTTTTTATTATAGAACAAAAGGTGAATATCAACAGGCTCTTAAAAAGTTCTTAGGAGAAAGGGCCCCTACTGAACAATCTTGGTATGACGATCTACTTTTAGCACCAAGAGCAACTGAATTAGACAAACACGTTTAATTTAACCTTGATATATAAATAAAAATTCACGTATTAATGCCTGTAAAAGATTTAATTTTTAAAGAAATAAATGCTGCTGGAGATTTTATTTATGAAAATGTAAAATCTGGTATGGATGAATCTAGAAAGAGTAAAGTAGCTGGTGCTAAAGGAAATCTAGAAGACTCTTCTGCTGAAAATTTAATAACTAATCAACCTGGCGTTATACAATCTGATTTTAATAAAATTTCTAATAAAGGTGTTTATTCAGAAATGCACCAAACTGCAAAATATG
>CENY01059059.1_pt1 | contig 20696 bp, 20 predicted proteins | sample 356181 | NCBI WGS metagenome assembly CENY01 (sample SAMEA2619840, study PRJEB7988) | marine metagenome | isolation source: saline water (ENVO:00002010), including
ATTGACCTTGGTCGTTTGTTTATTGGATGTGAAGGAGAAGAACCTGCGATTGCATTCGCTGTCAGCCAAGTAGGTAACAAGCCTTTTTTCTTCTCCACAGATTTTCCTCATGAAGTGACGACAGAGACATGTAAGCATGAGTTAGGAGAATTGCTAGAAAATGAAGGATTGACAGATGAAGATAAAGAAGCAATTCTTCATAAAAATGCTCGTAGGTTCTACAAGATTTAAGGTCAGGAGAAACATCAATGCTGTCTATTGAGAAAAACGAATTACTAACTAAAGTTGGGGCTGGTACACCTACAGGAGAGCTAATGAGACGTTACTGGCACCCGATTGCGGCGACAGGTGAATTGCTAGAAAAACCCACTAAGCCCATAAGACTACTAGGGGAAGATCTTGTTCTTTATAAAGATAAGTCAGGCACTCTCGGACTAATTGATCGTTTTTGTCCGCATCGAAGGGTTGATCTATCCTATGGGATTCCTGAGGATAGCGGTTTGAGGTGTATGTACCATGGTTGGATGATGGATGAAACCGGCCAGTGCATAGAACAACCGTTTGAAGAAACTGTCAGACCAGATGGCCGGTTCAAAGAGAAAGTAAAAGTCGCCGGATACCCCGTAGAAGAATTAGGTGGCCTTATTTTTGCCTATATGGGCCCACAGCCTGCTCCGTTGTTACCTAAATGGGAGCAGCTCACTTATGACAATGCTATACGTGACATTGCTATTACCGTATTGCCATGTAACTGGCTTCAAGCTCAAGAAAATTCTGTGGATCCAGTACACACCGAGTGGCTACATTTTTACTACGGTAACTATGTAAGGCGTGGCTTAGCCGTGGCCCCAGAAAGCCAACCAAAAACTATCAAAATTGCATTTGATGCATTTGAATATGGAATCGTAAAACGTAGACTGCAAGAAGGATTCCCTGAAGATGGGGAGGATTGGGCTAAGGGACATCCAATCATGTTCCCTAATATTTTATTCGTCGGTGATCAAGTCAGAACCACCACTCAATGGCGAGTACCTATTGATGATGAGAATACATACCATGTGTCTTACTACGTATACCGACCAGCCCCGGGTCACCAAGCACCTCACCAAGAAGTGGCCGCGTATAGGTATACTCCTCTATACGAACCTGATGGACGCTTCTTTACTGGGATTACATTCAACCAAGATTACATGTGCTGGATTACACAAGGAGCAATTGCCCAACGAGACAAGGAAATGCTAGGGGAATCTGACGTGGGACTAATTCTTTACCGCAAAATGCTTGAACAACAGGCCCAAATCGTCGAGGACGGAGGGGATCCAATAAATACTTTCAGAGATCCAGCTGTCGCAGGTTATATTGAACTTCCAATGGAAAGCGTGAAACACGGTATCAAACCGGATGGGAAATATAGACCAGGTGAAGGGGGCGATAGCCCTATAGTTCCCGACATCGAAAAAGTATTGCAAACTTGGGTAGAAGATATTCCAGTTGAAGCAAGGCCACAAAACGAGTATCTCTTCTAAAAACAAAATCGGATTGGAGTTTATATGTCTAGAGAAATTGATGAAATCAAGTACGAAGTTGCGATGGCTACGAGAATACTTTCGCATATGGGTCTTGCTACTGGTGTAACTGCCGCGTTGGGGCATGTCAGCATGAGGGTACCTAATCAGCCTGATAAATTTGTGGTCAAGGGCAGAGGTTATGCAATTGATGCCTTGGAGGAAATGCAATATTACGACATGATTGTTTGTGATCTCGAAGGCTACAAAATTGATGGTCCTGCAAAATCTACACAATGCTCGGAAGTGAAAATTCATTCCTCCATATATAAGGCTAGACCTGATGTCCAATCTGTCGTCCACGTTCATCCAAGAAACGTAGTGTTGATGACTGTCCTTGGCGAGCCAATTAAGCCAATGGCACAAGAAGGTGCACCAATGGTACAAGCTCAACCACATGCGTTATATCCTCATACTAAAACTGTATGGAGTGACGAAGAAGGAACTGAACTAGCAAATACACTCGGTTCAAATAAATTTGTTCTAATGCAAGGTCATGGAGCTTCTATGACAGGAAAATCCCCAGAAGATTCTGTGGTTAGCATGCTGCAGCTCGAAGAACAAGCGAGAATGAATTACTGGGCTTTAGTCGCCAAAGGTAGTGATCATCCTTTCATTCCTGATGCTCTAGTAAATGAAATAACTGATAGGCCTCCTCAGGATTCTCACCCTCATTTCAAGGAACTAATGCGCGCTATTGGGGGTAACCCACCTAGAGACGGGGTTTGGAATTCTTACAAAAAGAAGGTTTCTGGAAACATGGTAGCTCCGTAGTCTTAAGCTACGATTTCCTTAACATGTAGCTTATTCTTAGGCTTTAACTTGGAGTACTTTGATGCAGAAAAATGACGAGTTGAGAATGAAAATAATACTCGTTACTGACACATGGCACCCTCAAGTTAATGGGGTAGTACGTACTTATGAAAATGTTATGGAGTACGCCCGCTCACAAGGGAATTATGAATTCGATATTATTGATCCTTCGCAATTTACCACCGCCCCTCTCCCAAAATACCCAGAAGTAAAAATGGTAATCCAACCATGGAAAATCGGTGGAATGTTAAAAAACTCAACATTCGACGCTATACATATCGCAACGGAAGGGCCATTAGGAATAGCGGCAAGGATATGGTGCAACAAGGAAAAGGTTCCATATACTACTGCTTATCACACTAGATTTCCTGAATATTTTCATCAATATCATCGTGTTCCAAAACGAATCGGCTATAGGTATATAAATTGGTTTCATAAAAAATCTGATCGGATTTTCGTTCCCACAGAAGCAATGAAACAGGAATTAGAAAAAAACCATATCGATACCAGTAAAGTTATCTGGCCGCGTGGTGTAAATAAACTGATTTTCAATCCGAGCAGGAGGCGTAATTTCAGTCAATACCCAAGACCGATATGGCTATACGCGGGGCGTGTTAGTGTCGAGAAAAATGTTGAAGAATTCTTAAAACTACCTATAAATGGAACGAAAATAGTTGTTGGTGATGGACCTAGCAGACAAGTGCTTCAATCAAAATATTCTGATGCAATATTCACCGGATACAAATATGCAGAAGAATTAGCAGAATATTATGCATCGGCAGATGTATTTGTATTCCCTAGTAAAACCGATACCTTCGGAGTAGTGATTTTGGAAGCAATGTCTTGTGGTACACCTACGATCGCCTTTGATGTGAGCGGGCCAAAGGACATAATTAATTCTGGAATTTCTGGCTATTACTCAGACAATCTTCTTGAATTATGTAACAAAGCTTTATTACTTAATAGGCAGGATGTTGCAAACGATAGCGTGCAATGGACCTGGGAAAAAGTAGCAGAAATTTTCTTAGCTAACATTTAAGTTGTTGAACTACGTGGCGCTCACAGGTGATTTGTGCTACCATTTGCGCATGCAAATAAGAGTGCTCAATCAAAATTATTTTTGCTGTTGTCAAACAAAAACGTAAGGCCGCAGCCTAATACTATTTATCCAAACTGCGCCCTTCTCAGTGAACAAAAGAGAAGGGCGCCGCTTTTTTAGCAAAAAAGGAGACCAAATGACTACTCACTCACCTGTACCCATCGTCCGCGGGGTGAAAACCATAGAAGAAAAGCTTCAGATGGACTATTCGAAAGGTGTTTTACCATATGTACCTGAAGAAGTAGATGATTTTGAGACAGAAGCCACTAGATACTTGAATGGAGAGTGGCCATCCGAAGCAGAATTCATTATGTATCGGTTGGTTCGCGGTGTTTATGGCCAACGGCAGCCTGACGTGCAAATGATGAGAATAAAAGTACCTGGTGGTGCTATGACAGCAGATCAAATGGATGCATTTGGAGAGTTAGTTTCTAAATATGCTCCTCTCAAAAAAGGTCATGTCACTACTCGAGAGAATATTCAGGTGCATTTTGTAAAACTAGATGACACGCCACATGTAATGCGAATACTTGGCAAAGCAGGTCTCGTCACAAGAGAAGCCTGCGGTAATACCGTAAGAAATGTAGCCGGGGATCCATTGTCAGGAGTCAAGGCGGAGGAGCCGTTTTATGTTGCACCATATTTAACTGCTTATGCTAGATATTTTGTTCGGCATGAATACACCCAAGTACTACCACGAAAATGGAAAACTGCATTTAGTAGCGGTGGAAATGATGAGGTCGTTGCTGATATACATGACTTGGCTTTTATTCCCAAAATAAAAAATGGTAAAAAAGGTTTTGAAATCAGAATTGGTGGAGGGACGTCTATAATGCCACGGGCTGCTTGGGTTCTATCTGAATTCACGCCTGTCTCGGAATATTTAAAAATTGCAGAAGCAGCAATCAGAGTTTTCCATCGGACCGAGGAATTACGTAAAAACAAAATGCGAGCTCGCATAAAATTCTATGTTGATAGAATTGGAATTGATGCATTCAAAGAAGAAGTAAACAAAGAATTAGAGGGTGCTTGGGCAAAAGCTGATTTCGATCCATCTCCATGGATGGAGCTTCCGCCCGAAATGATCGATGAACCGCCTGCGCTTGTTGAAGTAGATACGTCCTTTAATGAACCTGAGTTTCTGAAATGGAAAAAAACAAATACTTTAGCGCAACAACAAGAAGGCTACCGAATTGTCTACGTTACACTTCCGCTTGGTGACATTACCGAGCAGCAATTTCCTTTGCTTGCCGAGGCAGCTAGAAAATATGCTGGTGGTCGAATACGATTAACAACTGAGCAAAATTTAGTATACCGATGGGTTCCTGAAGGGCATTTGGCATCGTTTTGGCGAGAATTAAAAGCAATGGGCCTTGCAGAAGATGGAGCAAATCAAATAACTGACGTTGTATCTTGCCCAGGTACGGACAGCTGTAAAATGGGTATTACTTCTTCCATGGGGGTTGCTGATGCACTAAGGCAAACCCTGAGAGCGAGCGCATATGATGACCCCATGGTAAATAGTTTGCATGTCAAAGTAAGTGGATGCCCTAACGGCTGCTCACGCCATCATATTGCCAATATAGGATTCCATGGTGCTGCAACAAAAGGTGATGGTAATCAAGTTCCTGCATATGAAGTATTCCTAGCCGGCAATTACGGTAACCAAGATCCAGTAAGGTTTGGACACCGGGTAAAAGCAAAAGTTCCAGCAAAAAGAGTCCCTACATTTATGAACGAGATTATCTCCTACTATCAAAATCAACGGTCTGAAGGAGAACCTTTCAATGATTTTGTTGATCGAGTAGGAACAGAACCATTTGAAAATCTAGCTGCTCAATTTAGAGATGTGGGTTCATTGAATAAGGAAAATCTAGATACATACATGGATTGGGGGAAAACTATACTGTACAAACTGGAACGGGGTGAAGGTGAATGCGCAGTTTAGTTCTTAAATAATTAATATTAAGTAAAGCAGAGAAGGTAAAAGGGTTCAAGGAAGAGCCCTTTTACCTTATATGGAGGGTAATTATTTCCATATCAAGAAAAAAAGCGTTAGATTATGCAGAGTCCTTTATCAACAGACCTAGAGGTGAAACAACACTTCTATTGCGACGCAATAAAAACGGTTTTTCTCTCATGCACAAAGGAAAAGTTCTCACTAAAACGTATTCTTCTAAAGTCGGAATTCTCCAATCAGCTGCGATGGCAATGGCTTTAGGAGTAGAACTACCTGAAAGTATAGGTGCCACAATTCAAATTAAGGCTGCCACCGGCGTGCTCTACCGAGCTATCAGTGCGTCATGCCTTGATTTAAGGAAACCAGAAGCTCAGGTCGTACTTCAACAACTTCTGTCTACAGCCGCACTACAACGTGGTGTATTCAAAACTATAGAAATTAACTAAGCTTGAGGCATCAGACATGTAGAAAGGATAAGAAGATATGGCACTTAAATTATCTTTTGCTATAACCGCATATGACAGAGTATTACCATTAATCAATCAAGAAGTTAAAGCTGATGGTATTGAACTAGATTATCAAGGAATGCCCGGTGCAGTACCTCGGGTTTTTTACGAACAAATAAAATTCAATAGATTCGATATTTCAGAAATGTCCATGTCATCTTACTTACGGATGCGGCCGCTTGGATTCCCTTATAGAATGCTTCCTGTTTTCCATAATCGTACCTTTTCATATACCAATATTTATACGCGCAAAGCTTCAGGCGTGCGTCAAGATCATCCTGAAGACTTAAAGGGCAAGCGTTTTGGCATAGGAGATTATCAACAATCGGTAGGATTATGGACGCGAGGAATATTAAAGTTAGAGTGGGGCATAGAACCAGAAGATATGACTTGGTTCATGGAACGCAGCGAGCATTTCAGCCACACAGGTGCATCTAAGGAAGCGGGGCTTGGGCTTCCAGATAATTTAGACCTTAGGTATGCACCCACAGACTTTAGTTCAATGTATTTAAATGGAGAATTAGACGCCTCTATTGGAATTGGGCAGATGCGCGGCTCAGGAATAGACCGACAGCAAAGTGTCAATTTACTCCAAAATCCAGAATTCCCAACTCTTTTTTCCGATCCGAAAGCAGAAGCAATTAGGTTTTTTAAAAAGCATGCGGTCTTTCCACCGCATCACGTAACGGTGGTACGCGAAAGTATTTTAAATGAGCACCCCTGGATAGCGGTCAGCCTTATGGAAGCATTTGAGGCTTCGAAACGTATAGCAATCGAACGCCTTCGGATGTTACCTCCTACTCTCCTAATTTTTGGCGCACAATATCAACGAGAATTAGATTCAGTCTTTGGGACAGATCCATTTGCATATGGAATCAATGTCAACTCGAAAGCACTTGACATGGCTCAAAATTTCTCCTTAGAACAAGGCTTAACCAGTACGAAATTACCTTGGGAGGAAATCTTTCCAGAAGAACTGTTCTACAGAGAAGAACGTAGTAGCAATCCTGAAATCACAAAGCCTGCTTCTCAGTAGCCTCGAGACTTACGCGGTGTTATGAAAAGTAGAACTGCGGCTATGAACCACAACGCTCCGAGCACCGACAAAGTCAGAGCATAATCAGATGTTTCGTCATAATAATACCCTGCAATTAACGGCATTGTCAGCGTACCAAAAGATTGAACTGCCATCATGTATCCTCGTATTGTAGAGTACGATTTTCTACCAAATAATTCGCCAACAATGGACCATGTTAAGGGGTATAAGCAACTAGATGCAGAGAGGATAATTACAGCGAACCACAAAGAAATTCCTGTGCCTTCTATTCGTAGGCAGAAAATTGCTAATCCCAAAAATATGCATGCGAGCGAGGAAATTTTTAATCTTCCATACCTGTCAGCCATAGTGCCAACAATGACTACTGTAAACGCTGACCCCAAAGCCAAACAAGTTAACATCCACGCACCTTGTACTTCAGACAAACCTTTCCAAACCATGATAGGAACAAAATGAATTCCTAAAGTTGCAATTGCGCCCCCAAAAATAGTTGAAGAAATCGCCAACATCCAAAATCCTATAGTCTTTGTAGCTTGGCGAGTACTCATCCCTTCTAATTCCATAGAGTATTCACGATAACTTCCTGTAAGGTTTTGATTACTGGAGTCACTAAGCTTTCGAACTCCATCCGGTCTTAAGCCCAATTCCTCGGGAGTATTTTTTGAAGCATATGCAGTTGGTAAACCAACAATCAAAACTAACACTGCAGCAATCAGTGACGCTATACGCCAGCCCCAGTTATCAATTGAGTAAGCTAATAAAGCGATAATCAATAACGATCCAAGACCAGATCCTCCTTGCATTAGTGAAAATGCTGTAGATTTGTATTTGTCGAACCAGTTATTAATAATCCCAGAGGATGCATTGAACGCCACATTCAACATTACAAGGCTAATTGGGCCCAAAAACACGATGAATAGAACAAAAATGTTAGGAGCGAGACTTAATAAAAAATAGCCCAAGCATCCTATCAAAACACTAACGATTAAGACTCGTCTTGGCCCCCATCGGTCCATTAAGATTCCGCTTATTGGAGCCGTAATACCTCCGATCACTCCTCCTAAAGCAAACATCAAGGAAGATACGCTTCTCCCAAGACCCATAGACTCTTCTAGAGGGATAACAAATAGGGTATTACCCAAAATGTATACTCCATTTCCTGCCGTACGAGGTCCTAGCATCAGGGCAACAATTCTCCAACCGTAGAACCCACTTATTACAGGAATAGGGTATTTGTTGATGCTGTTCATAAATCCGTTAGCCTCTTAGCCTCTTGGGTTATATCCAAATATATATTAGAGTAACCCAAATTAATGCATGCTGCAGTTAAACAACGCCTAGAATTCTTATCAGTCCTTCGGGGAAAAAATTATCTCAAATATTGGATAGGGCTTGTGACTAGTGTTACCTCGCATCAAGCTCTGATCACAGCACAAGGCTGGCTTGTATACGACATCACTGGCGAAGAATTAGCTTTGGGACTAGTAGCAGCAGCGCAGGCTATTCCTGCAATCGCATTCAATTTGTTTGGAGGAGCTCTGGCAGACCGCTACGATCCTCGAAAATTGATTACGATTGGGTCAGGGTCAGCATTCTTAGTAATTTTATTACTTGCCATACTTGTAATAACTGAGTTAGTCCAAATTTGGCATATCGTGGCTTCCGCATTTTTTATTGGAATTGCAACTTCATTAGACCAACCATCGAGGCGAGTAATCTGGCCAGCTTTGATTAGGCGTGATCAATTTATATACGCTACTGCATTAAACCAAGGCGTGTGGAATGGTACTCGCATATTTGCACCGATGATAGCAGCAGCACCTATTGCAATAGTGGGCTCAATAACAGGTAATTATCAAGCTGGTGCAGCTATAGCATTCTTTTTAATAGCTGTTGGCTTTGCCACTATGGCCATCATTATTCAAACTATTAAATTACCAGACCTTAAGCGTGCAACTGGAGAAACTGTCCTTCATGACATTGTTGATGGACTTCGGTTTGTTATGTCTCATAAGATTTTCCTTATTTTATTGGGAATGAGTTTCGCAATTGGGTATTTCGGTCTATCTTATCAATGGCTTTTACCAGCATTTGTAGTTGATGTACTAAAACTAGGACCAGAAAACCTTGGGCTCTTGTATACAGTAAACGGGGCAGGCGGTTTAGTAGGGATCTTCATAGCGGCATCATATGGGCAGCAATATAGTAAGGCAAAGATGATTGGCACTGGTTCTACCATCTTAGGCTTGTCCGTATTCGTATTTGGAATCAATGGAATAATGGCTTGGTACTGGTTTGCACTAGTTTCTGCAGCAATTAGTGGATGTATTTACTCAATATTTCAAACAGCAGCGAATACTTTACTTAATTTACTAGTTCCAACAGAATACAGAGGGCGTGTGATGGGGCTTAGAGGCGTAATGTGGAGCCTAGCGCCATTAGGTGCGCTTCAAGCAGGATTGTTAGCCTCCTTGACCAATGTATCGATTGCCATTTCTACAGGCGGTGCGATTGTTATAGTCATGACAATTTTGGTATTTCTTTTCAGTAAGCAAATGCGCTCTATTAACGATCTATTAGATCAAGCCGATTTAAGAGAGAAGCACTACAACTAATTCAAAAATTTCCTTTGACACTCAGCTTGTCCGAACAATATACTTGCGACGCCCACCTTGACGTTAAATATAACGTTTTGTAGGAACTCAATTTAGCAGCATAGGAGCAAGACATGGCAAGAAAAGTAATTCATATTCCTGGAAACTGGCACGCAGGCCAGCCAATTCCGCCAGCTACCAAGACCGGACCCCTGGTAACTTCAGGCGGAGTAAGTGGTTTAAATCCTGAGACCAATGAAATGCCGTCTGACTTGGCCGAGCAGGCAAAATGGGCTTTTGAACACGTACGGCGGATTGTAGAAGAAGCAGGGGGCACAGTTGAGGATATCGCGCACATGAACGTGTATGTAAAAAGTAAAGACATCCGTCCTCTCGTCAACGAGCAATGGATTGCTATGTTCCCTGATGAAGAGAACCGCCCTACCCGTCACACTATTCAATACGATGCGCTTGCAGGCGGAATGGAAATGCAAATTCAATTCCTTGCATACGTTGGGAATTAGGTTACAGAGTTATGGCAACTGACGAATGGGTTGAACGACTACGAAAATTAGACACATGTGCGGTCTCTGACGCACAAGATAAATTAGGAATAAGCGGTACGGTTGTAGGCATACTACCCCTGTATGAAACTGAGCGCATCGCAGGCCGTGCGGTAACATTCAAATTAAAAACCAAAGGGAATGAAACATCCACTCATCACCTAGGTACTTCTGCAGTAGAAGCTGCAGATCCTGGAGACATCATCGTTTGTGATCACCGAGGAAGAGTTGATGTGGCTGGCTGGGGTGGCATTTTGTCAACAGCAGCGAAAACAAAAGGAATCGCAGGGGTCATAATTGATGGAGCTTCTCGTGACGTAGACGAGGCTAAAGGATTGGGCTTACCATTGTTTGCACGTGCCGCGGTACCTTTAACGGCCAGAGGTAGGATAATTGAAGAATCAACCAATCAAAGAATAGAAATTGGAAAGGTTTCGTTACTTCCTGGTGACTATATTATCGCCGATAACAGCGGAATAGTCGTAATTCCTCAAGATAGAATACATGACGTAATACCCGAAGCCGAAAATATTGTGGCTAGAGAGCAAGCTATGGCAGCGGATGTCTTAAGTGGAAAGTCCGTAGTAGAGGTAATGGGCATTAATTATGAACAAATGCTTAATCATTAGGAGTAAGAACAATGAGTGATTCAATAACGAGGCCAGACCAATCATTAGTTGATGGAATGAATGGTATTGGCACCGCAACTATCCACGAGGCAGGTGGTCAAATTGGGGCACTACCTTCGTACATAAAACCTGTTTCGGATAATTGGTACGTTTGTGGTGTAGCCACTACGATTTTATCACCACCAAAGGATAATCTTTGGTTGCACAGGGGGATATACCAGACTCAACCCGGTGATGTAATGATTGTAGACACAGGTGGATTCCACGAAGCAGGATACTGGGGAGAGATTATGACTCATGCTGCTCAGCAAGTGGGAGTAGCAGGTCTTGTAATCGATGGGTGCGTCCGGGATGGTGCAATTTTAGAAGAGCTTGGTATGCCCGTATTCTCTGCAGGACTTTGTATACGCGGCACCACTAAAAATAAAGATGCCTATGGAGGCATTAACGTACCTATCCGAATAGGTGAAATCTGGGTTTTCCCAGGTGATTTAGTCGTAGGAGATCGTGATGGAGTTGTAGTGGTGCCACAATCACGCATTGCAGAAATTACTGAAAAATCAAAAGCCCGTGAGGATAAGGAATCCGTTACTATTTCTAAGCTCAAGGCGGGTGAACGAACCATAGACATGTATGGTTTCTAAATCAGTAAGAGGGGGCCTAATGGCCCCCTCTTACCCTAATGTGTCAAAATCACAGAAGTGTCACCCAAAAATAGGTGTTGACCATTTAGAACCCGGATGTACAAATCATACGTCAAATCTAAGTCTACTTTATTGTAGGCAATCATTTCCTCAGGAGCTTCTTGCCACACGCGTAGATTCTGACGATGATCCCAAGGCAGTTTCTGAGCCCCGGTGGTGAAGCTGCTCAGCTTATCCAAACTTATTCTTCTACCTGTTGCTTTATGTATCTCTGCAAGTAAATCGTAATGGCAACTAATTTTTAATGTCGTTCCCAAAGTTTCTTCAACGCATTTTTCCAACAAAGGAATGTCAAATTTGGCCCCATTAAATGTCACTATCGTCCCTGAAAAATCAGTTAAATCAGATCTCATTAGCTCCAAGCTAGAAGGTTCTGATGTATACATCGTATAACCAAAACAAGACTTAATTCCGACAAGAAGAACCTCAAAGCCTTGCGGAAAAGTAGCAAACGACCCACCAAAAGTCTCGATATCTAAGGCTAAAAATTTATTTGTGTCCATTAAAGAAACATAATACAAATCCAAGTAATTCGATATATCATTTCCATCTTATGTAATGTAAAATTTCATTGATTAGTAATGCATGCTGTAACAGCATCCATGAAGACGGTCAAATGCCGTCACTGGCACGCAACGGTAGGCCTCTAAATAGGCAAGTCCGATCTGGAGCATTACGAATCCTTCTGCGAGGCACGGAGGGATAAAAATCCCCTGTGGCACAGGGGATTTTTTGGAGGGGGAAAATACCATATGTACCAATCTAGCACATACAAATTACCTGAAAAATTTATTCCTTCACCACTTTATCGAGAGGTTTTGCTACCCTGTACTTTTGTGGTTCTAATACTCGTCTCCAACTACCTTTTATCTTCATTACCAAACGTAAAACTGTTTGATCTTATGGTTTTTCTTGCCGGTTACACATTAGGAATCAGGAGAGGTATCACTGTTGGCATAGTTGCATGGTTTTTTTACGGTCAAATCAATCCTTGGGGAATCGCAAGCGCGCCTCTTCTTATTACCTTAATGGCCTCTGAATCGGTTTATGCATTAGCTGGGTCACTAGTATCGAAGGTGACGCATAGCAAAAAAGTATCAGTAAAACCTGGAGTTAATCATCTCCTGTTTCTGTCTGCTGCGGTAATAGCTACTCCGATCTACGACATATTCACTAATATTTCGACTGGCTATTTCTGGGCCACGATAGCAGGTAGTTCGGAATATGGTCACTGGATTAAATCCGCATTGTTAAACCCCGGGGCCTTATTCTTCATGCTGGTACATATTGGGGCAAACGCTGCCTTTTTCACCATTCTTGGACCAGCACTAGCAAAATTTATTGAAAGGAAAGTTTCCTATTAGTCTCATGTACCTCAAGCCCGCCATTACGGTTTTATTACTGTTTGTTACTGTACTGATTCCCTCTTTTATTGGTTGCAATACTACTGAAAATGACCAATCTACTGAAACCATTCAGGCAAGTATTTTAATAGAGTCACCCGAATCCTATGAGTGGATAAACCAAGTGACCATTCCTAAAGGAACTAATGGATACGGACTACTTAGAACTGCGGTAAATGATGAGATCGTATCTGTGTGGTACCCTGAGTATCGGTCTCATTTTGTCAATCAAATTAAAGGGATAGTTCCAAGTGAAAAACAATTTTGGAGCGTTTTTTTATGGAACGAAAGTAAAATTAAGTGGGAACCTCTTACTGTAGGTGCAGATCTTTTCTCAGTAAAAAATGGACAAACAATGGCGTGGGCATTAGTAGAATACGATCCAAATAATCCTCAGCTTCCTAATCAAAATCCGAACTGATGCGATAGAAGAAAAATCGTATACCCCTAATTTGTTTTCTTTTTATTTTTCAATTTCATCTCGTCTTGCTTTCTCTCTTAATTCGTAATCACGAGCTTCACGTCGTTCACGAATTCCTATGCCATAATGGACTGCTAAACCATATAGAACACCCATTGTTGGAACAGCCAGTAAAGCTCCTGCGACGCCGGCAAGTCTCACTCCTAACACCACTGACATGATGACTAGCATCGCTGGCATTCGAACTGCCTGCCCTAGAATCTTTGGGGTAAGGAGGTTCAACATAATTTGCTGAATGAATAATAAAACAGCCAAAACGATAATAAATGTCGTGAAGTTCCCAGCGACTGCTGCCACTATGAGAGGTAAAGCTAAAGCTAGCCAATCTCCAACGAAAGGAATTGCCAATAAAATACTCGCCACGAGTGCAACAGGTAATGGACTAGGCAGCCCAGTCGCAATCATCACTCCAGCAGTGGAAACCCCATATATAAGAGATATCAAAAACATTCCTCTAAGATAGCCGTGAAACGTTTCATCAATAGACAGTAAGATAAATAATGTTTCTTTTTCCGCTTTCGGGGGTAATACTTTCAGTCCTTCGATAAGGCGACGGCCACCGTCCAAGACAATATAAAACGATATAACTAAAACTAACACGACACCAAAAAGCAATGAAACCACGTTCTGTAATATTCCTAATGCATTTGCAGTAACAGTAGTTGCTACGGTTTCCGCGAAATCATTTAAGGAATCCACTTGAATTTGACCGGTCAAATCTAGCTCGATACCAGTGCGCGCAATTGTTGTTTCCAACCCATTAACCATATTAGGAATTTGTTCCACGTATTGTGGTACCAATTCGGCAAGCTCAACAACCTGATTTACAGTTGCAGGAATAACCAAAAATCCAAATGTAGCTAAAAGTGCAATAAAAGCTGAATAAATTAAAAGAATTGCAAACGGTCTGGTCATATAGGGAATTCTTACTAGCTCATTGACAACGTGAATAAACAAAGAACCTACTAGGTAGGAAAGGAAAAAAAGCAATATAAGATCACCAATAAATGACCATAGGCTCCCTATAGAACCCAATAGGAATACGAATGCTGATAAAGTTATTAAGATAATTGAAGTTCTAAACCAAAAGCCATTTTGCATAATTGCTACCTAGTTTTACTCTACACGCACTAAGCTTATAAACCTAGCATAAATCGTAATTCCAACGGATCGCCTGTTGGCAGCTCGCATATGAAATTATTACACAGGTACGCCGTTGGAGTCTCAACATTTATCCTTTCTATAGACAATGGTGTGTCAAAAATCATATTAGATTTAGGATTTATCCCAAGAAATGTTATAAATGGGAAAAAATTATCTCTTAAAGGAGACACTAGATCTTTAGTTAATTTTATTTGAGGATCTCCCACTACGACTAGTTCGACGGTTTCAGCTAAATATAATTCCAAAACCTTTAACCAATTGCCAAAGCCTAACGGGTATCGTGAAAGAAGTGGTGCTACTCCACAGAGAGAAGTTTCGGCTTTCATAAAATAATCTTTAACCCCAGTTAATTTATGCATCCTTATTAAAGCCTCGGTTGCAGCAGAGGCTCCGGAAGGTATCGCATTGTCAAACACTTGGTACGGCCTTGTGATCAGTTCTTCGTGATCATACCCAACGTCATAAAACTTATTAGCTTCATGATCCCAGAACAATTCAATCATCTGATCAATTAATAATCGTGCTTTTACTAGCCATTCATGTGAAAAAGTAGCCACGTGTAAAGATATAAGTGCATTAGCCAAGAATGCATAATCCTCTAAATATCCTAATAAATGTGCCTTTTGATCTTTCCATGTCCTAAGGAGGCGATTATTTTTATAAAGATTAGTCAACAAAAATTTTGCGTTATCTTCAGCCATACGAATATATTCGTTACAGTCAAACGTAAACCCTGCTTCAGCTAAAACTCGAAGCATTAATGCATTCCAAGAAGTAAGAATTTTGTCATCAACTGTAGGTCTTATTCTCTTATTGCGCTCATCTAAAAGTTTTGTATTAGCACTTTCGAGGATTTTCGACAATTTGCCTATTTCGACATTTAACTCTTCTGAAGAAACGGAAAGACTCTTAGCAATATGTAAAATATTTTTACCTTCGAAATTTCCTTTGGAGCTGATTCCATAAATATGACGATATATTTTACTCGTTTCTCCTAGGAGTGACTCTATTTCCTCTAGGGTCCAAACGTAATATTTACCTTCTTCCCCTTCGCTATCGGCATCCTGCGATGAATAGAACCCGCCATCAGGATGTTTCAGGTCTCTACCTACATAATTAATAATCGAGTGAACAAGGTTTCTGTAGGTCGAATCTTCGGTAATCGTATAAAGTTGTAGATAGAGTGAAGCAATCAATGCGTTGTCATAAAGCATTTTTTCAAAATGTGGTACGACCCATTGATTATCAGTAGCATACCGAGAAAACCCTCCACCTAAATGATCATAAATCCCTCCTGAAGCCATTTTCTTCATAGTTATCTCTACCATATCTCGGGCACTGTTGCTGCCAGTTCGATAGTAATATCTCAACAAAAATTCCTGTGGCATGGTTTGAGGGAATTTAGGAGCATTGCCAAATCCGCCATGTTCTTTATCAAAATTGGAAGCAATAATTGAAAATGCATTTTGAGCAACAGTACTATCCAGAGTAAAGTCAGAAAGACCATCAGACGCTGGCACAACTAATGCATTTGTTAGTACGTTTGCGTTATTCTCTACCGTCTCTCGTTGATTGTGGTAGGCGTCCGCGATTGCTTCAATTACATTCAACCATGACGGCATACCCCTGAAATCTGAAGGAGGGAAGTATGTCCCTCCATAAAATGGACGCCCATCAGGTAAAAGAAAAACATTCAGCGGCCACCCACCATGCCCATGCATCTGTTGGACCGCACTCATATAAATACCATCGATATCAGGTCTCTCTTCTCTGTCAACCTTAATTGAAATTAACAATTCGTTCATTCTCTTTGCGACGTTTTCGTCTTCAAAGGATTCACGTTCCATCACATGGCACCAATGGCACGCAGAGTACCCAATAGAGACTAAGATAGGCTTATTTTCGAATTTTGCACGCTCAAATGCCTCAGGGCCCCAAGGAAACCATTCAACAGGATTATGAGCATGTTGAATCAAATAAGGAGACGTTTCATGTATCAAGCGGTTTGTAAATGAGCCCATCTTTATTCAATTTTTCCAGTAGCATAACCTATTATTTTGTAAACTAATTTTGCCGCAGAGTACGCACAAGCCTCAGGACCCTCTTCAGGTGACAACTCCACTACATCAAATCCCACTATATTTCTTTGACGAGCAACTTTTTTAAGAATGTCTAAGGCTTCCCACCAACCCAAACCGCCAGGCTCAGGGGTCCCTACCGATGCCATGAACGAAGGATCAAACGCGTCTAAATCAAAGGATATGTAAACGTTATTTGATAGTGTAGAAATAATTGAATTTACATCATTGATATTATCTGAAGCCCGATAGAATATTGGTATTTGGTGCTTATCAGCAAAAGCTAATTCCTCTTCAGTTATACTCCTTACACCCACAATAGTAGTCGGCGCATAGTCGTGCATTCTCCGTGAAGCGCATGCATGACTATACCTACTGCCCTGATATTCATTTCGAAGATCAGCTTGTGCGTCAAATACTAAAATACTTAAATCTTTGTATTGACGAGACATCGCTTTTACTACTCCCACCGAAACGGAATGTTCTCCGCCTAGAACTCCAATGAATTGTCCTTTTTTGAGATACTCCTCAACAGTATCTGCAATTTTTGAAATCATCCCATCTGGAGCAGTCAAATTTGGGGAAATGACTGGAGCCGTATATATACCAATCTGACATGGTTCAAAACCTAATTCGATATCAAAATCTTCCATTTCTGCTGAAGCTCGAATTATTGCGGAAGGCCCCAAATACGTACCTTTTCTGTAACTGGTAGTAGCCTCAAAAGGAATAGGCAATATAGTGCACTTCGATTTTGTTAAGCTGTGCTCAGTCTGATCCAAGGCAAGAAAAGTATTGCTCATATCAAATTGCATACCTTAAGTACATCCTCTATGGCTTTGCTTTACGTTGGAGCTCATAACGCTCAGATTCAACAACTTTAGACGCATTTTCGGGCTGAAGGTGTTCGAGGCCTCGGTCTAAAACCCATGCCTCTAATTTTTCTATTTGAAACATTGCCTGCACTTGATGCTTTGCGTTATTCAAGTCAAATTCTTTACAAGAAAATACATCTACGTTCAGATAGTTTCGATCAGGAAAGGTATGAACACTAATATGACTCTCTGCAATGATCACGAAGCCAGATACGCCCCAATCTTGAGGCACAGGGCCTCGGTAAACCTGAACCGATGGTTCTGAGATTTTTGTCATTGCAATTCTTTCAGGGAATTTATCTAAAAATTCTAATACAATCTCGGGGTTCGAGAGTAGTTCTGCGGGACTACCGTATCCGTCTATTGCCAGATGCATATTCCTCCGTATTTAAATTTGAATATAAATCGTATTCAGGCTAGCATCGCTATCGCTCTACTACAACAGTAAAGAACTAAGCAGCAAGTGCTATACTCGCGATAATTCTACCGGAAAATTGAATGCAATTTTGATCGGATTAAACATGGATGCAGAAATAATAGCCGTTGGTACTGAGCTTTTAATGGGGGAAACTCAAGATACCAATTCCTCTTGGATAGGTCAAAGGCTGCCTGAATTTGGTATAGAACTGAAAAACGTAACCATTGTGGGAGATGATCGTGACCGACTAGCTTCATTATTAGCTATGGCATGGCAACGTTCAGGGCTGATTATCGTAATGGGTGGATTGGGACCTACATTAGATGATCTAACTCGTGATGCTATTGCAGACATGCTGCGTGAGGAACTGACAACTGACCCAGATCTAGCAAAATGGCTCGAAGATAGTTTCGCTAGAAGGAATATTAATCCTATGCCTATCCAAAATCTCCGGCAGGCCGGTGTAATCCCATCTGCAAAGCCAATCCGTAATTCAATGGGAACTGCTCCTAGTTGGTGGGTAGAAAAAGAAAATCGAATTCTTATAACTCTACCTGGGCCTCCTCGTGAATTAACAACGATGTGGGATACTGAAATAGCCTATCGACTCAAAGATAAATTGCCTGGACAAAAAATATTATCCAAAACCTATAAGACCATCGGTTTAAGTGAAGCGGCAGTAGATGAAGCCGTTCATGACGTATATGAAATCCAAGGGCTTGATTTTGGCGTGTACGCAAAACAAGACGGTATATATGTCAGGGCAATTGCAAAAGCTCCCTCAGAAAAAGAAGCGGCGACAATTCTAGCAAATGCTGAATCCATTATACAAAGATCACTCAGTGATTATATTTGGGGTACAGATGAAGATTACCCTCCGGAAAGGGTTGGGGGTTTATTATCCCAATATAAGCTTAAGCTAGCTGTTCTAGAATCATGTACAGGGGGTCTTCTTGGTGCAGCCATCACCGAGATTCCTGGGTGTTCTGATTATTTCGTTGGTGGCGCAATTACTTATACAAACGATTCAAAAATTAACTCTGGTGTACCTGAACAGCTCCTTAATAAATTTGGTGCCGTCAGTGAAGAAGTCGCTAGAGCAATGTCTATTGCTGCATGTGAAACATATAAGGCTGAATGTGGAATCGGGGTAACGGGCATTGCTGGACCAGGAGATCAAAATAATATTAAGGCCGGTACAGTGTTTATCGGAGTAAGTACTCCAAATTCTACTACTGTGACGAAGCATGAATTTCCTTCAAGGAGACCTCTTGTCAGAAATAGAGCAGTGACAGCAGCTCTGTTGCAACTGATACGCCAATTGCAGTAATAGCAAATCCTAGTGATAAAAACTTGGTACCCCCGGACGGACTCGAACCGTCAACGCTTGGATTAAAAGTCCAACGCTCTGCCTTTGAGCTACGGGGGCATATAAAACGTCAGTTACCCTGTAATAAGTTATAGTTAATTTTGGGTAAAGGCCAGTAATTTAGCCACACTTCACCGATGATATTTTCCTCCGGAACCCAACCCCAATGCCTAGAATCATCGCTTTCCAATCTATTATCGCCCATTACAATATATTTACCCAATGGTATAACTCGATCAACCAAAGTCTCATTAGAATTATGTAAAACATAAGGCTCATCTAAAATTACACCATTGCGTATGACGTTCCCTTGTTTTATCTCAATTGTATCGCCAGGAACACCAATTACACGCTTGACTAGTACTTGACGCTCATTTCTAGGCCATTTAAATACTATTATGTCTCCAAAGTTAGGCTTTCCTAATGGGTACCAACGAGTAGCATTATTATCCTCCACCCACGGGAAATATTCCTTCACTTTACTTTTTTCGATACTCAAATAAGCAAGCTTATTAACAATAACACGATCAAAATTCAAAAAAGTAGGGTTCATACTAGGGCCTTCAACCCTAAAATTCTGGATTGTTACCTGTAATAAAAAAATGAAAAAAATCGCAAGGGCAACTGTTTGTATTGATTCTCTAAGTGCTACACGCATTATTCGTTTTCCAACAACTAGAATATTATACAACTTCCGAGTAAGCTGATTCTATGCGTAGTAATTTTCAAATATTAATGAGACTCACAGTCCTTTCCGTATTTTTATTACTTTTCTTACTTAGTTGCTCAGAGGGTAATGAGAAACCTATTGAAAAGCCTGGTGCAGTAAACACTGAAGAATTTCCAAGTATCACTAGAACCTCAAGCTCGAGCTTAGGTTCCATAACCACATCCAGTTCCGGCATCCATGTAAGTGGATCAGGATCAGTGGTGGTAGAGCCCGACATAACCATTTTATCCCTTGCGACAGAGACGATAAACCGATCTTTATCCAACGCGGCATCTCAAAACGCAAGAACCACCAATAAAATTTTAAGCATCTTACGAAGTAACAACGTAACCTTAGACGATATAAAGACGCAAAGATACTCAACTCAACCCGTGTACAAGTACACGCAACAAGAAGGTCAAAAATTACAGGGCTATAAGGTAACTAACAGCCTCCAAGTGACATTGCGATCTGTTGATGAGAGTATTGGATCAGTCATTGACGAACTTGCCGCAGTATCAGGCAGTGATGATCTTAGGATTAATCAGATAAGTTTTCAAAAAGAAGACACCAGCGATGCAATACGCAAAGCTAGAGTTTTAGCGGCTCAAAATGCCATAGAGATAGCTGATTTATACGCTAAAGAAATGGGAGTTAAGCGTGGACCGTTGCTATACGTAGTAGACCAAAATTCTTCTCAGTACCCCCA
>CENY01038903.1_pt1 | contig 20576 bp, 19 predicted proteins | sample 356181 | NCBI WGS metagenome assembly CENY01 (sample SAMEA2619840, study PRJEB7988) | marine metagenome | isolation source: saline water (ENVO:00002010), including
TGATAACAGCAGAAGAAGCGGCGCGACGAATCTTTCGTGAAATTGAGAAAGGAAAATTTGAAATCATCTTTCCAAAAAGGTTTGCATTTATAATGAAAATATTGCGTCTACTACCATATAATATTTTCTTTTCAATTACTAAGAGACTGCTCAGAGATAGATAACCAACCGCAACTAGTTTGTCGGGGCTGGGGGGCCATAAAGGCGACGCTTGATGATGGTGTGGTTTTTTCGGTTTAGAGGAAAATTCCAAATGGCTAGCACCGTGATACATTTAAAGCCAACGGGGAGAAGTGCATAAAGAAATACCAGAGCCTGCCTTCCGCTATCATCAGGCATATCTGGCTCGAACCCCAGCCAATCCAGCAAAGGAAATGCTAAACCGACGCTGCAGGCTAAGGCTAACTTTGTTGCCATACCCCATAATGAAAATAGTAAACCAGCACGCTGACTCCTGGTTTTAAGTTTATCATAATCTAAAACATCAGCTTGTATGGAAGGGGGAATAGATAAATCCGCTCCAAGGCATACTCCGGTTAAAATACAAATAATAGAAAATAGATAGAAGGCCCCCTCAGGTAAGAATGGGACTAACGAAAAAGCTCCGATTGCAAGTATCATAGCGTAGCACCAGACGCGATGCTTGTTGAAAACTTTACTGAGGGACAACCAAGCTGGCATAGCAGCGACAGCAGTTGAAAAATAAATAAGGATTAAGACAGCTCGCTGTGTTTCATTTACGCCTAATACTTTATCTAAATATAAAAAGAATAAGACTGATGGTATGCCGTTAGCGATACCATTTAAAAACCATGCTGCAAGTAATCGAACAAATAGTCTATTCTGCGTAAGTTGCAAAACCGATCTGAGAAATGAGCTATTCGTATTTTTTCCTTTCTTTAATCTTACAAGGCCGGCGTCTGGAACTTTTTTGAGCATATAGGGAATAGAAATGGCGCCTAAACCTATTGTCGCCCATCCGATTATGCCAATTGTGTCAATTTCAGAGAAATTCAAGTTGGCCGAAAAGGTGAATATTACCCCGCAGGTTAAAATACCTAAAATGCCGGCTGTTTCACGACTTGTTGTTATAGAAGTGCGTTCATTGTAGTCAGTCGACAGTTCAGCGCCCCATGTTAGATAAGGAACTGCTACAAAAGTCCAACCAAGATAAAGTATGATAGACCAGCAAATTAGATAAATTATCCCCGCGTCGTTGGGTGGATTTAATAGCTGATACAAACCAATTGCCGCGATAATTGAGCCGACTGCTATCCAGGGCTTTCTATAATTTCTTTTTATTGGAAAACGGTCACTTATTATTCCAACGATTGGGTCGGTAATTGTATCAAAAACTCTTGCCGTCAATAAGGCAAAGCCTGTTGCCGCTAGTCCCAATTCAAGCGTTACGCCGTAAAATGTTGGCAGATATAGGTATAAAGGAATGGTAGGGATAGAAATTGCTAGAGCAGGAAAACTATATGCAACCAATAGTTTTTTGTTAAGCGAGCGTCTAATTACTTTGATCCTATTAAAAATTGACCGACGTTTATGTGGCCAGTTTCAAAACCCGCTTCGCAGTAGCTGAGGTAATAGCTCCACATTTTTTGGAACCTTTCGTCAAAACCAAGGCTTTTAATATCGTCCCACTTTTTCTCGAACATTGACTGCCAGCGTCGTAATGTCTCGGCATAAGATTTACCAAAATAATAATCGTCTAAAATTTTAAGTCCGGCCGAGTCGGCCGCATAATTTAATTCAGATTCACTTGGTAGAATTCCCCCAGGGAAAATATACTTTTGTATGAAATCTGGTCGTCTTTTGTAGATTTCAAAAAACTCATTCGCAATGGTGATACTTTGAAGCCCAGCCATTCCGCCCGGCTTGAGATGCGTTTTAATAGTCTCAAAATAGTTCTTCCAGTGCTCTTCTCCGACAGCTTCAAACATCTCTATGGAGACAATTTTATCGAAAGTGCCTTGGACGTCTCTATAATCCTCTATTCGAATATCGACTAAGTTGGAAAGTTGCGTTTCTTGCATACGTTTTTGCGCAAATTTGGCCTGCGCTTCAGAGAGTGTTATCCCAACAACTTTACATTTATACTCTTTTGCCGCCATTTCAGCAAAACCGCCCCAGCCGCAGCCAATCTCTAGTATCTGATCCCCTTCTTTAAGCTTTAACTCCTGGGCGAGCCGACGATATTTACGCTTCTGGCCTATCTCAAGTTCCTCATCAAAGTTTTTAAACAATGCCGAGGAATACGACATAGAATGGTCTAACCAGTGTGAATAGAACTCGTTTCCCAAATCATAGTGTGCGGCGATATTGCGTTTGCTGCCTTGCTTACTATTGTTTCGGCGTTTATGCCTTAATCTCTCAATCAAACGTACTGCTTTTAAGGGAGTTACAGTGTCCCCTAGGGCCTTTTCATTAATGTCCCCAAGCAACATTAGTTGAGTTAAGTTTGATGTATCCCATTCTCCATTCAGATAACTTTCAGCTAGTCCCATGTCACCTGACAACAAGAGGCGCGGGATTAGTTTCCAGCTATTGATTTGAATATCTGCCACTGGTCCAACTTTGGTTCCCGAGTAAACTTTTTGGAAGCTTGAGGGAAAAAATACTTTGAGTTCACCTGTTTCTATTCGCGATAACCATTTATCGAGCAAAGCTTCCAAAAACAGCGGTTTTTTGGGTCCGTTGCCAAACCCTTTTTCTATCGAAGATCTATGGCGGTTATTCATGGGCAGTGTTTAGTTTCTTGTATCAGGTCTTATTTTACTAGAAGTTACCTTGTTATCGGCCGGCATATGAGCAAAGTATGGTACTCCTTTAAGCCATAATTTCAGAGCCTCCCAGTGAATTCCGAGAATAATTTTAGCTGACATAAACGGATATTGAAATAAGTACTTAACTAGAGAAAGTCCAGTAATATTAGTCTTCCTTCCAACGAAGGAGGCTATGAGAAATAAACCCTCCTTATCGGCTTCTTTGATAAATACACTTAATTGCTGGTTTGGTGGAGTTATTTCAAAATGGTATTCTGCATTCATATCTACGAACGGAGACACGTAAAGTTCTTTCTTGCATTTTTGTTTGACAGTGTCGTTGCCTGTTGCCGTTACGGGAATGATATAAGAATGACGCTCAAGAAAAGTATTACAAACCTCGTAGATGATGCATACTAGATCGTTATTTTCGGAGTAACAAAAGTAAATGCTTAAGGGATTAAAGCCGTAACCTAAAACACGAGGGTAGCAAAGCAATTTTACCTTTAATTTTTTAAATTTAATACCAGCGGAAGTTACTTGATCCTCCACCCAAATTTTTAGAGGTTCACCTGTTATTGCCCCGTGATCTTTTTCACAAAAAGAAAAAATCCCCCACCGATTTACAGAGAATAAAGGAAAATAATTTTTAAAATGCTCGAGTTCGTCTAAATCAAGGAGCAGCGAGAATACTTTATATTTAAGTCTATGTTTTTTGGGACGCAAGCGTTGATGGATCACAACCCCTTCGTAAATTGAGGATTTCTCTATCATACTGATGCCCCATGACGCTCTGAAAATGGAAGTCTGTTGTTTTGGCCAACCACATTCCAGGGCCGCGATATTGAACCAAGTGCTTCGGCTACGGCAAGACCAGATTGTAGGCCATCTTCATGGAATCCGTAACCAAAATAACTTCCACAAAACCAGAGCCTGTCCACGCCTTGAAGATCCCAGAGAAATTTCTGTGATTTAAGGGCGGCTGCATCGAAGAATGGATGCGTATATTCTTGTTCCAGAATAACGGCCTCAGGGTTAATTTTTAGACTAGGATTCAATGTGACAAGATAATCGTTCTTACTTTCTAGATTCTGTAATTTATTCATCCAGTAAGTCACCGAAAAAGATTGCTGTCTCTTCGAAGGCTGGGCCCCAATAAAATTCCAACTAGACCAGGTTCGTGTTTCCTTTGGCATGAATTGTTTATCCCGATGAAGGATCGTTCTATTTTGCGTGTAACGCCATGGGGACAGAAGTTTAGTCTCTATATCATTTGGATCCGCGATTAGTTTTATGGCTTGATCAGCATGCGTAGCGATGACAACGTGATCATACAATAACGATTTACCGCTTTTTGTTTTTATTACCAAATTATCGGGTGTGCGAATGACCGAGATCACAGCGTCTAAAAAAATTCTATCTTCAAACGCGGCGGACAGCCTCTTCACATACTCGGTGCTTCCCCCTTTCACCGTTCGCCAACTCGGGCGATGAATTATATTGAGGAGCCCGTGGCTCTGAAAGAAGCGTATAAAGGCGTGAGCGGGGTATGCTTGGATTTCTTCACTTGTCGTCGACCATATAGCTGCTCCCATAGGCAAAAGATGGTCATTGATAAAAGCGGCACTGTAATTTCTGCGTCTAAGATAGTCGCCTAAAGATATGGATTCACTATTACTTTCCGCGAGAAAGGACGGAGCCTCTTTATAAAATCTCAATATTCCTGACATCATTCTCCAAAAGCGGGGATTTATAATATTTGAGCGCTGCCCAAATAGTCCATTTAAGTTAGTTCCAGAATATTCAAAAAGACCGCCATCCAACGAAGCCGAAAAAGACATTTCGCTCGCTTCAGTTGGAACATCTAGATAGTCAAATAATGCTGTGAGATTTGGATAATTCGTTTCATTATAAACGATAAATCCTGTATCGATGGGTATTTTGCCAAATTCATCTTCTGCAATAACAGTGTGGCTGTGACCGCCAACATAGTCATTTTGTTCAAAGACAGTAACATGGTGTCCTTGGTTGAGTAACCAAGCAGCGGACAAACCGCTTATGCCGGTGCCTATTACGGCGATGTTTAAGCGCTCCGTATTTTTATTAGTCTGCTTGTTCAAGGCTCGTTCCTGTTTAGGGACTTTAAGATAGAACCGCTCTTATAACTGTTAGTTCTGTTAGCCAAAAGGGAAAACAAAAATAAACGACGGGTAAAAAAATATTTTGAAAAAGGCATTATTGTAAATAAACTTCAAACCTTGGTTTGGAGCTGGATATTTTTGTGGAAAGTTGATGGAAATTTTTACTGAGAATTTTAAGTCCACCCCGTTTTGGTGGGAGCAGTCACCACGTCCTGAAATCAAAACAAAAAAAGTACCCAAGACAATTGATGTTGCGGTTATTGGTTCTGGTTATACTGGATTATGCGCAGCTTTTACTCTTGCGAAGGCGGGGCGTGACGTTGTTGTTTTTGATGCTGAAGATGCCGGTTGGGGATGTAGTTCCAGAAACGGCGGGCAAATAAGCACTTCCATAAAACCGGGTTTCCAAAAGTTGTGCGGGCAATTTGGGGAAGCCTTAGCCTATAAAATTATAAAGGAGGGTCAGAACTCCTTAGAATGGTTAAAGAATTTCATAGCGCAAGAAAAAATAGATTGTTCTTTTAAAGTGCCCGGTCGGTTTTTTGCAGCACATAATCAAAAAGAATTCGATCGATTGGCTGTAAATTTAGAAACCCAACCCGCTTCTCTAAAAGTGCCAGCAACGCTTGTTCCGAGGTCTAAGCAACGTGCAGAACTCGGGACTGACATTTATCATGGAGGAGCTATCTTTAGTTCACATGCGTCTCTTGATCCGGCTCTCTATCATTCAGCACTGCTCACAAAAGTATTAGAAGCCGGCGTTAAGGTAATACCAAACTGTAGGGTCGAAAAAATAGGAAAGAACGACTCTAAGTTTAGCCTCGAAACACAGCTTGGAATATTTACAGCTGGCCGAATTATTATCGGCACGAACGGATATACTGGTCAACTTACGCCATGGCTTTCAAGACGAGTGATCCCAATTGGAAGTTATATGATTGCTACCGACATCATAGATGGTCCATTGATCAATAAGCTAATGCCAACAGATAGGGTAATTAGCGATACTAGAAAGGTAGTATATTATTACCGCCCATCGCCAGATCGACGCCGTATTATATTTGGCGGACGAGTAACAACTGGGGAGGCTGATGTTAAAAAAAGTGGCGCACTATTGCGACGGGACCTTATAGGTATTTTCCCGGAATTAAAGGGCATAAAACTGTCGCATTCATGGATGGGCTTTGTGGCCTACACGTTTGATGAATTACCGCACATTGGGGAACATGGAGGTATCAATTATGCTATGGGCTGCTGTGGATCAGGAGTAGGAATGGCAAGTTATCTGGGTACAAGAGCAGCGCAACAAGTTTTAGGGCTTCCGGAGGGCGTTACAGCATTTGACAAACTAACCTTTGAAACTCGTCCGTTTTATAATGGTAAGCCCTGGTTTCTGCCGGCCACAGTTGCTTACTACAGATGGCGTGATGGTGCACACTCAAGTAAGTAGAACTAACGTTGTCTAGCGCCACTGTAGAGTACGTCATGCTGTCTTTTTAAGGCTTGGTTTCGAACACGCTGGGATTCTTTATCGTATGACCGAGCTGGCCTGGGTTCATGGTCAAAATTTCCAAATTTATCGACACCCCTGGCTAAAGTGGCACTTGTTTTTCCGGCTATTTGTTTAACTTCTGTAGAAATATATCGGATTGCAAACCCTATCCTATCTATATTGCTGTCATTAGGGTCCGAACCATGCACTATATTGACATGGTGGAGGGACATTTCTCCCGGTTCAAGTTCGAGATCAATTGCGCTGTGCTCATCTACATCCATGACAATTTCCTGTCCTCGAGTAAGGAGATTATCTTTGGAAAACGTATCTTGATGGTCAAGCGATTCACCTAGTTGGCTTCCCGGAATGACCCGCATACAGCCATTTGACGACTTGCTGGGAGAAAAAGCCACCCATGCTGTTAGTACGTCGTGAGGTTCAAGACCCCAGTAATTGGCATCTTGATGCCAGCTCACAAAGCCAGGATCATGAGATTGCTTTGCAAAAAAGCTAGAACCCCACGCAAGCAGGTTTGGACCGAGAATTGCACTTACGTGGTCTGTAATAGCTGAATTAGTGACTAAGTCATAAAGCCATGGGAAAACTAAATGAGGTTTGCTCCGAAGGACTGATTTAGCGTCGAAGTCTGAATTATGACGAGCGTAAAAGCTCCTGTATTTTTTTAGGCAGCTTCCAACCTGTTTGCTGCTTAAAACCCTTAAAGGATAAACAAATCCATCACGGTGATAATTATCTATTTCAATTTGGCTTAAAACCGACGGCACTTTCAAGACCTTTCAGATTGATTAACTGAGAACATGCATTCTGAAGTTGCTTATATAATCCTATTTAAAAGTTCGGCTTAAGCAAAGTTAAAGTCGGCTTGAGCCCCTTGTATAAAAAATTCATTTTATAGATGATCGAATTATTCCTCCAAACAGGTTAATGTATATCTATAAATTAATTTTGTGGAGGAGATCATGGCCTTTTATGAATTGCGGCAATACAAGATAAAACCTGGGAAGATGTCGGAATGGCTTGATTTTATGGAGAATGAAATCATCCCGTTTCAGGTGAGTAAAGGAGCCGTGATTAGTGCTAGCTTTAAAGGTGAAGCGGATGACTCGGTTTACTTTTGGATACGCCGGTTTGAGAACGAAACCGAAAGAGAGCAACTTTACAAAGACGTTTACGAGAGTGAGTTTTGGAAAAATCAGGTTGCCCCTAAGGTGGGTGAACTAATAGATCGAGAAGCAATCCAAGTACAGAGAGTTACTCCCACTAGGTTGTCGGTTTTACAGTAAACCTTTGCGCCGGATGTTAATTGAAAGTAAAACCGGCTTCTGCCTGAGCCGCAGAGATTTATGGCGGCTCAGATTAACTTAGAAATTTAATAGTATTTTTCCCGTTTCCAGTAAATTTAAAAGAAGCAGCGATAGTAATAAATACTTGTCGAAAATTGGCCTCCGTGACGGTTGCAGCACCCTTACAAGGATCAACGTATTATGAGTGATGTGTTAGACAATTCGTCTAGGAGCATATCATTCTTTCAGTGGATGATCTTGGGGACACTTACGCTGACTTCTACCCTCTATGCAATGAGCATCACCATAGCCAATATAGCACTGCCTCAGCTGCAGGGAGCTTTGGGGGCCACACAGGACCAAATAGCCTGGACCGTGACGTTCAATATTGTTGGAACAGCCATTGTTACACCTATGACAGGTTGGTTAACCCTTCGGTTTGGTCAAAGGAGGCTAATGCTTTGCACAATTTTTGGCTTCGCTATTTCTTCAATACTCTGCGGTCAAGCAACGACACTCGCAGAATTAGTCATTTACAGAGTTTTGCAGGGCGCGTTTGGCGGCCCATTAGTTCCTTTATCGCAAGCTATAATTCTTGGGGTATTCCCAAGGCGACTGCACAGTTTTTCTACTGCTGTTTGGGGAATGGGGGTTGTTTGTGGTCCCATAATTGGACCGACTGTTGGAGGATATATATCTGAAGCTTATAGTTGGCGGTGGATATTTTATATTATCGCGCCTTTCAGCTTACTAGCATTTATAGGGTCTTGGGTTTACGTAAAAAATACGGTGCACGACAAGTTAAGTAAGTTGGATTGGACTGGTTTTATCAGCTTATCGATTGCAGTAACTGCCTTGCAGTTGATGTTGGACAGAGGCAATAGGCTAGACTGGTTTGATTCTAGGGAAATTCTTGTAGAAGCAGCCGTTGCAATTATTTGTTTCTATATCTTTACCGCTCATATTTTAACCTCACGGAATCCTTATTTAAATCCGTGGCTATTAAAAGATAGAAACTATTTCTTGGGATTTGTTCTCGTATTTATCTACGGCATGCTGAATTTCACGCCAATTGTTTTGTACCCTAGTATGCTTCAGGATTTGAGGGGCTATCCCGAGTCTATTATTGGCTTGCTTTTAGCAGCAAGAGGTTTTGGTGCATTCGCTGGAAATTTCCTTGTCCTAGTTATAAGTAGAAGAGATCCTCGAATTGGCTTAGCTCTGGGTTTCATCGCTCAGGCAGGCTCTTGCTGGCTGCTGGCAAATTTCGATATCAATATGACAACTGCCGGTGTGGCTTGGGCAAGTGCAATTCAGGGTTTTGGTGTAGGTTTATCCTGGGTGCCGCTCACTATAGTGATGTTTTCTAATATTGACCCTAAGTTTGTTCCAGAGGGGACTGCCGTCCTGCACCTGCTAAGAAACATAGGTAGTAGTATATATATCTCTCTAACGATAACGATTGTTATCCGCTCAACCTCCACTAATTATGCTGACTTTACTAATTTTATAAATCCTTTTAATGAAATTTTCCTTTACAGAGGGGAAATGGGTTTTTGGAATTCCGAAACATTTTTTGATTTGAAAAACCTTAGCAGCGAAATAGAACGGCAATCTGCCATGATAGGATATATTAATGCATTCTACTTTCTTGCGGTTACTGGTTTTTTAGCGTTGCCGCTGATACTTTTCGTTAAAACTCCTAAAAAAGTAAAGAAAGTTAATTAAACCGTATGCGTGGATCAAAATAAGAATAAGTAAGGTCGACAACCAGATTGATAGTCGCGGAAAATAGAACGATCAGCATGACTAAATTCTGGGTAACAATGTAGTCGGCGTTTTCTAGAGATTGCAAAAGTAGCGCCCCTATTCCATTGAGATTAAAAACTTGCTCAGTTATGACTAATCCTCCTATAAGGAAGGCAAATTCATTCCCTAAAACTGTAACGACTGGCAGCATTGCATTCCTTAGAACGTGTCGCCTCATTACGACAGTTTCACTTAAGCCATAGGCTCGCGCACTTAGAACGTAGTCCTCTCGCAGTATTTCCAGCATTGCAGATCGCGTCATTCTCTGTGTAATAGCAATATACCTCAGCGCGATTACAACTGCTGGTATTATAAGTTGTGCCAGGTTGTTTAATGGATCTTCGAATGGTGAGACAAAAATAATAGGAGGCATCCACGGATTGCCGTTAATCTTTTGGGTGACAATTAAAATTCCCACTAAAACCATGATACCCAGCCAAAAGGAAGGAATGGCAACACCAGTAATGGAAAAAAATTGTATAATAGAATCAGGCCAACGACCTTTGTAATAGGCAGCTATTACACCAAGTGGTATTGCGGTTAATATTGTGATTGCCAGTGCCATTACAGCTAGTTGTAGCGATAGCGCTAGACGGGGTTTTAGCTCCTCGGCCATATCGTTGCCAGTCCACATGGACGTCCCAAAATCAAGGGTCAGAGTATTCCTAAAAAATTCCCAAAACTGGTTCAGTATAGGCTTGTTCAGCCCGAGTTTATGTCGACACAAATCCAGGATATAGGGATCTAAATTTGTACCAAAATCGACCCAGCGGGTTAGGCATATATCGCCTGGTATTACCCGCATCAGAAAAAAAACAAGTATGCCCGCTCCAAATACGGTTGGTATCATAAGTAGAATTCGTACTATGATGTATCTATACATAGTTCTTTTAAAAATTTAAAAGTTATTAAAATGTTTTGGATACATTATGACACATCAGGACACGGAAGTATTGGTTCTCGGTGCAGGCATTGTTGGGATCTGCAATGCTATCGCGCTAAATGAAAAGGGTTTCAATGTCACGCTGGTTGATCGGGACGAACCATCTGATGCAACAAGCTTTGGTAATGCGGGGGTAATTTCGCAGTGGGCGTGTGTCCCTCAATCAATGCCAGGGCTCTGGAAAAACGTTCCAAAATGGCTACTTGACCCGACGGGCCCGCTTTCTATCCGATGGTCTTATTTTCCCAGGATGGTGCCATGGTTAATAGAATTTTTGAAGTCTGGCAGAGCCGAAAGATTGCCAGCGATAGCGGATGCCATGCTAAACCTCAACCGGCCTAATCTAGATTTATATAAGCAGTTGTTAAAGGGTACAGGACACGAAAATCTAATCGAAGATTGTTCCTATGTTTTTGTAACGCGCAATAAAACTGCAATGAATTTGGAAAGTGTCGACTGGAAATTGCGTCGAGAGCGAGGCGTGCCAATTCAAGTGATCACCGGGGATGAGGCGAGAGAACTAGAACCGGACCTCTCTCCTTCCGTTCAAAATGGCGTCTTAATCAACGGACAAGGGAGAACAACAAACCCAGGCCGCCTCGGAAAAGTTATTGCTGAAAAGGCCATTGCTCAGGGCGTAAAATATTTTAAAGCAGAGGTAAATAGGATAGTTCCTCTGGCTAATGGGGGGTATGAAATTGTTACTGATAGCGGTAACCGGCAGGCCCCCAAACTTGTTCTAACCGCCGGAGTTTGGTCAGCAAAACTTTTAAAAGATCTGGGTGTCAACGTCCTCCTTGAGGCAGAGCGTGGTTATCATCTCATATTCAAGGACCCTAATGTAACTTTAAAAAACTCAATAATGGATGCAGACAACAAGTTTGTTTCGAGCTCTATGGAGATGGGAATGAGGAGTGCAGGCACAGCGGAGTTCGCTGGCATAGATGCCCCGCCTGATTATAAAAGAGCTTTAATTTTCAAAAATCATTCAAAAGCGCTGTTTCCAAACCTCAACACTTCGTCTGTCCAAGAGTGGATGGGGCGACGGCCTTCGCCGCCAGACTCTGTTCCCTATATTGGCGAAGTTCCAGGGTACCCGGGTCTTTTCTATGGGTTTGGCCATGCACATCTTGGTTTAACTGGCGCGCCAATGACCGGGAGAATGATTGCGGCGCTTGCTTCGAACCAGCCGCTCAACATAGATATGGCGCCATACAGGCTTGACCGTTTCTAGAGACGTTCAGTAAAAAATTTAAGGATTTACAATAACGGTTCCAAACTTTGTTGAGCTTTCGACAAATGCGTGAGCTTTTGCTATGTTTTCGAGGTAAAATTTCTTAGCGATAGGCTTTACCGAATCTGGTTTTTCAATAAGCCACCGGTTCATACCTAAACGAGCTTTGTCGAGGTCTTTTTTGGGGAGTGAATTAAGAATAAAAGGACGTATCTGTATATTTCGGCGCATAAAAGAGAAAAAATCCAATTTTGGCATTTTCTCTGTATCTGAAGCATAAGCTGATACGCAACTATTCTGTCGCATGACAGAGGCTATCCATGGGAGATCTCCGCCAAAATCGACGGTGACTAAGCGATCTACACCCTTGCCTTTTGTGTAGGCCTCGACCATTTTTGCTACATTCTCAGTTTTATAATTGATCGTATTATGGGCTCCCGCCAATAATGCAAGCTCCGCTTTTTGGTCGCTGCTAATAGTACAGAGAACATTTGCGCCACCCCAAGACGCAAGAGAAATAGCATAAAATCCTACCGCGCCGGCTCCTCCGGTAACAAGGACTGTTTTGTCCTTAACCGAGCCATCGGCAAAAACACCATGATATGCCGTTAACCCTGGGATGCCTAGGGTTGCTCCTTCGTCGAAAGAAACATGGTCAGGTAATTCAGTCACATAATCAGTATTAATACAAATATACTCCGCCGCAGTTCCATAGGCGCGCCCCAGACGCTGTCCATTGAATAGCCAAACACGTTGGCCAAGGAGCTGTTTCGATACGCCCGCGCCAACTTGGTCAATGATTCCTGCGCCATCGCTATTTGGTATTACTCTATCAAAATTATAACCGTAGCTAGATTGACCAGAGCGCAGTTTAACATCTGCAGGGTTCACACCCGATGAGAATATTTTAATTCTCACCTCGCTATTTGAGGCTTCTGGTGTCTCCAATTCTCCGGTTTGGAGAACGTCTAAGGCTGGACCAGTTTTTTCATACCAACTTGCACGCATATTAGTAAGGAACTGCTTTTTAATGGCTTCGTAAAAGTTTACCCGGCAATTGACCTGTTGGTTTACCGCCTGCCCACACCGGTACACCGGATAGAATAGTGTGGTCGTACCCAGTAGCTTCTTGGATAAGGCGTTTCCCCCCTGCGGGAAGATCATAATGAATTTTAGGCGCGTGGAGTTGGAGCCTATCGTAATCGATGACATTAATATCAGCTTTAAAGCCTTCTTGAATTAATCCCCTGTCAGTAAGACCCATCGCTCTGGCATTGTTGTATGTCATTCGTGTAATTATGTCCTCTAGAGGCAGCAGATCTCCCCTTGTCCGGTCGCGGGTCCAATGAGTTAGAGCGTGTGTCATATCTGTCGCATCACACATTATCCCAACATGCGCTCCTCCATCCCCTAGTCCCATAAGCGTATTAGGATGCTGGAGCATGGAATAAACACATGACATATCGCCGGCACTGTAGTTCGACATTGGGTGATACAGAATCGTTTTTCCTTCGTTCTCCATCATTAAATCAAAAGCTACATTAGCTGGGCTTGCGTTTTGCCTTTTTGCAATAGAAGCAATGCTGCTTTCGGGGACAGGTTCGTATTGAGGCGGATCTCCAAGCAGAAAAATTTTATCCCACTCGCGGTAACGTGCAATTTGTTCTTTTGTGCCCCCTGGCTCGTTAATCAACCTTTTTTTGAATGCTGGGTCACTTAATGCTTTAAATTTAGACTTTATATCCAAATTCGCGACTTCGCTCCAGCTCGGGCAACCCAAGAAAGGGTTTTCAGAAAGCTCAAAACCCAGAAGAGTACTTGTTGGCCGGCCTCTTATTTGGCCTGTGATTACGTGCCCTTCAGAATTCGCGGCTTCTATTTTTTTTAAAAGTTCAGACCATTCATTCGGCCACGAGTCACGTTGAAGCAAGGTCAGCGTAAGGGGTAATCCAGACGCTTCTACCAGCCTTTTCAGCATCGAGAACTCTGTTTCTTGGCTTTCTCCAAAGTCAGCAACAACTTGCAGCCAACCGCGACCGATTTTGGAGATAGCCTTTGCTATTTCTTGGAGTTCCTCTTCGGCAGCACCATAAGAGGGTATTGGTTCACCCTCGGCAGTGCGATGTTGAAGCAGCCGAGACGTAGAAAATCCGAAAGCACCGGCTTTTATACCCTCGGCAGCTAACTGCGCCATTCGCGCTCTATCGCCTGCTGAAGCGGGTTCCCGGTCAGCACCGCGTTTTCCCATTACATAAACTCTTAGAGCTGCGTGAGGCACTTGCGTTGCGACATCGACATCGAAACGTCGCTTATCGAGGGTATTGAGGTAGTCGCTGAAAGTTTCCCAAGTCCATGGCAATCCCTCGCTCAGGACAACTTCAGGAATATCCTCAACGCCTTCCATCAACGAAATCAACATTTCGTGCTGATCTGGTTTGACAGGAGCAAAGCCAACCCCGCAATTCCCCATTAGTACAGTTGTTACCCCGTTGCACGAGGAAGGCGTTATTTGGTTTGCCCATGTGACTTGCGCATCATAGTGAGTATGAATATCAACAAAACCAGGAGTGACGATCCTATTGCTTGCATCTATTTCACACTTTCCCTTTTTGTGAGATTCACCAATATGCGTTATTTTAGATCCGGTAATTTCAATGTCGGCTTCATAACGTTGGCTGCCGGAACCATCAATGACAGTTCCATTGCGAATTATTAACGAGGGTATCTCTTCCATTACAAATCCAAATCGTCTGTTCTATGACGGAAAGAATACGCTAGATTTTGATATTAAGCTATAGAGGCGGGCGGACTTAACACATATCGGCGTGATCGCCATAGCGATCCTTAGCTACATTGTTTTTTTGGGACTAATATCGTATTTCGCAAAAATAACTTAGTTTGAGACCGTTTTACCCTCTCGGAGCGTGTTTGTTTTGTATACGCTGTAGGGTGCCGCCTGTGTATTCATAATATTCTGGCCGTTTCATAGACATTACATCCGCACTGCCCCAAAACTCTTTATATATTCTCAGTTAACCCGATCTCCTGACATTGGGTTCCCTAAACCCTGTTTATTGTATATATATAAAATAGAAGTTTGAATCTCGTGAAATTAGTCAGCTGCTTATTTTAACTTTTGCATTACCCGGCGTCGTAACTTCGTCCTTTTCATTTTTAATGTAGAGCTCTAGCTCAACGACATTTGTGTCGCGATCGATGGATGTAATTTTCCCTCCTGCGTAAAGGGTCTCCCCAAGATAAGATGCTCGCCTATTTGAATAAGAAAACTCCAGTAAATTCCCGCGGTCTTTTATCCAGTTCGTAACTGTTTGGCTTAACCAGTCGCCTTGTAACGGCCCATCTATCACTATTTCAGGATGATGCTCGACTTCTTTAGCATATTTTTCATCGTAGTGTATCCGATGGGGGTTCCAAATTGCCGCGTTGTAGCAAAATAGTGAGACATTGGTGGCTCTGAAACTTCGGGTGGGTAATTGTTGGCCAACTGAGAGGTTTGCTATTTCCATTTTCTTTACCTTAAAATACGAGTCTGTTCCTGGTCTAATACAGGTTCGCCATTCTTTGTCTTGCACGTGATCGAGTAAGTGATGAAAATAAGGGGCCCTGTTTTTCCCCTTTTCTCAACTATGTTTGAAAGCGTCCGGGTAAATATAAGTATATCTCCGGGTTTTACGGACCGGTGGAAGCGAAATGAAACGCCCCCAGCCATTACTCTCTTCAGCGGCAATTCCGGTATAAGAGAGGCTGGAGGAAGTCCGTCGTCACCCAAATCATCAATGGGAATAATTTCACGCGACAATCCAGCCACGAACATAGGAGGGGCTTCATCTCCCTTGGTGAATTTGTCCAATTCCTGTTCCGTGGCAGCAGCATATTTTACTATGTCTCGTCGGGTTACTTCAACTTCGGTTGGAGGGTCCGATTTCCCAATCCACGTTAGCGCTTCTTCATGCACCAAATCATTCATTTTTAAGCTTCCTTGATCGTCAAAAAACAGTGTGCGCTTATTTGCCGTAAAATCAAGTGCCTACGGTTCATAAAAGCTATGAATTTGAAAACGCCCGGCGGGTGAAGTAAGTTCGGCAAGGCTGATAAACTCGTCACCTTTCTTAATAATCTGCCGAACACCAATACAGGGAGTTGTTCTTCGTACGCGAAGTAGCTCCGATAGTGATGCGCCTGCACCAACAGCCCCTAATTCTTGGAGCACGTTGGGAAAAGGGATATAGTTCTTAAGCCATCTTCCTGGGGACATTGATGAAAAATCAATGGAGTTAGCTTCTGGTGCTAAATCGAGATTAATCAGTCTTTTTTCATGCTGGATGGGAATATTGTTACTGAAATGTATGCACTCTAATTCAAGTACAGCTGTCCCCTCAAAAAGGTCTGGCCAATTGATGCCCCCATCACCACACTGGCTTTTGTTGTAATTTTCCAGTGTAAACCGATAGGACTTGCCGATTGCTGCTACGTGGTCAGATATTTCCTTTATTGAGAAATTTATACCCCTTGGTGCCAATACAATTGTACCGCCTCTTTTTCGTGTCTCTAGAAATCCGTCCTGCGCAAGAGAACGCAGAACTTTATTAATGGTGGGGCGGGAGGCGTCGAAAAAAGAAGCTAAGTCGGCTTCTGTCGGCAGTTTTTCACCAATTTCTATGTCGCCAGAGTTCACCGCATGAATTAGGCTTGAACGCACAGTCTGAAATAGTGTGGCTTGTAATATTTTTGTTTTTATTGCCAATCAGTGCACCTTGACGATTTTTCTATTACAAACGGGTTAAAACACAAAAATCTAGTTAATGAGTATACATAAATATTGTGTTGTTTGAAACAGTTTTGTGGCTTTGGTTAACTGGTTACCAGCCCGCCGTCCACGTTGTAGGATTGGCCTGTAATATTTCGCGCCCCAATCGAAGCTAAAAACAGGGCCATTGCGGCAATGTCTTCGGGCTCATTAGCGCGTTGAAGGGGTATATCCTTACTCATCTCCTTCATCATTTCTTCTTTTGAAATACCGCGGGCCTTTGCCCTATCAATCGATAATTTTTCAACTATTTCAGTAGTGGTGACCCCGGGGCAGATCGAGTTTACGTTCACGTTATGCTTTGCAAGTTGCTGGGCGGCAGTCCGGGTCAGACTAATCACCGCCCCCTTACTGGCTGAATACGCAGCATTAGATGTTCCCTTGAAGCCTTTTCCCGCAATCGATGCAATATTAATTATACGTCCGCCCCCCCCTTGTTTGATCATCTGACGGGCTGCAACTTGGAGACAGAAAAATACCCCTTTAGCATTTACCCGGTGGATCCGATCCCAATCGTCTTCGGTGAGCTCCATAATATCCGCCGCCCGAGTAACGCCCGCATTGTTTACGATAATATCCAAAGATCCAAAAACCGACACGGTATCCTTTATCATGGCTTCAATCTGAGCAATTGAGCCTACATCTGCCTTTAAAGCGTGAGCGACACCACCCTGTTGTTCTATTGCTTGAACCGTCCTCTGTGCATCGTCCAAATTTATATCGGCGCAGCTGACATTTCGGCCGGAATCCGCCATGGCCAGAGCTATGGCTCTGCCGATACCGTTTCCAGCTCCTGTAATCAACGCAGTTTGAACACATTCAGACATATTTTCCAGCTCCTAAAGACCCCTATTACATTAGTAACTCTGATATCCACGTGCATATCAAAGAATTTCCATCAAAAAAGCGATCCATCCTTGCACCGAACCTAAGCTAAATAAAGGCAAATAGAACGGAATCATATGCAAGATCTCTTTTCGCTCCTATTTCTATTAATATTCTCCTAAAGAGACAAAAGAAGGAGATTGCGTTGAGTGACAGGGTTTGCGTTATTACTGGAGTTGGTTGGGGCACGGGAAGTGCTATCGTGCAAAAATTTGCGGCATCAGGCTACAAAGTAGCAATGGTTGGCTCGCCGAGAAGATCGACTTGCAAAACTCGAGAATGATATAAAAAACGCAAATGCTTATCCCTGCGATGTCGCGAATACGGGCGCTTTGACAGAAACTCTGGAAAAAATAACAAAGGATTTAGGAGGCCCTTCTGTCGTTATCCATAATGCTGTATCAGGTGCCTGGGGAAATTTTATGGAAATTGAACCTAGCGATCTAGAAAAAAACTTTCAGGTTAATACGATGGCCCTTCTGCACTTAGCACGTTTAACCTTGCCTAAAATGATAGAGGAAGGGCATGGATCATTGATTTGCACGGGAAACACGTCCGCTCATCGCGGCCGAGCTGGTTATGCCGGCTTCGCACCTACAAAAGCTGCCCAACGGATATTGGCTCAATCAATAGCCCGTGAAGCGGGACCTAAAGGAATTCATGTGGCCTATATTACTATTGATGCCGTTATTGATTTAAGATGGACCCGTAAAAGATATCCGGAGAAATCGGATGATTTTTTTATTAGGCCCGACGAAATTGCGGACGAGGTCTACCACGTTGTGCACCAATCGAGAGGTGCGTGGAGCTTCGATGTCGAAATACGACCGCACGGCGAAACGTGGTAAATTTTAGAGAGCAGGTTATGGAAATAGGCAAAAACAGAAAAAAAGAAGCGTCCAATGTAATCTGGGCCGCATGGCAAAACGGTTATGCGTTGACCGAGTTTCCTAAAGATCTTTTTCCGATAACCCGTTCAGAGGCTTACCGAATTCAATTGGAATATGCACAACGAAGTTCCAAGCCAGTATTTGGCTGGAAAATTGCTGCAACTAGTTTAGCCGGTCAACAGCACATAGGGGTTTCAGGGCCGATAGCGGGACTTTTATTAGGAGAAAATATCTACAAATCGGGCTCAAAGCTAACAATAGATAACAACCGGATGGCCGTCGCCGAGGCAGAGTTTGCGTTTAGCATAAAACAATGTTTGAGGCCTAGAACCGCTCTATATACCGAAAACGAGGTAATAGATGCTATCAATAAGCTATATCTTGCAATTGAATTACCAAATTCACGATTTGAACATTTTGAAAAAGTAGGCGACCTTCAGTTGATAGTAGATAATGCTTGTGCACACCAATTTATTCTTGGAGATGACGTAGACGTAAACTGGAAAGATATTGACTTGGCAGAGCACAAAGTAATTATTTCCACAAAGCGCGGTACTGAAAACCGTGGTTCTGGAGCAAACGTCTTGGATCACCCTATCACCGCTTTAACGTGGCTGGTTAATGAACTTTCGAAAAATGAACTGCCGTTAGATAAAGATATGATAGTAACAACAGGAAGTTGTACCACACCTATTCCAATAGAACGTGGAGACAGTATTCTCGCGGACTTTGGCAAACTCGGCAGTGTTAGCGTAGAAATAGAATAACTTCATTTCGAAAAATAGGCGCCGCCTAACCAAGTTTTGCTTAACGGATTTTTATTCGGCCTTTGGGCTTTGCCGAGTTTTGGGAAGTGAGCGTTTTATTTATTGAATCGTCAAGCTCGTCACCCCGTGACTCAGTCATTGGGTTTATTGGAGTATGCAACGGCTGCACGTCATCGAGGGTTTTGGGCTCCGATGTTTTGATCCGGTCGATAGTTTTCTGGAAAGGGTTCTTTGTTCGTAATGACGGATCCGATATACCGTCATCCTGGATATTTTCACTATCATAGGACGACTGGTAGAATTCAATTTCCCTTGAAGCGGAGCTTATAGAGTCTGACGCAACCGAAAATGAACTGAGGGTATCTTCTTTGGAAACGGAGTGTTTTATTCTGTTTATTGTGTGTTCCTCGTAATTGTTTTCGGGATTGCTTTTGGAAAATATCTGCGCTGCCTTTTTTAATAAAAACTGATCGCGCTCGCTCAACCCGTTGCCCTGCTGTTTATCTAGGACGCTCGCAAGTTTTTCTGAATGGTTAATAAATCTTTCATTATATTCTTTTAAAATTGTTATCAGCTCGTCTTTTTGCACGAGGCGTTCTTCTAGTATTTTGATTTTATAGAGCAGCTCTTCAATATTCACATTGGGTTCATTTTTGAACTTGAAGTCCGACATTGTTTTGGCATCCGGTAAAATCTGAAAACATTTTACTAACCTAACACATTGAAGTACTAAATAATATGTTCTCTATATTTCAGTAGTATTTTTAAATAAATAGCATTTAGCATTTAATAAAAGGATTTCTTCAAGTAGGCGGTATGAATGCAGCCTGTGTTCCGCCGTCAACGGGAATGGTTGTTCCTGTCACGTAGGCTGCTTCTTCAGACAATAAAAATTCTATTACGTTTACCACGTCGGACGGTTGAGCAATTCTGCCCAGCGGAGAAGGACCAGACGGTCGCCAATTTCCCCGACTTTTCGAAGTATTTTTTTTGTTTACCATAGGCGTGTTCACAGTACCTGGCGCTATTGCATTTACAGTAATGCCATATTTTGCGCATTCAACAGAAAGCACCCGAGCAAGTTGACTAACGGCTGCTTTGGAGGCCGAATACGCTCCACTATCTATTTTGGGTCTCAATGCTGAGACTGAGGATAACAAGATGATTCTGGAAACTTCGTCAGAAATAGCGGCAGTTTTCAAGAGGGGCAAAGTTTCCTTCGCTGACAACCACAAACCTCTTACGTTAATATCAAACACCAAATCGAAATCTTCTGTCGACATCTCTTCGAGCGAACCAAGTTTTAAAACGCCCGCGCACGCGATGAGAGCATTAATTTTCTGCTGATTTATTTTAATATCATTAAGCACGCTCACTAGTGCTTCTTCGTTTCTTAAATCGCATGACTTTGGGATAAAATTTGTGTTACCTATCTCTGCTTCTGCTTGGTGTAAGTTATTCTCATCATTGTCTAAACCGTAGACGACCCAGCCTTTCTCCAGAAGACGT